>Ga0334887_1003432_pt1 | contig 15759 bp, 13 predicted proteins | sample GraSluR1_MG_10_FD_207217 | JGI IMG/M metagenome (GOLD analysis project Ga0334887, IMG submission 207217) | Sludge microbial communities from methane-producing bioreactor in Wageningen University, Netherlands - Granular Sludge_18_07-R1 | ecosystem: Engineered > Bioreactor > Anaerobic >...
CTTGCCTGCCTCGCGGATCAGGCTGATCACCCGTGCGTATTGGGGGATGATGTGCTGGCGGATGGTCTTGGGCGAGATCAGCGTGCTGGTCTTGAAGCCCAGATCGTCGCCAAAGCGGCAAATGGCGAAGTGGTCGCCGTAGCGTTCCAAGAACTCAGCCCACAGCGTAGCCATGAGATCGCCGATCTTGCGGTAGAGCGCGGCGTACAACTCGGGGTTGTCCACCTGCATATAGGCTAGGTACTGGAAGCCGGCCAAGTCCTCGCTGATCTCCAGCACGCCGTTGCCGACGCCGCCCAGCGCCTTCATCCCCGGCGGCATGGTGCGGATGAGGGCGTCGAAACGCGGCACGGCGGATCGCCAATAGATCTCCGGCAGTTCGTCCCAGGGATATTTCGCGAAATCATCGTCGGTCTGTATGGGGCCGGGCCGCCCGCCGAAGATGGCGCCGTGATCGGGCAGGATGTCGACGATGGTCATCTCGAAGGAAACCGTGTCGTAGGTCATCTCCCGGAAGAAGCGGCAGTAGTGGGTGAAAAAGTCGAGCAGGTCCGCCGGGCCGCCGTCATACGAAGCGGCGAACTGCACGCCGAGGATCTTCTCCATGATCTCCGGGCTGATGATGTGCTCGTACACGGGCAGGCGGCGCGGTCGTTTGTTCTTCAGCACGTCCAGCATGTGCCGGTAGTCGTTCTCGAATGCCATGATGCCCTTCTTCGTGGATTGTATGATTTGGTGGGGTTCTCTGTGTCCTGTCAGCGTCCTCCCATGCCGGTGAGCATCACGCCTTCGATGATGCGCCGCTGGAAGATCGCATAAAAGAGGAGGACGGGCGCACTGGCAATGACTGCGCCGGCCATGATAAGGGCGCGTTCCTGGGTATAGGTGCCGTTCAATACTGTCAGACCGACCGGCAGCGTGCGCATCTCCAGCCGGTTGAGCACAATCAGCGGCCAGAAGAGGTCGTTCCACGCGCCCAAGAAAGTGAAAATGGTCAGTGCAACCAGCGCCGAGCGGCTCAAAGGCAGGATTATCTGCCAATAGATTCGAAAGCGGCCAGCCCCGTCGATCACGGCGGCTTCTTCCATTTCCTTAGGAATACTCAGGAAAAATTGGCGTAGGAGAAAGACGCCAAAAACACTGGCCATCGCCGGCCAGATGAGGGCATGGTAGGTGTCCAACCAACCCAAATTGCGCACCAGCAGAAAGACTGGGATCAACGTCACTTCGCCGGGTACCATTAATGCGAACAGTATGCTCACAAAGAGAAAGTCACGGCCAGGAAATTCTAGCCGCGAAAAGCCATAGGCGGTAAGGCTGCTGACGAACAGGCTGAGGACGGTGATGACGGTGCTCACGACCACACTGTTAAGAAACCAGCGCGGCAGTTGCAGGTCCTGGCGGGTCAACACTTGCCGGTAATGCTCCCAGGTTGGCATATCGGGAAAGAGTTGGAGCGGCCAACGAAAGACCTGCTCATTGGGCGTGATCGAGACGATGAACGACCAATAGATGGGAAAGCCGACGAGGACCGCCAGGATCATCAGGAAGGCATGTAACCCCAGGCGTGAAAGCAAGTTGCGTTGTCGATAACGGGTGCTGTAAGTCTTCGTAGCGGCCATGGTCTTCTGTTTTCCTGGATATCTAGCCCTATAGCAGAACGGACGTGTGCGCCGTCTGTAGCTCAGTACTCGATCGTGCTTCTCCGGCCAAAAATCCGAAATTGGACAAGGGTAAAGAACAGGATAACCAAGGCCAAGCCGATGGCGATGGTTGTGCCATAACCCATGCGAAAGAAGCGCCAAGCCGTCTGATACAGATACATAATCACAGTGAACGACGCCCGGCCTGGGCCTCCCCCGGTCATAATGTAGGGCTGGCCAAAGACCTTGAAATGAGCGATGAGTTGGGTCACAGCCACAAAGAAGATTGAAGGCATCATCAGAGGGATCGTGATATTCCAAGTAAGTCTCAGACCGCTGGCGCCGTCGATGCGCGCCGCTTCATAGAGATGGCCGGGGATGCCTTGCAGACCGGCAATGTAAATCAGCATGGGGAAGCCAAAGCCCCACCAGACCGTGGCCAAACTCAGAGTTGGGATGACAATGTTAGGATTCGCCAGCCACTTGACGGCCGGCAGCCCAAGCCATGTCAGGTAGTAGTTCACGATGCCAAATTGGGTGTTGAACATCCAAGCAGCGACGACGCCCATCACGGCCACCGAGAGCACGACCGGCGCGTAGAAAATGAAGCGATAGAAATCCCGAAAACGGATTGGCTGGTGGACGGCGATAGCGACGATCAGTGCAAAGACGGTGTTGAGGAACGCAGTCAGAAAGGCAAAATAGAGGGTATTGCGCAGCGTGAGCCACCAGAAGTCATCGCGCACGAGGAAGGCATAATTCTGCAACCCGACAAAGGGGTGCTCTTTTGCCAAGATCGCCCAGTCGTGAAAGGACATGTAGATGGCATAAAGCACGGGAAATACCGTAAAGGTCAGAAAAAAGACCATAAATGGCAAAATAAAGAGATAGTTCCCCAGCATCCAGCGCCAGGTGCGCCACCCCTTTGCCCGTGTGGGAGAAGCTGGTTGTTGCGAAATGCTTGTAGCCACATCAACTCCTTTGCCTGGCGGATAGACAAGGGCGACCGGCGCCTACACACAACGCCTGCCGCCCCTGTTCATCTGGCTACTCTGTCATTCTGCACTGCACCGGACGCTACCGAACTCGCTTACTGGCAGCGATCCAGAATATCTTGGACGCGGCGGTTGGCGTCTTCCAACCCCTGTTCCAGCGTCTTAACGTCGTTGTAGATCGCATCCAACTCCGGCTCATAGGCCAAGATTACTTCTTGGATACACTCATGGGCCACATCATAGCGACCGAACTCCTGGAAACTCTGGCCGAGGATCTTGGCCGACGGAAGTTCCTCCATTGTCGTGGCTTCTTGGATGGAAACCCGGGCCGACGGCTGGCCCGAAGTCGCCCAGACCAATCCCTGGTCCGAAATATAGGAGATCAACTTCTTGGCGGCTTCCAGTTTCTCGCCTTCGAGCGAAGTCGGAGTATAGATCACATGCGAGCTGGTCCAGACGGCCGGCTGATCGCCGATCTGCGGGTAGGGGCAGACGCCCCAGTTCAGCCCGGCGTCGTTGTTGAAGTTGAGCATCCAACTGCCTTCGGTGATCATAGCCAAGGAGCCGCCGGCAAAGCTCTGCCAGCTGTCGAAGCCGGCAGGTTGAGGCGCAACGTGGTGCTCATAGATCAGGTCGCGCCAGAAGCCGGCAGCCTGGGCGGCGGCTTCGCTGTTGAGGGTGGCTGTGCCCTGGCGATCGGTCCAGTCGCCGCCGTACTGGTAGATAGTGCTTAGGAACGTGACCTTAAACCAACTGACCGCGGTGCCCCACTGCACCACATTTTCGGGGTCAAAATCGGCGCTGGCGGCGTTATTGCCGCTGGCATCCAGCGTGAGCTGGCGGGCCATCTCAACATATTCGTCCCCGGTTGCGGGACAGACGTTCGGATCCAACCCTGCGGCCTCAAAGAGATCCTTGTTGTACCAGAGACCCCAGCCGTGGATATCCAGCGGCACGCCATAGCGATTGCCCTCGTAGGAGAGCGCTTCAAGGGCATAGTCGACAATGTCGGTCTCAGGGATGGGTCCGCCCATCTCCTGGAAGAAGTCGCCGGTCTCGCGCAGTACGCCCTGGCTGGCGAATTGGGGAATCTCGAACTCATGGAGTAGGAACAAATCGGGCGGATTGCCGGAGACAAGCGAAGTCAGGAGCTTGTCGAAGTAGATGTTCCACGGCATCATCTCGACGCGCACCGAGACTTCGGGATTCTCTGCGGTGAAGGCTTCAACCATCTCAACCATGGTTGCGCCGTCGCTGCCGGTTAGGCCATTCCAGTAGATCAACTCCAGTGCGCCCGTACCGGCCTGAGCGACGATGGCAGTCGGCTCAGCTTCCGGCGCGGCAACTTCCGGCGCGGCAACTTCGGCCTCACCTTCCACGGCCGGTTGCGTAGGGGCTGGGGCGCAGGCGGCAAACACAAGCGCCAAGACTAGCGCGAAAATCGTAAACGCCGATACTCGTTTCATGGGGTACCTCCTATAGGAAGGGTTATGAAAGTCTAGCTGGGCCTGGAGATCAGGAAAACTGAAAAGTCATATGCCGCAGTTGCTACTTAGGGAGCACAACTGCATGATAGCACGCGCCGGAGCGCCTCGTCAATAGCAACACACACTCCAGGGTTATCACAGATTAGGAGCGCACAAGCAGTCCCCGCCAGGCCTACATAACGCTCGCGATCCCGAAGTGCTCGCAATAGCGGCGGAAGAGGCCGCGCGCCGCCGGCCAGCTCGACTGCGGGCTCATGAAGTGCGAGAATTCGAAGGTGATCAGCTTCTCTACGCCTGCCGTCTGCGCCGCTTCCATCTTCCACCACAGTTTGCGCCAGTCGATAGGCGGGAAGTCGATGGGCATATCGCGGTCGAACGACTCGACGTTGGACCAGGCCTGCATGCCGTGCTTGCGGATCAGCTCGCTGTTGGCCTGCAAGAAGTCGGGCAGCACGTCGTAGTCCACATGCCCGTCCTGGAATGCCACGATGTCGATCACATGCGCCAACTCGCCGAGGATGCCGTCCCAGTCGCGGTAATGATCTTCCAGCGTCACGGGGTCGCGCACCAGCTTGCCGCCGGCGATATAGGGCGAGATCAGCGTGGGCAACTGCGGGGAGAGCGCCTTGCAGTGCTCGCCCAGTTGGCGCAGACAGGCCAGGCGCGTCGGCTCCTTGCGCGCGATCTCGAAGGTGAGATACCAGCCCTTGAACGCAGCCCGCCGCCCGTAGCGCTCCCACGCCTCGTCGATGAAGTCGCGGCCCAGGTCCAGATGCTCCTGGATGGTGCGCTCCCGCGGCGCGTAGGAGACCGAATCATACGTGCCGAAGTAGAAGTCCATGCCGTTCTCTTCGGCCAAGTCCAGAAATAGGTCCGCCAGGTCTTCGTAGACGGGGTAGATGCCGACCTCGCGCTGCAACACCTGCGACGGATACACGGCGATGCGCCCGCAGCCGGCGCGGATCAGGATCACCGTGTCGATGCCGATCGCCTTCATCAGCCGGAAGTCCTGCGCCCACTCGGCGCGGCCCCAGTTGCTGGAGGGAATGTCGTGCGTAATCTCGTCCAGAAAAGTGCCGGTGATTTTCATGGCTCGCCGCCCTCGTTTTAGTGGTTCGTCCGCCAGATACGCACGATGTCATGTTGTGCCCAGGGGGCTCCCAAGCGAAACATCTCTACCCCCGGTACAACGAGATTCTTCAGCTCGCTGTCGCTCGCTTCAGAATGACAGACATGCGGCGTTTCCGCCGTCTAGGCTCGGATGGGATAGTTGCCGACTTCCTCGATGGCCTCCATCACGGCCAGCGTCCCTTCCTTAAAGGCCGTGACCGTCTCCTCGTCGGTCGCACCCCACATGCCCATCTCGGTGAAGCTGAGGACCAGGGCGTTGCCGGGCGCGTCGCTCTTGAGCAAATCAATCGTGTAGCGCTTAGCCTCCTCTGCGCCGAACCAGAAGATCGTCTCTGGGATGTTGACCCAGATAATGGTCTTGTCACCCCAGACGGCCCGCACCTCCGGCAGCGACAACTCGCCCACCGGCGGCGGCGTATACGCCTCCACCACATCGATGCCGGTTTCCGCGATCAGGCCGGCATAGCGGCGCAGGCTCTTGGTGGCGTCGCAGTGCATCGCCAAGATCTTCCCCTTCGACTGGAGATAGGGGACCCACTTTTGGTAGAAGGGCAATTCGTACTCGCGGAAAAGCTCCGGACTCCACAGGCCCTCCAGCCAGCCGAAAGCGACGAACTCCGCCGGCGACTCTGCGATCAACTCCATCCGGCGTTCATCGCGCCGCCACTGCGCCTCGACCAGCGCGCGAAAGTGATCGGGATGATCCATCTGCGCGAAGACCCAGCGATCCAGCCCATAGACCTCGCCGAAATAGCGCCGGGTGGCGCCGTAGGGCGTCGCCTCCATGTCCAGGCCCCAGTCGCGCACGATGCCGTCGCGGCCCACGTCGCGCGCGGCGTCGTAATAGGCGTCGGGATCGGCATGGAAAACGGCGTCCTCCAGCATAAAGATGACCGGGTCGTAGTCTTCCTTGCCCTTGATCAAGCCTTCGACCTCAATGCTCATACTGTCGCTGATGCGTCCGGCATGGCCCTGCGAGCGGGTCCACACATCGCCTTCCGGCGTGTGATAGGTGGTGATGACGGACTCGCCTTCGTGGCGCGTCTCCACCGATACATTGGGCGTCGCCTCCCACACGGTAGAGCGGCGTAAACACAGGCCCATGCCCCGGTTGCGCAGTTGTCGTTCGAACTCGCCGCGCGGCATCAGGTTATCGTATGGAGCAAAGGGAACCTGGTCCGGTTCTTGGCGATGTAGGACGGCATTGATTCTAGCCAGGAAATCCACAATATTCTTCTCCTGTCGGCATGGCGTGGAAACGAGATGACCCGGCGCAGCGCGGCGGTAATGGGGGGTTCGGGGCTTATGCGCGGGTTCAGAGGGGCGCGCGCCCATAGGGTTATTATGCTGGAACGGCCGCCGGCTGTCAAAGGATCCCGCTAGGGGCGTTTGTTTGACATCCGAGGTATTCGGAATTATTATCGAAAATGGTTACACTACACATTATCTCACAATCGATTTCCAGTCGCATTTATATTCCTCTGTTCCACAGACAGAAGCGGGCTTCCGTTTTCCCCGACGGTCATCGTTTCCCAAGAAGTTGGGAGGTGACGCTCCGATCACGCTCATGCGTGCGTTCGCACTGCCGGACGCCAATCCAGGCAAGACATTGCAATGAGTCGTATTTAGCCGCCGGCGCGTGCGCCAACACGACTTTGTCCCCTACATAGTCTCAATTCGTTGGTAGTGTCAACTGGTACTGTTATGTGGCATTAACCGAGATCGTCCACCAAGAATTGCGTCCCAAACACTTAACCCGAAAAGGAGCAAAAGATGAGGATGAATCGCTATTGGCTCATACTGGTGGCGCTGTCATTGCTGCTGGTTCAATGCGCCCCTTCGGCGCAGACGCCCGCTCAAGAGGCGGCCGCTCCCGCGGCCAGCGGCGAAGAGAAGATCGAGCTGACGATGTGGACGCACCAGAATCCGTCGTTCATCGCCGCCAATGAGGCCATCATCGAGCGCTTCGAAGAATTGCACCCTAACGTCACCATCACTATTGAGTCCTTCCCCTACGATGTGTTCATCCAGACCTTGCAGACCGCCATGCCCGCGGGCACCGAAGCCGACATCATGGAGTTGTTCGGCTCGTGGGTCTGCCGATATTCCGACCGGCTGGCCGAGATGCCCGACTACGTGATGACCTACAGCGAAGCCGAAGATCTGTTCTACAAGGCGCCGCTGGACGGCTATTACTGCGACGGCAAGCTCTATGGCCTGCCCAATGAGTTCAACATCGAGAACGGCGCCGTCATGGTCAACAAGGCCCTCTTCGAGGAAGCCGGGTTGACTTACCCGCCGCAGTGGGAGACCTTCGAGGATCTGCTGAGAGACGCCCAGGTCTTGACCAAGGCCGACGGCGACATGATGTCCGTCTCCGGCTTCAACTTCGTCACCGTCGACGGCCTGACCTTCCAACTGCTGGCGGGCATCTTGCAGCGCGGCGGCGAATACTGGAAGCCGGACGGCAGCGGGCTTGTCTTCACCTCGCCCGAAGCCGAAGCCACCCTGCGCGATATGCAATCCTGGGTCACCGAGTGGGGCGTGACGGATCCCTTCCTCTTCAACGGCGAGAGCAACTGGGTAGGCGATTCCTTCTTCGTGAATCAGTCCGCCATCGGCTTCATCGGCCCGTGGATCGTGCCCGAAGGCCGCCGCCAATACGAGGAAATTGAATTCGACTACGTGCCGCTGCCCAACTACGCCGGCGACGAGCATCTCTTCGCGGCAGACGCAGGCTGGGGCAAGGTGGTTTCGCCCAACAGCCCCAATCAGGAGATGGCCTGGGAGTTCGTCAAGTTCGCCACTACGGTACAGGAAAACGCCGTGGACTGGAACATCGCTTCCGGCACCATCCCCGCCCTGAAGTCGGCCGCCGAAGACCCTGCCATCCTGGACCAGGCCCCGTGGTTTGAGGCCAGCCTCCTGGTGCTTGACTACGGCCGTTACGTTGGACCGCTGCCCGACCGCGACAAGTTCTGGGTCGAGATCGTCTATCCGCACGTCCTGGGCGTACTGCAGGAGAGCGAGACGGTGGAGCAGGCGCTGGAGGCCATTGAGGCCGAGTCCAACGCCATGTTCACGCAGTAAGCGCAAACTGTTGGTTAGCAAGCTGGGTGCAGGGGAGCAACGTCGCTACCCTGCACCCAGGCAGTATTCCCCGCAGTAGAATTGAATCCGGAAAGTCATCAAGATGGAGCGGCACATGGTCAGTGCAACCAGTTCAGGGCAAAGCCGCCGGCGGCGCGCCTTTTCCAGCCACCAGCGCGGCCGCAGCATCTTCGTCGTCAGCGCCCTCACCCCCCTCATGCTCTACATGTTGTTTTGGACTCTTGTGCCCATGACCTGGGCTTTGCTGCTGGCCTTTTTTGAATACAGCCCCACGCGTGTCGGCGGGTCGCTTTTCGGCCTCGGCGGCGACAATCCTTTCGTCGGGCTGACTCACTTCCGCAACATGTTCGGCAGCACCCTGGAGGCGCAGAAGTTTCGCATGAGCGTGCGCAACACGCTGATCTTCTCGTTTGCCGTCCTGCCCCTCAACTTAGCGATCACCATCCCGCTGGCTCTGGCGATCGAGGCCATCGACGCGCGCCTCAAGACCGTCTATCGCTTTGTCTACTTTCTGCCGACCGTCACCGCCTCGGTGGGCGTCGCCCTGATCTGGGGCTACCTCTACAACCCGCAGCAGGGCCTGATCAATATGATCATCCGCACCCTGGGCGGCTCCGGCCAGATCTGGCTTACCGACCCGCGTGCGAGCGTTCTCGGCGTGCCGTTGGCGCTCTGGGCCATCATCATCACCTATTTGTGGTGGGATATGGGCTACAACCTGGTCATCTTCATTGCCGCCATCCAGTCCATTCCCAAAGATTTCCACGAAGCCGCCCAGGTGGACGGCGCCAACATCTGGCACATGTTCTGGAACATCACCTTGCCGCTTCTGCGCCCTACCTTGCTCTTCGTCTGTGTGCTGACCATGATCTCGTCGTTCCAGGTCTTCGACATCATCCAGATCATGACCAGCGGCGGCCCGCAAGACCAGACGCGCGTCATGGTGCTGGACATCTACCTTAGCGCTTTCCGCTATCAGCAGATGGGCTGGGCCGGCGCCGCTTCGTTGGTCCTATTCGGCATGATCTTCATCGTCACGTTTGTCCAAACGCGGTTGCTGCGCACCCAGTGGGAGTATTAATATGGCTACGACTAGCGTCTCCACAGGCCGCCCGGTTGCCAGGGCGCGCAAGCGCAGCCGGCTGTATGCAATGAAGCGCCTGCGGCGCGTCGCCCTCTATGCACTGCTCACCTTCGGTTGTCTGGTGACGCTCCTGCCCTTTGTGTGGATGATCCTGGGGTCGTTCAAGACTTCGGGCGAGATCATCCGCATCCCGCCCAGCTTCTGGCCGGAAAACCCCACGCTGCAGAACTACCGGACGATCCTCACCGACCCCAAACTGCCGCTGGCGCGTTTCTATTTCAACAGCCTATTTGTCAGCGTCAGCGTCGTGACGCTGGTCCTCTTTACCAGTTCGCTGGCCGGCTTTATCTTTGCCAAGTATGAATTCTTCGGCAAGAACGTCGCCTTCAGCTTTATTCTGGCAACGCTCATGATCCCGTTCCAGGTGCTGATGATTCCCAGCTATCTGATCTTGGTGCGGCTGGGCCTGATCGATTCGCTCTGGGGGCTGATCGTCCCCGGCGCGACCAGCGCCTTCGGCATCTTTATGATGAAGCAGTTCATCCAGGGACTGCCCAATGAACTGCTCGACGCAGCGCGGATCGACGGCTCCAGCGAGTGGGGCATCTATTGGCGCGTGATCGTGCCGCAGGTCGGCCCCGCGCTCGCCACGCTGGGCATCCTCACCTTTATGGGCAACTGGAACAGCTATCTGTGGCCGCTCGTCGTCATCACCTCGCACCAGAAGCGCACCTTGCCCATCGTCCTCACCTGGTTCAACTCGATGCACGGCACGCGCTACGACCTGACGATGGCCGCCAGCGTGCTGATCGTCGTGCCTATCCTCATCGTCTACGCCATCTTCCAGCGCTGGATCGTGCAGGGCTTTACCCTCAGCGGCCTCAAATAGGCGCGAGACGAGGCGCGTCATTCTGAGCGTCAGCGAAGAATCCATTGCAGGCTGATCGAGATGCTTGGCCACGCTCAGCATGGCAGGCCATCCTTTAATTGCAGACCGTTTGTCACTCCAGAAGAAGGCTGAATCCCTATGAAGCGCAAAATCGTGATCATCGGCGCGGGCAGCGCCGTCTTTACGCAGGGCCTGGTCGCCGACATGATCCTGATCGGCGGCGAGTGGGACATCCACTTGGTGGATGTCTCACCCGACAACCTAGCCGTCGCCGAAAATGTGGTGCGCCGCATGATCGCGCTCAAGCAGGCGCCGATCACGCTGACGGCTACGACCGACCGCCGCCAGGCGCTGCCGCAGGCCGATGTCGTCGTCTCCACCTTCGGCGTGGGCGGACGCCGCGCCTGGGAACAGGATGTCTTTATCCCCCGGCAACGCGGCATCTTCCAGCCCGTGGGCGACTCGGTGATGCCGGGCGGCATCAGCCGCGCCATGCGCCAGATCCCCGTCGCCGTGGGCATCGCCCTGGATGCGGAGGAACTCTGCCCCAACGCGCTGGTGATCAACTACGCCAACCCCATGACGGCCATCGCCTACGCCATGCGCAAGGTCAGCTCGGTCAACGTGCTGGGGCTGTGTCACGGCGTCAACCACGTACAGGGCTACCTGGCGGAGCTGGCGGGCGTCCCCGCGGGCGAGCTGTCGCTCACGGCCATCGGCGTCAACCACTGCACGTGGATCACCGGCGTGCGCCATCGCGGCCAATCGCTCTGGCCCGCGCTGGAACAGGCCATCGCCAAGAATCCGCCCAAACTGCCCGACCCGGAGTCGCCCTTCTCGGGCGCGGCCCCCTTTAGCTGGGAGCTATACCGCACGCACGGCGCATTCCCCGCGGTGATGGACAGGCATGTCACCGAGTTTTACCCGGGCCTCTGCCGCGCCGAGGCCTACTACGGGCGCACGCTGGGCGTGAACGCCTACAGCCTGGAGGGGACGATCCGCGCCGGCGACAAGACTTTCGCCAAGATGGCCGCAATCGCCTGCGGCGAGCAGCCGCTCGACGAGAAGGTCTTCCAGCACGCGCCGGGCGAGCACGAGCAGTTGGTGATGATCCTGCAATGCCTGGCGGGCAAGGGGCGAGGCGTCTTCTCGGTCAACCTGCCCAACGGCGGGCGCGTGCCCGGCGTGCCGGCGGACGCCATCCTCGAAGGCATGGCGCTGATCGACGAGGGCGGCGTGCGCACGCTGGACGTGGGGCGTGTCCCGCCTGCGCTAGCCGTGCAGATGGCGCATCGCGCTGTGGTGACCGAGTTGACCGTCGAGGCTGCGCTCACCGGCGACGTCGAGACGATGGCCCGCGCCATGCACGTCGAAGGCGGCGTGACACGCCCCGCCGAAGCCCTGGCGCTGGCTAAGGAGATGGTCGAGGCGCAGATCGAGCACCTGCCCCAGTTCCGGCGATAGGGAAACGCGTAGACGTAGTGGTTCGTTCGCCCAGTGCCTGTCATTCTGAAGCGAGCGCAGCGAGCTGAAGAATCTCGTTGTACCAGAGAAACAGTTGCTTCGCTACGCTCAGCATGACAGTGTGCGTATTTGGCGATCAAACCATTTAGCCGCGGATTGCACGAATTGCACGAAGGCATAGCCATCCGGTCTAGTTCGCGCAATTCGCGGCTGTTGCCCAGATCGCAGCCCACATCCGGCGCGACGCTTTGCCGCTCCCCGATATGAACGTCGTGCGCCTTCGCTTCGCCAGCCTCTTGCACTGCGGCAACAGCCCGCACCGGCGCATGTCGCCTTCATCCCCCATGAGCGGGTCTGCCCCCGATTCTTGGATAAACAATGTGTAAGGGGCAGCCCCCTGGGATCGCCGGCATCTTTGCCGGCAATCTCGCCTACGCCTATGCCGCCAAGGATGGCGGCGGTCCCGGCGCCTGCGAGTAAGCGCGACGAGTTGGCCACAACCCCCTGACGCCCCCGCGAGCGCGCGTCATAGACAGATGACAGATCATGGGGGATAATCGGTTCAACCCGAACGACAATTGACGGAGCGTGTGTTGCGCCGGGCGGCGAGCGTCGCCGTCCGCGGTCGCAGCGAAAGGACGGATCGCCATGACAACCATCGATGCCATCCAGCTCGAACCGGCGCCCAACGCCGATTTCAGGCAAGCGGAGTGGGCCTATGTGGACGACGAAGGACGCCTGGTGCTGCCGCCGGAGGTCGCGGCCAAGTTCGGCTTGACCCCCGGATCGCGGGCGCGCCTGGACGAGAACGGCAACGGCTTGCGCGTTCATCGCCCGTGCACCCACCTGGCAAAGCTCTACATCGAGCCGACCAACGCCTGTAACATTGACTGCGTAACCTGCTTCCGCAACGCATGGGACGGCGCCCTCGGCCGCATGTCCGACGCCACCTTCCAGGCGATCCTCGACGGGCTGGCGGAGTTGGACACGATGCCCGATGTCTATTTCGGCGGGATCGGCGAGCCGCTCTACCACCGGCGCACGACCGAATGGATTGCGCAGGTCAAGGCGCTGGGGGCGCGCGTGGAGATGATCACCAACGGCACGATGCTCACGGAGAAGCGCAGCCGGCAGTTGGTCGACGCCGGCCTCGACCTGCTGTGGGTCTCCATCGACGGCGCGACGCCCGAAAGCTACGCCGACGTGCGGCTGGGCGCGGAACTGCCCAAGGTGCTCGCCAACCTGCGGCGGCTGCGCTCGCTGCGCAGAGGCTTCTACCTGCCCAAGCCGGAGATCGGCATCGCCTTCGTGGCGATGAAGCGCAACATCAACGACCTGCCGAAAGTGATGAAGCTGGCGCGCAGCCTCGGCGCCGGTCACTTTTCGGTGAGCAACCTCATGCCCGTGACGCCGGACATGCAGGACGAGGTGTTGTACACCAAGACGCTGCGCTCGGTCGCCTATATCCCCGCATCGCGCGTGCCCCACCTCAGCCTGCCCAAGATGGATTTTGACGAGACCACGCGCGACGCGCTCTTCCAGGCGTTCAACAGCGGCTACAACGTCAGCTATGCCGGCAACAATTGGGGCGGCGCCAACGACGTCTGCGACTACATTGAGAGCGGCTCGATGAGCATAAGCTGGAACGGCGACGTCAGCCCGTGTTGGCCGCTGATGCACACGCACATCGGCTACCTGAACGGCAAGGAACGCAAGTCGATCCGGCACGTCGTCGGCAACGTGCGCCGCGCTTCCCTGCGCGACCTGTGGCTCGACCCGGAGTACCTGGCCTACCGCGAGCGGGTGCAGAGCTTTGCCTTCCCCCCCTGCACGTTCTGCGGCGGCTGCGACCTGTCGGTGGCCAACGGCGAAGACTGTCTCGGCAACCTGTTCCCGGTGTGCGGCGGCTGCCTGTGGGCGCAGGGCGTGGCGCGCTGCCCCTAGGCCGGAACCGCCCCGCCTTACGCTTTCCTCGCACTATGCGCACGGTACGCCAACCGCCCCGCACGTCCCTCCGCTTATACTCACGGTGGGCTGAGAGCCAGCCCGGCTTATCCGTGACCCTGCCATTGCGCCGGCCTGTTGCCGGCAGCGCCAACGCATGTCTAACTCCGCCGATACCGCCGTTTTACCGAATGCCGCATCCGCCCAACCGAGCGCCCCGACCGTCGTGATCCGCCCCAGCCGCGGCTGGGCGTCGCTGCAACTGGCCGCGCTGTGGCAGTACCGCGAGCTGCTCTACTTCCTGGTGTGGCGCGATGTGAAGGTGCGCTATAAGCAGACCGTGCTGGGCGTGCTGTGGATCATCCTGCAGCCCGTGGTGAGCATGGTCGTGTTCAGCGCGCTGTTCGGCGGGCTGCTCGACGTGCCGTCGGGCGGCGTGCCCTACCCCATCTTTCTGTACAGCGCGCTGCTGCCGTGGAACTACTTCTCCGGCTCGCTGACGCGCTCGTCCGCCAGCGTGGTGGGCAGCGCCAACCTGATCCGCAAGGTCTACTTCCCGCGCCTGGTGATCCCGATCAGCGGCGTGGTATCCGGGCTGGTGGATTTCGCCGTGGCGTTTTCGGTGCTGGCGGCGCTGATGCTCTTCTACCGCGTGGCGCCGACTCCTGCCGTGCTGCTGCTGCCCGCCTTCATCCTGCTGGCGATGGCGACGTCGCTGGGCTTTGGGCTGTGGCTGTCGGCGCTCAACGTGCGCTTCCGTGACGTGGGCTACCTCGTGCCGTTCCTGGTGCAGATCTGGATGTATCTGACGCCGGTGATCTATCCGGTGACGCTGATTCCGGAGCGCTTGCGCTGGCTGCTGGCGCTGAACCCGATGACGGGCGTAGTCGAGGGCTTCCGCTGGGCGCTGCTGGGCGCGCACCTGGAGGACGCGACGCCGCCGGGCGGGCTGTTCTACGCGTCGATCGCGATCGCACTGGCCGTGCTGGTCAGCGGGCTGATCTTCTTCCGCCGCACCGAGCGCACCTTCGCCGACGTGATCTGATGAATAGCAAGTAGCCACGAATTACACGAAAAATCAATTCGTCTCATTCGTGCAATTCGTGGCAAGGAAACCCAGGCAGTTAGCCGCGAATACCACCGGGAAAAAGCATCGCCACGAATTTCACCAATTTCACGAAGAAGAAGTAATTCGTCTCATTCGTGCAATTCGTAGCAAAGAAACCCAGGCAGTTTGGCGCGAACGGCGTCGAGAGAATACATAGCCACGAATTTCACCAATTTCACGAACAAGAAGCAATTCGTGGCAAGAGACTCTTCGAGGGGCTGGTGGCCGAGATATTGTTCAAGGAGTTGTCGTACGCCATCGTTGGCGCGGCGATGGAAGTGCATCGAGTGTTGGGTCCAGGCTTTTTGGAGGCGGTATACGAGACTGCGTTGGCGCAGGAATTTACGCTGCGAAACATTCCTTTCGAACGCCAGGCGCCGTTGGCAGTCGAATACAAAGGGGCGCTTATTGGGGAGTACATGGCGGATTTCGTCGTAGACGAGCAGGTTGTGTTGGAATTGAAGGCTGTTCCTCAGTTTCATCCGGCGCACGAAGCCCAAGCGCATCATTATCTGGCAGCCACGGGCCTACGCCTCGCCATCCTGCTCAACTTCGGCGCCGACTCCCTACGCTATAAGCGTATCGTCCGTTGATTGAGGAAAAGCAGCCACAAATAGAGAAGTAATTCGTCTAATTCGTGCAATTCGTGGCAAAGAAATCCATGCAGTTAGCCGCGAACACTACCGGGAAAAGGCATAGCCACGAATCACACGAATTTCACGAAAAGGAAGCAATTCGTCTAATTCGTGCAATTCGTGGCAAGGAAACTCAGTGCTTTGTTAACCAAGATTATGGATAAGCGTTGGTGTCGGATAAACTTGTGGAATGGCCAAACACATCTACCTTCCACAAGCAGAACAAACTGAACTCAAACAACTGGTGAAGTCGGGCGAGCATCAGGCC
>Ga0334887_1003441_pt1 | contig 15740 bp, 15 predicted proteins | sample GraSluR1_MG_10_FD_207217 | JGI IMG/M metagenome (GOLD analysis project Ga0334887, IMG submission 207217) | Sludge microbial communities from methane-producing bioreactor in Wageningen University, Netherlands - Granular Sludge_18_07-R1 | ecosystem: Engineered > Bioreactor > Anaerobic >...
GTGCCAGGTACTCCTCCACCTCCCGCTGCAGCGCCGCCTCGATCATGCGTCGCGCCCCATCCCGCGCCAGCTCGTCCAGGCTCTGCCTGACTTCCGGGGTCGGGCCATCTGTCGAATCTGTGATATACTTGTGCATGGCGTATCCTTCCTCCGGCTCTCAACCGGGGTAGCGGAGTCGTCGCAACTCCCAGGATACGCCGCCTTTCTTCCTCTACCAATCCACAACTTTTTGGTTATATCTCCTGCGTCAGGGCTTCCTGATCTTTGAACTGTCCCGAAGAGCGTCCGGCTGCGCTAGATGCCGGTTATTCTAGATACTTGCCGAGAATTCGCGGGTGGGGTGCGAACCCAGATGTCTTGTAGTATGATGCTCGAGATGCTCTTGCCAGTTTAGAGGAACGATGCCGCACAGGATAGCTACCCGTCGCGTGAGCGAGAAGCAAAGGGGAAAGGCCCGATGTATCGGATGGCTCCATAGGCGCTTGAACATGGCGCGCAACAAGGTCACGGGCTGCTCCCTAATAACGGTCGCCTTGGCAAGGGACGGCCGGGGGCCCAGGAAGCCATCCTCTCACGACCTTGTGAAGCACGTCTCAGTTCTCGGGAATCTCCCTCCAGGAGCAGGCACACTGCCCCCGGAGGGAGCTCCATCGACCCTGTATCGCGGCGCGTTACAGCCCCTGCGCCTTGGCCGCGCCACGCATGGCGTCGTCAAAGATCGCGACCGCCGCGTCCACGTCCGCGCCCTCATGGACGATGGCCCGCAGCGCCTTGGCCATGGGCACCGGATTCTGGTTCTGCCAGACGTTACGCCCCAAGTTGATGCCCGCCGCCCCTCGCTGCATCCCGTCGTAGACGAACTCGAATGCCTCGCGGTTGGTTTCGCACTTGGGGCCGCCTGCCATCACCACTGGCACCGGGCAGCCCTCGACCACCTTCTCGAAATCCTCTGACCAGTAGGTTTTGACCACGTCGGCGCCCAGCTCGGCGCAGATACGGCAGCACAGGGCCAAGTACCGAGCGTCACGTTTCTCGAGCTCCTTGCCCACTGCCGTCACCGCCATCACCGGAATCCCATAGTCCTGGCACTGGTTGACCGCGTCCGTCAGGTTCAGCAGCGTTTCGCGCTCATACTCGCTGCCGATGAACACCGAGACCCCCACCGCCGCGGCGTTGACGCGGATGATGTCCTCGATGGACGTGGTCAGCGCCTCATGGGCCAGGTCGGGCCCCACGATACTGGTACCGCCCGAGATCCTGAGGATGATAGGCAGGCTGCCCACCGGCTCGACACAAGCGCGCAGCACCCCGCGGGTCACGAACAGCGCGTCGCAGTAGAGCAATAGCGGCGCGATGGTCTCGCCTGGCTTCTCCAACTTGCGGGTCGGCCCCAAAAAGTACCCGTGGTCGATGGGCAGGTAGTAGGCGTGCCCACCGGGCAGCAGCTGCGATAGACGATTCTTCTTGCCCCAGTCCATCTCGTCGCTCTCCCTTCTCTGATAGTAACCGATTCGTTCCCTCACAGGCGTGCTCAACTCGACACAAGCTCGCACAGCCGCGCGTATCCGCGCTCCCACGCCTCCTCGGCCCCGCCTCGGGGCAGGTACTCCTCCAGGGCAAAGGAGCGGTGCAGGAGCTCGCGCCCCTCCTGCAGCGATCCGATCTCCCCCAACGCCAAGAGCTGCATCAGCACGTTGCCCAGGGCCGTGGCCTCGATGGGACCGGCCAGCACCAGCCGTCCGGTTGCGTCCGCCGTCAGCTGGTTGAGCGGGGTGTTCTGCGTCCCGCCGCCCACCAGGTGCACCGGCTCCAGCCGTCCCCCCACCACCTCGTCCAGCCGCTCCAGCGCCCAGCGGTACTTGAGGGCCAGACTCTCCAGCACGCAGCGGATGATGCCCCCCGGCGTCTCGAGGACTGTCTGGCCGGTTCGCCGACAATAGGCCTGGATCCGCGCGGGCATGTCGCCCGGCTTGAAGAATGCGCCATCATCTGGATCGATGACCGCCTGGAACGGCTTGGCCTCGCGAGCAAGCTGCGTCAGTTGAGTGTAGGACATCTCCTGGCCCTGACCGGCCCAGGCCTGGCGGCATTGCTGCACCAGCCACAGGCCCATCACGTTTTGACAGAGGAAGAAGGTGTCGCTCGCGCCCCCCTCGTTGGCCAGGTGGTAGGCCTGCGTCGCGGCATCGATGATGGGGGCCTCCAGCTCGGTCCCCACGACGGACCAGGTGCCCGAGCTGATCCAGGCGCAGCCCGGGCCGCGCATGGGAACCGCCGCCACCGCCGAGGCGGTGTCATGGCAGGCCGGCGCGATGACCGAGAGCGCCTGCCCCTCTAGGTCCAACCCCTGCGCGACGTAGGGCAGCAGGCCGCCCAAGCGCGTTCCCGGCCGGACCAGCGCCGGGAAGAGGCGCGCCGGAATGCCCATGGCCTCCAGGATGGCCGGGTCCCAGCCGTCGAGGCTGGGGCTGTACAACTGCGTCGACGTCGCGATGGTGAACTCGCAGCCCTTGACGCCGGTCAGCCAGTAATGCAGCAAGTCCGGCGTCATCAAAAAGGTCTCGGCGATCTCCAGGACGGGGTCCCGCCCCACCACCATGGATAGCAGCTGGTAGAGGGTGTTGAGCTGGGATGGAGGCATGCCCGTGCGCTGGTACAGCTCGGCGTGCGACATGTGCCGGGCGGCCTCGTCCAGCATGCCATCGGTCCGACCATCGCGGTAATGGAACGGGTTGGCGATCAGTGCGCCGGTGCGATCCAGCAGGCCATAGTCCACGCCCCAGGTGTCGATGCCGACGCTCCGGAGAGCTTCGCCCGCTTCATGGGCCACCAGCGCCAGGCTGTGCTGCACCTCGGCCCAGATCCGCAACAGGTCCCAGTGCAGCCCGTCCGGCAGGCGCACCGAGCCGTTGGCGAAGCGATACGCCTCCGACAGGGTCAGCCACTCCCCGTCGAACCTTCCCACCATGGCGCGGCCGCTCTCCGCGCCGATGTCCATCGCCAGACAAGAGATGGTCTTCGGCATCGCTAGCCCCCCTTTCGCGCTCGCCTCACGCCAGCAGACGGTAGGGCTGCTCGATGAGCTGTGCCACCTGCCGCAAGAAGCGCGAGGCCCGTCCAGCATCGACCAGGCGTCGGTCGTAGCTGAGCGAGAGCCACACCGTGGCATCCGCGGCTCCCCCGCCCTTTCGGATCCGCCCCACCCCCATCATCGCTGTGGTGGGCGCGTCCAGGAACGGGGTGAAGGTGTCGATGCCCGCAGCCCCCAGGTCCGCCAGGGTAAAGGTCGCGCCTTTCAGATCCTCCGCCGTGAGCGCGCCTTCGTGCGCTCGCGCCCGCAGCTCCCTGGTCTCCCGCGCTAGCTGCGCCAGCCGCTTCTGATCCACGTCGCGCACCACGGGCACGGCCAGGCCGTCGCCGGTATCCACTACCAGGCCAACCTGAACCCGTGGCCAACGACGCAGCACGTCCCCCTCCAATGAGGCGTTCAGCGCCGGCTGGTCGCGCAGAGCCCGCCCCAGCACGCACAGCCAGAGATCGGTGTCGGCTATCTCCACCTCGGCGGCCGCCAACTGGGCCCGCAGGCCCGTCAAGGCGCTGGCATCGGCCTCGACGTCCAAGGTGACCAACGGCGCGCCGGCGAGCTTAGCACCCATCTGCGCGACAACGACCTCGCTGACCGCCGCCGCGGGCGCCGCGAGCTCGCGAGGCGGCGTCTCCTGGGCGCTGGAGCGCCGCTCCAGCCATGCGCGCACATCGCGCTCGACGACGGCGCCCTCTGGGCCGCTGCCCGCCACCTCCTCCAGCGAAACGCCCTCGGCCTCCGCCAGGCGGCGAGCGCGCGGCGAGACGAACTGACGCGGACCACGGCGCACCGGCGTGACCGCCCTCGCCGCAACACTACTCTCCGATGGGGCGACTTCGGGGGCGCCGTCGGCCGCCTCAGCCGTCGTTCCGACCGTCCCGCCCTCTGCCGCGGTGGCGATCTCTGCGATGGCGCGCAACACCTCCACCTCGTCGCCCTCGGTGGCGGTCACGCCCCGCAGCACGCCAGACGCTTGGGCCTCGATGTCCAGAACGGCCTTGTCGGTCTCGATGGCGTAGAGCGGCTCGCCCTCACGGACCGCCTCGCCCTCTCGCTTGTACCAGGTCACGATGGTCACGGTGTCCACCGTCTGCCCCAAAGGCGGCACCAGTACCGGATGAGCCATGCTAACCCCCACCGCCACAGATTGCACTCACGGCAATGCCTTTCTTCCCTCGCTACAGCGTCGACCGGACGGCCTCGATCACCCGCTCCTCCGAAGGTACGTAAAAGGCCTCCATCACCGGCGCAAAGGGCGCGGGCGTGTCCGGCGCCGAGACGCGCACGATCGGGGCGTCCAGGTAGAAGAAAGCCTCCTCCGCCACGATGGCGGCGATGTCGGCGGCCCACCCGCCGGTCAGGTTGTCCTCCTCGACGATCACCAGCCGGCCGGTCTTGCGCACCGACTCCAAGATCAGCTCCCTGTCCAGCGGCACCAGGGTGCGCGGGTCGATCACCTCGGCGCTGATGCCCTCGGCCGCCAGCTTTTCCGCCGCGCCCAACGCGCGGTACAGCGTCAAGAGCTTGCCGACGATGGTCACGTCGCTGCCCTCGCGCCGGACGATGCCCTTGCCGATGGGCACCAGGTACTCCTCGTCCGGCACCTCGCCCACCGGGCTCAGCGCTCCGGCCTCCGAACGCGGCCCCTTGGAGCCGTACAGCAGCTTGTGCTCAAACACCAGGACCGGGTTGTCATCGCGCACGGCGCTCTTCAGCAGGCCTTTGGCATCGTAGGCGGTGGCCGGGGCTACCACCTTCAGGCCGGGCACGTGGGTGAAAAAGGCCTCCAGGCTCTGGGCGTGCTGGGCGCCGCGTCGGGTCGAGCCCACCGGCGCCCGCATGACCATGGGGACGCTCACCGTCCCGCCCGACATGTAGGTCATCTTGGCTGCCTGGTTCACCAGTTGATCCATCATGCAGAACAGAAAATCGCCATACTGCACGTCGGCGATGGGCCGCAGGCCGGCCATGGCCGCCCCGATGGCCACGCCGGCGATGCCGATCTCGGAGATGGGTGTGTCCAGGATGCGCTCGTGGCCGAACTCTTCTGATAGTCCCAGGGTCACGGTAAAGGCCCCGCCAAAGCCGCCCTCCACGCCGATATCCTCGCCCACACAGAAGACGCGCGGATCGCGGACCATCTCCTCGCGAATGGCCTGCCGCAGCGCCTCGGCGATGCTCATCTTGGCCATGCTCACGCCTCCTGTCCGTAGAACACGTGCTGCAGCGCGTCGCTGGGCAGGGGATCCGGGCTGGCCTCGGCATAGGCCACCGCGTCGTCGATGACGGCGACCACCACCTCCTCGATCTTTCGCAGGCGCTCCTCTGTGACCAGGTCCTGCTCGCGCATCTGCGCCGCCAGCCGCCCGATGGGCTCCCGCTCCAGCCAGCGCGCCTCCTCCTCTTTGGTTCGATAGGTCAGGGGGTCGCTCCGCGAGTGGCCGCACAGGCGATAGGTCTTGCACTCCATCAGCGTCGGCCCGCCGCCCTCCCGCGCGCGCGCGATGGCCGCGGCGGCCGCTTCGTGGACTGCCAACACGTCGTTGCCATCCACGACGATGCCGGGCATCCCGTAGGCGGCGGCTCTGGCGGCCACATCGTCGATCTTGAAGGCCGTGGCAAAGGCCGTCGAGGCCGCGTAGAGATTGTTCTCGCAGACAAAGATCGCCGGCAGATCCCAGATGGCGGCCATGTTCAGGGCCTCGTGCACCGCGCCCTCGTTGGCCGCCCCGTCGCCGAAAGAGGACACCGTCACGCCGCCGTTGCCCAAACGCTTCTGGGCCAGGGCCATGCCGCAGGCGATGGGCGCGTTGCCGCCCACAATAGCGATGGCCGGCGGCATCCCCACGCGCATGTCGCCGACATGCATAGAGCCGCCCTTGCCTTTGCAGCAACCGGTGGCCTTGGCGAACAGCTCGGCCATGATGCTGCGTGGCGTCACCCCCTTGGCGATAGCGTGTCCGTGGGGGCGATGCGTGCTCAACACATAATCCGTATCTTTCAGGTGCGCGCACACGCCTGTGGCCACGGCCTCCTGGCCGATGTACAGGTGCAGCGTGGACGGGATCCGCCCCTGCATGAACAGATGGTTGCAGCGCTCCTCAAAGCGCCGGATGGTCAGCATGGTGCGGTACAGCTCTAGCAACGGCGGGTTGCTCTGTGGCATGGGCCTTCTCTCCCTCCGGTGGGACGGCGATCGGCATTACGGACGCCCAGCAGGTTGGTCCGAGCAACCTGCTGGGCACGACATCGAAACTAGATGGCTAAGTCAGATTCTTCGGCGCAAAGCCCGGATGATAGTCCGGCCCCGAGTAGCCCCACACCGTCTTGGGACGCTCGCGGATGCCCCACAGCTCGGCGGCCGCCCGGAACTCGGGGTATTCGGCTGCTGCCTCCTGTAGCGTCTTGCCGGCCAGCACCGCGTCGATGGCCGGCCGCCAGGCCATGGCACCGGCTTTGTAGCCCATGGGATGGCCCAGCATGCCGCCGCCCGCGGGCACGATAAAGTCGACGCCGTGTTCCTGGATCAGCACGTCGATCAAACCGGGATACATGCCCGCGGCGGGCATGGGCCAGGTCTTCTTGATATGGTAGAACGGCGCCACCAGTGTCTGGGTCACCCGCAAGGACTCTTCCACCGAGGCCACCGGGATGCTGGACCACATGGAGGGGGTCAGCATCATGTCGGCGCCACACAGGCGGCAGAGCTTGGAGAGCACGGGGAAGTTCATGCGCGGCAGCAGTGCCAGCATATGCGAGACATGCAGCAGGATCGGCGCGTCGATGGCGGGATCGTCGGCGATCACTTTGAGCGCCGAGAGGCCGGCCGAGTAGGCAAACAGCAGCCCCGTGGCCCCCAGCTCGACGGCCCGCCGACACTTGTCCGCCACCCGATCCACCTCATCGGTGATGCTCACCATGTACAGCGTCTTCTGGCCAGTTTCGCGCTCGGCTTTTTCCAGCGCCTCGAGCACCGCCTCCAAGCGCGCCTCGAACGAGCAGTTGGAAAGCTCGCTGCACATCTCGTCGTCCTTGACCAGGTCCACCCCGCCCAAGGCGCTCTGGTACACCTGCGCTGCCGTCTCCTCCGGCGTCATGCCCATCTTGGGCTTGATGATCTGCAGCGTCAGTGGCCGGCCATGGACGCCTAGCTTGGCGCGGAGGCCCTCGATGCCGTACTTTGGTCCCTGGAACTTGGCCGCCACGCTGGGGGGAACGTAGAGGTCCAGCATGCGCATGTTGGTTGGAAAGGCGGGGATGTTTCCCATGATGGAAAGCAGCAACATGGGAACGTTGACGTTCTCCTCCCAGGCGGCGATGGGGAACGCCATCTGCACGATCGCCTTCTTGGTCCCCTTGTCGGCCGGGATCTCCAGATAGTTCAGAATCTTGCTGGAGAGCCGCTCCCGCACCTCTGGCGTCTCCTCCTTGATCTCCATCCAGCTGGCGGTCGAGCCCTCCAGGGCCAGGCGCTGGATCTGCGCCAGATGGTCGATGAAGTCGACGCCCTCTTTGATGTCCTCCACATAATAAGTGCCGACGACAAAGCGATCCTGGTCCAGGCTCTCCCACATATAGTTGAACATGTTGGGATCATAGAGTTGCTTGGTCACGTGTAGTTCCTTTCTGTGTGTTCGTCTCGACGTCCGTATTATCCCAGGAGCGCCTCGCGGATGGCCCGCGAGGCCCCCATGGCGTCACTCTCAGCGATCAGCGCCGCGATGCGCGGTCGGCCGATCTTGTCCAGCAGGCCGTGCAAGGCCTGGATCCAGCGGATGCTCTCGGTGGCGGCCACGATGCCGTCCTCACGGTAGGGAAAGATGTCCAGGGCGTACCAGCCATCGTAGCCCAGCCGGTCCAGCCAGTAGAGCAGTTCCAACAGCTCGATGGTGTGGATCGAGCCAGCCGTCATGTCGTCGTCCCAAAGGCGCCAGTTGTCGTTAAAGTGCATGTAGAACAGCTTGTTGCCGAAATAGTGCAGCAGCGAGGCCGATTCGGCCGTGACCTCGTAGGCCATCAGCGCGTGTCCTACGTCGATCATGGCGCCGACGTTGGGCTTGTTCACCTTTTCCAGGAGCAGCAGTGTCTTGCCCACGGTACCAATAAAGCAGTGGGTGCGCGGCTCCTTGGGCTTGTATTCGATCACCAGGTTGACGCCGGGCAGATGCTCGGCGCACTCGATGGTCCCTTCGATCAGGCGATCCCAGGCCGAGAGATAGTCGGCCTGCATAGGATAGTCGTAGCCGTCCTGGCCGAACCAGAGGTCGACCACCTGGCAATCCATCTGCTGCGCCCACTCCATGGAGCGCTTTACCTCGTCAATGGCCGCCCGGCGGATCTTGGGGTCGTTGGAGGCAAAGGAGCCCCGACCCCACTTGGCCGAGGCCCAGATGTCCGGCGTCACGCAGGTCACCTCCAGCCCGGCGTCGCGGATCTGTCGGTTCACCTGGACGACGTTGTCGTCGTTCACGTGCCAAAATCCCACGACCTCCACGCCGGATAGGCCCTCCACCTTGGTGGCAGCCTCGATCAGCTGCTCTGTGGACAGCCGCTCGCCATAGCCCGATAGGACGTAGCGGTCGGCACAGGCGTTAAAGGTGTTGATATTGGCGGAAAAGCGCAGCTCACTCGGCATGATGATCCTCCTACGCCAGTTGGCAGGCGGTGCGCGCCCGCCCTGGCCCTCTGCTACACCACGCGGTCGCTGCCGCCGTCGATGGGGACCTGGGCGCCGGTCGTCTTGGCGAACAGCGGCCCGCACATCGCCGCGGCCAGCTCGGCCACGTCGCGACTGGTCACTTCCGTCTTGAGAAGGTTGTTACGCTTGTACTCCTCCACCGTCTTCCCATAGTGACGCGCGCGAGCCGCCAGCACCTCGTCGGTCCAGATGCCCGTGTCAAAGACGCCGTGCGCGTGAAAGACGTTCACGCGAATGCCGTCCGTCCCCCACTCCAGGGCCGCGACACGCGCCAGTTGCGTCAGGGCCGCCTTGGAGCAGGAGTAGGCCGCCGCCCCCGGCCCCGGCGCCAGGACGTTGCGCGAGCCGTTCACCGCCACCCGACCGCCCCGGGGCGCGAGCTTGAGCAGGGGATGCGCGTGGCGCAGCATGATCAGCCCGGCATCCAGGTTGATGCGCATGACACGACGCCACTCGGCCAGCTCCAATGCGGCGATGTCACAACCTGCCGGGAACACGCCGGCGTTCAGCACCAGCATATCCAGCCCGCCAAACGTCTGCACTACCTGGCCTAGCGCGTCCACTACCGCCGCCTCGTCGGCGGCGTCACATGCCAGACCCAAGTATGCCGGTGCTTCAGAGAGATCGACGATGGCCGGGTTGATGTCCAGGCCCACGACCGCCGCCCCGCGCTCGAGAAAGGCATCGACGCAGGCCCTGCCGATGCCCGATGCCGCGCCGGTGATCAGGACCACCTCGCCGGCAAAGAGCTCACCTGCCCCCGCTCCCTCAGCGACTCTATCAAGGCGCCGTCTCAGTTGGTCGGCGCCTTCGCCGCGGACCGCTGTCGCCCTATAGGTCGTCGCAACCATCTGTAGCTCGGCCGCCGATCGCCCAAAGGCGCAGACTCCGGCCCCTTCCACCCAGACCGCGCCGCAGGTTCGCCCGGCCGCGGGGCCGATGGCCTCCAACAGGGCGTCGTGGCGGATCAGGCCGGGGTACGCGGTCAGCAGTACCGGCAGGCCCACGGCCTCGGATACGGCCTGACGCTGCTCGGCCAGCAACAGGTGATGCGTCGCGGTTAGCATCCGCTTGCTCCTTGCCCCGTCCAGGTTGGCGGCGGCTCTTGCTCTTCTGGGCGCGCTCGCTGCGGTCTCAGGTCAGGCCGGCCTTACCACCAGGTAGCCCTTGTCGATCAGCCAGTGGTGAAACTCATACGTCGAATGGATGCACGCGGTCTGACAGATGGACCGAATATAATCGTAGGCGGGCGATCCGGCTTCCGCCTCTTCTAGCAGCAGCTGGATCGGGCAGACGATATCCTTGCAGTACTCGCGGCGCTGATAGTCGACGAACCCTTCGATGACACCCATGGCCTTGCTCCTTTGCCTACTGCGGTCGCGACAGGTTGATCTGGAAGCTATACCGATCGCCGCGCCACACGGCCTCGAGGTACTCTACCGGCGTATCGTCGGCGGTGTAGGTCACGCGCTCGGCGTAGAGCACCGCGTCCCGTACGGGCATCCCAAGCAATCCGGCTTCCGCGCTCGTGGCTCGCCGTGCGCTGAGCGTCTCTCGTGCCGTCCATAGGTAGAAGTTGTACTCGCTCTCCAGCAAGCGGTACAGCGACACGCTGAGATCATGCTCCTCCAAGCCCGGACAGAGCTGCGCGGGGAGGTAGCAGGTCTGGAGGCTGATCGGCTCACCGTCCGCCTCCCGCAAACGCGTCAACTCGTAGACCACTTGCGCGGCACCGAGGGCTAGCGCACCGCAGACCTTTCCCGTGGCTGGTATGCGCTCAAGCGAGAGCACGCGCGTCGTGATGCTCCGCCCGCGCCGGCGCATATCCTCGGTCGTCGAGACCAGTTCGGTGACGTTCTGCTCAAGACGCCTGGCAGCCGCAAAGGTGCCGCGGCCGACCTGGCGGTAGATCCGCCCCTCGCGCTCCAGTACATCCAAGGCGCTCCTAACCGTGGTCCGCGTGACGCCAAAGCGCTCACAGAGCTCGTGTTCGGATGCCAGGCGAAAACCGTTGCCCCTAGACACGCCCGCTTCGATCTCGGCGCGTAGAGCATCTGCAATCTGTTGGTAGTAGGGGAGGGGGCTCTTCGGATCAACTGCGGACATAGGAAGATGCCTCTTCAGGATGAAAGATAGGTACCTGTACGTACAAGTAACACCAGTGTAACCTGGATCTCTGGCGATGTCAACTGGGCGTGCTCTTTCATCCAAAATGTCACCCGGGGCACGATGTTCTCTCAAATGAAAATGTCACCGAGGGGACAGCATGGCCACAGAAAAGTTGGACCTGGAAGAACGTCTGAAAGTGCTGCGAATCCAGCAAGGAGCCTATCGCAAAGCTTCCCGGACTGAAAAGGGGCGGATTCTGGACGCGCTCGAGACAGCCACGGGGCTGGATCGCAAGACCATCATCCGACGCCTGAACGGCAGTTGTCAGCGGAAGCGACGCAGGAAAGGGCGAGGTCGCAGCTACGGCCCTGATGTAGACGATGCGGTGCGCATCGTCTACCGGGCTTACGACGGTATCTGCGCCGAACGGCTAGCGCCCAACTTGGCGGACTATGCCGGAAAGCTGGCACAGCACGGGCATCTTCGCGTAACACCCGCCCTGCAGGAGCAACTGGAGCGCATCAGTGTCTCGACCGTGCGGCGCATCCTGCAACGGGTCCGCCAGGACGAACCACGGCGCCAGCGCCGCCCGGGGCTCACACACAATGGGTTATTGGCGGGGGTTCCAGCAGGGCGCATCCCCTGGGATGCCGTCACCCCTGGGCATCTAGAGGTGGACTTGGTGCACCACTGTGGCCGCCGTGCGGGCGGGGAGTATGTGCACACCTTGCATCTGGTGGACGTCGCCAGCGGCTGGAGTGAGATGGCCGCGGTGCTGGGACGCAGCTATCTTGTGATGCAGGACGGCTTTCAGCGGTGTGCCCAGCGTTTGCCTTTCTCCGTGCTGGAAATCCATCCGGACAATGGCAGCGAATTCTTCAACGCGCATCTCGTACAGTTCTTTGGCGATCTCTTCACCGGCGCCCATCTCTCACGCAGCCGCCCCTGGCAAAAGAACGACAACCGTTTCGTAGAGCATCGCAACGGGGCTTTAATCCGAGGCTGGATTGGTCACGATCGCCTGGACTCGGCCGAGCAGGCCCGGGCTCTCAACGCCTTCTACGAGAAGCTGCGCATCTACCATAACCTCTTTCAGCCGGTCATGCGGCTGACACACAAGACCTATGACCGTGAGACCCAGCGGGTGCGACGTCACTGGGATAGGCCCCGTACCCCCTTCCAGCGTCTGCTGGCCTCGGGCACGATGAGCGCAGCGGTAGCCGATCAGCTGCAGCGCCTTTACGACCAAACCGATCCACTGACCTTCAGCCAAAAGCTAGAGGAGGACGTCCGCACCTTCTTTGCGCTACCGGGTGCTCAGGCACATCGGAGCGAGGACGTTTTCGCTACGCTACTACCCGATCATCCGTTGTACCCAACCACACTGCGAAAGGAGGAGGCCCTGCTCTCCGGTGACGTTTTCAAATGGTAGAACGAGATGCCCTCGGTGACGTTTTCATTTGACTGGACACGCTGGGAATCGCGGTTGCACTAGGGCACTCGCGATCTGGTTGCGGTACCTCACCGGTGAATCCATCATCACGGTACCGGCTCGGTCTTGGGGGGTTGAGGTGCACCATGACGGATACGGTGCCAGCCGACATTGCGGACCACTTTGGCGATCTCGAAGACCCGCAGCGGCCACAGGGCACACGGCATCGTCTTCTGGATGGCATCGTCATCGCTATCTGCGCTGTGATCTGCGGTGCTGACGGCTGGGAGGATGTGCAAACGCTTGGGGAGGCCAAGGAACGTTGGCTGCAGGGCTTTTGAGAACTGCCCCATGGCATTCCTAGCCACGATACCTTCGGGCGGGTGTTTGGCCCCGACAACCTGATACAGATCGAAGCCTGCTTCCGGTCGTGGATCGCAGCCGTCTCTGTGTGGACCGAGGGACAAGTCGTGGCGTTGGACTGCAAGGCACTGCGCCGTTACCATGACGGGACGCGTGACAAAGCCGCTATCCATATGTTTAGCGCCTGGGCCACCCACTATGGGCTGGTGCTGGACAGGTCAGGGGCGACGACAAGGCCAACGAGACCTCCGCTCTATCCCCTCTTTTGCGCCTGTCATACCTGGAAGGCTGCATCGTAACTATCAACGCCGTCGGCTGTCAGATGGCTATCGCGCAGATCATTCGCAATCAGCAGGCGGGCTATGGGCTGGCCCTCAAGGAGAATCGGGGCAGTCTGTACCAGGATGTGGTCTTGGCCTCTGAAGAGGCCCTATCGACTGACTTTCGAGGTGTGGCCCATGACCAGCGTAAGACGGTCGACATTGGTCACGGGCGTCTGGAGATCCGTCGTTACTGGACCATCGGCGAGGAACAGTATCTGCGCTATTTCAGTCGGGGCGACCAATGGCCTGGGCTTCGTAGCGTTGCCATGGTGGAGACTGAGCGACGGGTAGGCGAAGACGTCAGCCGGGAGCGGCGCTACGATATCTCCAGCCTGGCAGGAGACGCCCAGGCCCTCGCCCAAGCGATCCGCGGCCATTGGGGCACTGCGAACTGCTTGCATTGGGTATTGGACATCGCTTTCCGCGAGGACGACTGTGGGGTGCGTCAGAGTCATGCAGACGAGAATCTCGCGGTGCTGCGACGTATCGCCCTCAATCTGCTTAAACAGTAGAAAACGAGCAAGCGTGGCGTCAAGACCAAGCGCCTCAGGGCGGGCTGCGACTCGGATTACCTCCTCAAAGTCCTCGGAGTCAGAAAGCGATTGCCCTGGCGCTAGACTCAGTTCCCCCCTCACAACGGTGGCCCGCGCCGGAGCTATCGCCGACCTGACCGCAGCAGCGCAGCCAGCTTGGTCTCTGTCTCCGACTAGGCCTCGATGCCCAGATTGAAGAACGCGTTGGGGTTCTCGAATAGCCATGCCCAAGCGATCCCTTTGGCCTCATCCAGACCAAACCACTCGGCATCCACCAGTTGCGACAGCGCGATGGCGATGTTGGCGCGAGCGATGCTGGCATGTGCCCAGGTACGGTCGGCGTTGCCAGCATGGTCGGCGCCGAAGCCGTGCACCTTGGCGTGGGGCACCGCCGAGACGACCTGCTGAAGCATCCGTTGACAGTAGATCGGATCGATGATATGCGCCCAGCAGAAGTCGATCGCCACGTTTGGATGGTTCTTGGCCAAGTAGATCAGGTCGCCGTCGTAAGGCCAGTTGGCATGGAACAGATCAAATCGGACGTCGGAGTGCAGCTCGATCAGACGCGTGAGATGCGCAGCATTGGTCTTTGCGATATCGTTCCGGAAGCCAGCCATGTGCCCGGTGTGTATCTGGACCGGGAGGTCCAGGTCACGGGCCATCCGCATGAAGGCGTGCATGAGATAGTCGTCCAGGGGGCGGATCTGGTCCGGGTAGCTGGCGGAACGGCGGGGGTCCTCAATGAACCAGTTGAAGACAACCTCGGCCTCGGCGCGGTTCGGGTTGCCGTAGGCCAGCGTACGCGTGTAGGCACTCCAGTCTTTGAAGGCCACGACGCCAGCGTCCTTGAGGACGACGAAAGCGCGGCGGCAAGCATCGACGTAATCGTCCAGGGACGTGATGGTCAGGCCTAGGGCTTGCTCGAGCTGCGTCTCGCTGATGGATTGGCGCGAGTGGATGGCATGGAGGGCGGGCAGCGAGACGACCAGTCGTCCGCGCGGACTGAGCTGGAAGGTCCCATTGAGCACACAGAGCAAGGGCGGTGAAACGTTCTCGAGGCGAGCGACGATGCCAGCCTGCTCCAAGATGGCATCGAAAGTCCCGCGGTCCGTCAGATCGAGCAGCCTGCCCTTGATGCGTCGGGCCGCGGCGAGGGTCACCTCCTCCTCACCGTAGAAGTGGGCCATCACCATACGACTAACGCGAGCGTAGCCGGTGTGGCAGGTGCGCTTCCAGACGCGTTCGAACACGGGCCATCGCTCCTCCCAGGACACGCTCCGGTTCTGCATGTACTGAACGTCGTCATCGCCCGAAGCGCTGTGTAGGTCGCATACACAGTAGCTATTGGTGAGCACGTGAAGGGGATCCTCGTACTTGGGGCCGCACTCAGCCGTGTGGTCGTGACAATCTATGATGGGGACATCCTCGATGTAGGCACGTAGAGCGTCGTAGCAGGGGGCGTTGGTACGCATGGGCACTGCTCCTTGTCTTTCTGGCGAAGGGGATCGGTAGATAGCCGTTAGCGCACAAGTCCTATGGCCCGACGCTATGTTAGCCAAGGCGGCTGAGCAGCAACGGGAGACCGTCCAAATACGCCGCAAGACAAAGGCGGGGCATAGCTCTTGGCCCTGGCGTGACCACCTGGCCGATCGCGTCGGCCGCAACTGCCTCGCGGCCTATGGCCGCGGTGAGCCCATGGGCGCCCTGTCTATGCCTCCCACAACGGATGCCTAGAAAGGGCGACACCCTTAATCCCGGTGAGGATCTATGCCTGATGCTCCCGTCGGACGGCAATGCTCCTGAGGTGAAGGCACGACGCGTCGCCGGGTTCGTCCCTGATGGCTCAACGCGACCACCACACAGCACGATGGCATCAGCTGGCTGGGAGAGCTGGACTCGGTGCTAGCTACCTAGTAACCTGAGCTTCAACTCCATGTAGTACATCCAGTTGTCGTACGATACGTCCGGAGGGACGGCGTGATCGAGGGTGGGGATGTAACCACCATCCTCGATCAGAGGGGGTATGATTCGGTATAGCTCCGCTGTGATCGCCTTTCTTCCTCGAGCTAGGGCGCGCTTGTCGATTCCTCCTATGAGGGCCAGATCATGCCCGTACTCTGCTCTCACGGCGAGAGGGTCCATCGTAGTCCGCTCCAGAGGCCAGTGACAAGTGATCCCGGCCTCGATCATCAGTGGG
>Ga0334887_1003444_pt1 | contig 15732 bp, 13 predicted proteins | sample GraSluR1_MG_10_FD_207217 | JGI IMG/M metagenome (GOLD analysis project Ga0334887, IMG submission 207217) | Sludge microbial communities from methane-producing bioreactor in Wageningen University, Netherlands - Granular Sludge_18_07-R1 | ecosystem: Engineered > Bioreactor > Anaerobic >...
CAATTCAAGGTGCGTTTGAGGGAAAGCCCTATGTTCCTCCTTCAGCTGCCACTTAACCGAACCCTATTGTGAGGGCGTCTCTGAAGGAATTGCGTTATATGGCCATGGTGGCTGAATAGTTACTATTTAACAATTTATAACAGGAAGCTCTATTCGATCCGACGGCGGCCCGGAGCCCCGATCTCATCGAAGCTGAGATAAGTTTTTAGGAAGACCTGCCAAAAGGTAGACCATCCCAGACCCATCTCACGAGGCGCATTATATGGCGAAGGACGCGATCATCACCCTCTCCATCGACGAGGCGGGAATCCCTCCCCGGTCCACCTTCCTCTATCACGTAATGGTGGACGGCGAGGTAGTCGCCAGCAGCCAGAGTCTCTCGCCCGCTGAATCAAAAGCGATCCGTGAGATCTCCCGCCGCTACAGCGCCCTCTTCGAAGGAGGCTTTGCGCCTCGATTGGCCGCCGATAAGCTGGCCGCCATCGGCGCGGAGCTCTTCGAAGGAGGCTTTGCGCCTCGATTGGCCGCCGATAAGCTGGCCGCCATCGGCGCGGAGCTCTTCGCCCTATGGCTCGCCGGATCCTGGGAGAAGATCAAGGCACAGGTGGCGCCGGGCACTCGCCACCTCCTGGTGATCGCCTCGGATCTGCCGGACGTCTTGAACCTGCCCTGGGAGCTTCTCCGCCCGCCCGCGGGAGATTTTCTGGGATTGGACTCCAAGTTCAGCATACGCCGGTTTACCCGATCGGGAGGGCAGATCCCAGCCTTCGAAGGAGAGCTCCGCCCCCGACCCCTCCGACTCCTCTTGGCGGTCTCTTCTCCAACGGATCTTGCGACCCTGGACTACGAGCGAGAGGAGGAGTATCTCCTCAGGGCGATCTCGGGCTTGGATGTGGCCTTCGACTCCGGCGACCTCGGCAGCTTCCAGGATCTCCGCGATCACGTCGAGCAGTTTCAGCCTCACGTCGTCCATCTGACCGGCCACGGAGCCGTCCTCAAAAAGTGCCCTAGGTGCGAAGGGCTGAACGGGCCAGATGAGAAGGTTTGCAAGAACTGCTCGTCATCGCTGGAGGAGGTCTCCGCCCAGGGGCACTTCGCATTCGAGGACGAGAGCGGCAAGGCCGATATGCGATCCAGCGAGGAGCTTCGCAGGCTGATGGCTGCTAGCGGCGTTCAGTGCGTCTTCGTCTCCGGCTGCGAGACTGGAAAGGCCCCACCTGTAGAAGCTATGGGCGGCGTCTGCCAGGGGCTGGTGAGCCAGGAGGTGCCCCTCGCCATCGGGTGGGCGGCCTCGATATCCGACGACGTCGCAAACCAGTTCGCCCGCTCCTTCTATCGGACTCTGGCCGCAGGAAGGCCCGTCGACCGGGCCCTCGTCCAGGCCCGGCAGGATGTCGCGAAGGCCTGCAAGAAGATGGGCGATCCGTCGTGGACCCTCCCCGTCCTCTACTCCGCCACCAACCAGGGAGTGATCTTCGATCCCGACCCCCGGCGGCGGAAGGAGGAGCCATCCCGTCAGATCGGCGAGCAGCGCCCTCTGCCCGGAATGATTGAGGGGTACGCAGAGCAGTTTGTCGGCAGGAAGCGCGAGCAGCAGCGTCTCCTCGCATCACTTCGGGACGGGTCTCTCCAGACGGTGATCATCACCGGCCTTGGTGGGAGCGGAAAAAGCTCTCTTGCGACGCGCCTCGCCTGGAAGCTGAAGGGGGACGGCTTCACGCCCATAGCGGTCCCCAGCTCCAAGGAGAAGCCCTTGACCGGAGATCTTCTGCTCCGGACTCTCGGCGACGCATTTCTCGCTGCCGATATCGACGACGCCTACCAGAAGCTAAATAATCCCCAAATTCCGGCCGACGCGCGCTTGAGATACGCGGTCGGGATTCTCAACAAGAACCGTTTTCTCCTGGTTCTGGACAACTTCGAGTCTAATATGGACGAGGCGAAAAGAAGCATCATAGACCCAAAGCTGGCCGAGTTCTACGAGTACTTGCTGGCAAGCCTAGTCGGAAGTTCGAGGGCGATCGTCACCTCCCGATACATCCAGGCCGGAAAGCTCCCGCCGAAGGTCCGCGAGGAGCCTCTGGGCGACTTCGGCGAGGCCTCCTTCTTCAAGTTCATGAGGCGCGACGATCTGGTTGAAAAGCGCCTCCGTTCCGGCGAGCTCTCCCACGAGCTTCTGCGCGAGCTGCACCGGCTCTTCGGCGGGACGCCCCGGTTCCTCGACCAGATCCGAAAGGTCCTGAGGGAGATCTCGGCCGACGATCTGAAAAAGCAGCTTGATGCTGTGAAGCTTCCCGCTGGCCTCGAAAAAGGCGAGCTTCAGAAGATTTTGGACAAATACTGCGAGGATATCTTCACCTCCCAATTGTACGGCTACCTCAGCCCCGAATCCCAGAAGGCGCTCAGCCGGGCCGCCGTCTACGGCGTCGCCGTGAACCTGGAGGGCCTGGCGGCCGTGACCGGCGAGGCCGCCGAAAACCTGCGCGTTTTCGTCCGGGAGTGGCAGAACCACGCCTTCGCCTACCCCGACGCCGAGCGGGTGGCCGAGCTTTGGGCGGTCTACGGCCTCCTTCGAAGCTGGCTTCTGGCGCAGCTAAGCTCTGAGGAACGGAAGGCGGCGCACAAAGCGGCTGGCGACTTCCTTAGCGACCTGGTACAGCAAAAGCGAATGGCTGAGCTGGGCCTTTCGTCGGTGGGCTGTCTGCAGGAGGGTCGGTCTCGATACCTCCAGGCAGAAGACTACGAGCAGGCGCGAAAGGTGACGGACCGAATATCTGGATTCTTCACTCGAAGCGGCCTCTACGACGGCGTGATACGTCTAAACGATGAGCTTCTACGGTATGAGGAACACCCGAAGCCGATGAATTGGGTTGGCGGCTCTTACTTACGTCGTGGTGAATATGAAGCTGCACAGAATACCTTCGAGAAAGCGCTGAAGATGCAACAGCAGATTGGCGACCGGGAGGGTGAGGCAGATATCTGGCACAACCTGGCCACAATCAACCTGAACCGTGGAGAGTACAAAGAGGCGCGTCAAAAATTCGAGACCGCCCTTGAAATTGAGCAGCAGATCAGCGATCGAGGGGGCGAGGCTGATACCTGGCACAACCTGGCCATGATCGACTTGTACTGTGGCGAATACGAAGAAGCGTGCCAGAAATTCGAGACGACTCTTGAAATTGTGCAGCAGATCGGTCACCGAGAGTGCGAGATAGGAGCCTTGCATAATCTGGCCGTAATCGACATTTATCGGGGTGAATACGAAGAAGCGCGCCAGAAGCTCAAAACAGCTCTGATGATTGTGCAACAGATCGAGCACCGAGCGGGCGAGGCGTCAACCTGGCACAACCTAGCCTCGATTGACATGAAGCTTGGAGAGTACGAAGAGGCGCGCCAGAAATTCGAGACTGCCCTTGAAATTGAGCAGCAGATCGGTGACCGAGCATGTGAGGCGTCGACCTGGTACAACCTGGCCACGATCGATCGGGACCGTGGAGAGTACGAAGAGGCACGCCAGAAGTTCGAGACGGCCATGAAGATTATGCAGCAGATCGAGGACCGAGCGGGCGAGGGATTGACCTTCGCCCAGCTCGGAATCATGGGATCAAAACGCGGTCGTATCGAGGGGGGGTTTGCGTCTGGTCACCTTGAGCGCGATGATTTTCAGCTCTATCGGCAATGCTCAGCTCAAAGAGGTCGAACCCTGGGTCGATCAACTGGCCTCTCAGCTCAACTACACCCAGAACCAATTCGACTCCATCCTTCAGGAAGTTCGGGAATCCTATGAGCGCGACCGGGGATGGAGCCTCATCGAGGCGGCCTTCGGCGAAGACTGATTATACGCGCCCCGACTTTCGATGGGTAAAGAACGATTACCCACAAAACGAGATCGAATCCATGAAGAAAATCACACATCCCGACACACGCGATCGCCACGACCTTCGGGAGCGGCGAAAAAAGATCCAGAGATCACTGAAGATGCACAGGCGAGCCAGGGACGAGGAAGGCGAGGCAAAGGACTGGTTTCGCCTGGGCACCATCGAGGTGAAACGAGAAAGGTACGAAAAGGCCCGCGAGAACTACCAGAAATCGCTCAAGATCTTTCGACATATCGGGGATGAAATGGGCCAGATCAATGCAAAGGCCGCCCTCGCCGGGATCGACGTGGAGCAGGGCAACTACGATAGGGCTCGCGAGAGCTTCCGTGAGGTCCTGGAAGGCTATGAGAAGATGGGCTCGCACAAGGATGTGGCCGGAATCTTGTGCGGTCTTGCTCTGATCGACGTGCATCAAGAAAAGTATGACTCAGCCCTCGATACTTTCCAAAGAGAGCTTGAGATTCACCAGAAGATCGGCGACAAGGCTGGCGAGATTTCAACTCTGAGAAACCTCGCCTCGATCGATATCTATATTAGCGATCAAGACACTGCCTACATGAATTTCCAAAGAGCTCTAAAGCTCATGCAAGAGGTCGGCGACCGATTCAGGGAAGCCGAAACCTCGCAGAAGCTGGCAGAGATCGATATTGAGCAGGGGAGATACGAATCCGCCGTCAAGCTGCTCCAAAAGGCCCTTGATTTCTGGCTGGAGTTAGGCGACGAAGTCAAAGAGGCCAAGACCCTGGACCAGATGGGCCTAATCTGGCTGAACCGGATGGAGTGGCAATCGGCCCGGGAGGCCTTCCAAAGATCGCTTGAGATATGGCAGAGTATCGACGACAACTATGGCGAGGCCACAGCCTGGCACAACCTGGCCTTGATCGACTTCGGCCAAAAAGAGTTCGAAGACGCCCTGGAAAAGCATCTGAAAGCGCTGGATCTGGAACGGCTGATAGGCGACGAAAAGGGGATGGCAACGACCTGGCACAACATGGCCTCGATCGATCTGGATCGGGGCGAGTACCGAGCCGGTGCCGAGAAGCTACTAAAATCTCTGGCAATAAACCAGCGACTGGGCGAGAAGGCAAGCGAGGCCATGAACCTCACTCAACTCGGGCTCGTGGCCGCGAAGATCGGCCGGGCCGAAGAGGGCTTGCAGCTGGCAGCTCTGGGCGTATCGATACTGGAATCTGTAAGAAATCCCACAGCTTCGCAGATCAGACCGGCGGTTGATGCCCTAACTTCAAAGCTCGGCTACACCCAGGAACAGCTCGACTCAATGATAAAAGAAGTGCGGGAAGCCTACCAGCAGGACGGTGGCAGGAGCCTGATAGATGCCGCCTTCGGCGAAGACTGATTCTGCGCGTCCTTACTTGCGGTAGCAAAGAACGATTTACCCACAAGAATGAGACCAAACCATGAAGAAAATCACACGTTCCAGAACAAGCAATCGCCACACCCTTCGGGAGCGGCGGAAAATCCAGAGCTCTCTGAAGATTCACAGGCGGATCGGGGATAAGGAAGGCGAGGCAAAGGATTGGTTTCGCCTGGGAGAGATCGATCTGGATCGGGACAGGCGCGAAAAGGCCCGCGAGAGCTTCCAGAAATGTCTGGAGATATTGCAACAGATTGGAGAAGAGAGTGACGTCGCCTCCGTTCTCTACTTTCTGGCCATGGTCGATATAGAGGAGGAAAAATACGAGGCAGCCAGGAAGCTGCTTGAAAAGTCGCTGGCGATCTCTGAAAAGATCGGCGACCGCAAGAGCGAATCTTTGGCTTGGGAGACTCTGGCCTCGGTCGATTTTCGTCTGGAGAAGCACGAGCTGGCACGCGAGGAGGGCCAACGAGCTCTGAAAATCGCGCAGCAGGTCGGCGACAAATGGCGAGAGGCTTCGATCTGGCAACAGCTGGCATCGATCGACATTTTCTGCGGCGAGTACGAAGAGGCGCGACAGAAGTCTCTCACATCCCTGGAAATGTGGAAAGAGGTCAGTGCTAGGGAGGGCGAGGCAGAGGCATGGCGCGATCTGGGCTTGATCGACCAGAAACTTGGCAACCCCCAATATGCCCAGGTGAATTTTCGAAACGCGTTGGAGATCAAGCGAGAGATCGACGACAGGTATGGAGAGGCCTCGATCTGGAATCGAATCGGCGCCATTTACAAAGATCAAGAAGATTATGATGCTGCAGTCACGTGTTTTAAGCAGGCGTTAGAGATTTTCCTGGAGATCGGAGATGTAAATGGGATCGGATCAACCTTTGGTCAGCTCGGGATCACGGCATCAATGCTCGGCCGCACAGCAGAGGGACTGCGCCTGGTCACTCTGGGCGCCATGATACTGGGCCCAACCGAGAGCGACAACTTCGAGATAGTGGAATCCTGGGCCAATGGCCTGGCTTCAGAGCTTAACTACGCCCAGGAGCAGTTCGACGCTATGAGCCTGGAATTAGTCGAAGCTTACCAAAAAGACAATGGATTGAGCCTCATCGACGCTGCCTTCCCCGACCCCGCCCCCGACCCTGACAAAGTTTAAAGATGATCCCTCCCTATCCTCAAGCGACTATGAAGAAGATCCAATACTACAGCACCAACGGCCACCCCGAGCTCCTCGACTTCAAGGAGGCGCTCCTCCGGGGCCAGGCCCCCGACAAGGGGCTCTACGTCCCCGACTCGATCCCCAGCATCCCTAAAGAGGAGCTCGCCTCCTTCTCGGGGATGGAGTACCCCGAGATCGCCCTCTGCGTGATGCGCCGCTACCTCGGGGATCTGATCCCGGAGGAGGACCTCGTCGCGATCCTAAAAGACGCCTACGACTTTCCCGTCCCCATCGAGCGGGTCTACGACGAGAAGTACGTGATGCGCCTCGATAAGGGCCCCACCTTCTCCTTCAAGGACTTCGCCGCGAGGCTGATGGGCCGGCTGATGCAGTACTTCCTAAAAGAGGAGGGCCGCTCCATGGTGATCCTGACGGCGACCTCCGGGGACACTGGAAGCGCCGTCGCCCACGCCTTCTACGGCCTGGATAACATCAAAGTCGTCGTCCTCTTCCCCGAAGAGGAGGTGACCGGAAGGCAGAGAAAGCAGATGACGACCCTGGGAGAGAACGTCACCGTCTTCTCCGTCGACGGCAAGTTCGACGACTGCCAGGCTATGGTGAAGGAGGCCTTCGTCGACCCCGACTTCGCCGACCTCAACCTCTCGTCGGCCAACTCCATCAACATCGGCCGGCTGATCCCCCAGTCGATCTACTACTTCTACGCCTGGTCGAGGGTGGCTGCCCCCGATAGGGAGGTCGTCTTCTCCGTACCATGCGGCAACTTCGGAAACGTCATGGCAGGCCTCATCGCCATGAGGATGGGCCTTCCGGTCCACAAATTCGTGATAGCAACAAACGAGAACGACGAGTTCCCCCGTTTCCTCTCCACCGGCGATTACCGGCCGATCAGCCCCTCTGTCAAGTGCATCTCCAACGCCATGAACGTCGGCCACCCCTCCAACCTCGCGAGAGTCTTCTGGCTCTACGAAGGCTCGATGGACGAGAACGGGACGGTCGTCAAAGCCCCTGACATCGAGGCGATGAGGCGGGAGATCTTCGCGGTCTGCATCACCGACTCCGAGACGAGACGGACGATATCCGACGCCTACAACAGGTTTGACACCCTTCTTGAGCCCCACGGCGCCGTCGGCTGGGCGGGGCTCTCACGGTACGTAAAGGAGGTCGAAGACTGGAGGCCCTCTGTGTCCCTGGAGACCGCCGACCCCGCCAAGTTCCCCGAGGAGGTCGTCCGGGCCGTAGGCCTGGAGCCGCCGGTCCCAGAGAGCATGGCCCGCCTCGACCGGATGGAAGAGAGGTTCGACCTCGTCGCCGGGGAGTACGGGTCCTTCAAGGAGAAGCTCTCGGAGCTCTTCCGCGGATAGGGGGTGAGAGGATGGCGGATGTTGGGCCTGATATCATCTTCGACGACATAGGAAGCTACCCCCTCCCTGCGGGGATGAGGCGGGAGAGCCTCCCGGAGGGCGAGGCCTACCTGGAGCTGGTCAGGGACGCCATGGCCCAGAAGATCGAGGCCGGGGTCGAGAGGCCCACCTACCCCCAGTTTCGGGATATGATCGGGATGTTCATGGACTCGATAGAAGACCCCGAAAGGTCCGAGAGCCCCTACGTCGTCCTGCAGGAAGAGGCCCGGATCCTGGAGCTTTCGGCCCTGGAGGCCCTGGGTCGAGAGATGGAAGGGGAGGGTAAGAGGCTATCGATCAGGGTCTGCGTTACAGGCCCCGTGGAGCTGTACATCTCGCGGTTTGCCGCCACCGACTACGCCGACATCCTGGAGAAGATCGCAGTAAGCGTCAGACGGTTCATCGAAGGTGCGAAGAAAGGCCGCCACTTCCAGGTCGCCGTCGTCTCCATCGACGAGCCTTCCCTGGGGATCAGCCCGAGCGTAATCTTCGATGACGACGAGATAAGAGATGCCCTGGAGATCGCGGCACGCTCCTGCGGGAGGATCGACTGCGAGATCCATCTCCACTCCCCCCTGATGGCGGAGCTCTCCTCTGCCGTCCCCGGGATCAACGTCATCGGCGTCGAGTCTGCGGCCAACCCCGACTACCTGAAGCTCATCGACCGGAGAGTCCTGGAGGAGAACGACTCCTTCATCAGGGCTGGGATCGTGAGGACCGACATCGACGGAATGGTGGCGAGGCTAAACGACCGGCTCGATACGAACCTCTGGAGAGATCCCGAGAGGCTCGAGAGGGAGGTATTCGCCGCCGAGTCGGTGGAGGTTCTGGAGGAGAGGCTCGCCGGGGCGTTCCGCCTCTTCGGCGACCGGTTGAGGTACGCCGGCCCCGACTGCGGCCTCGGCTCATGGCCGAGCCAGAAGATGGCGTTGAGGTGCCTTGCCAGCTGCGGGAAGGCGATCGCGTCCTTCAGATCAAGGCGAGATCGATAGACCATCAGCCGCCCTGATCAATCGCTCACCTCCATCGGAGCCCTTCGATCCGGAAGGGTAAATCATCACCTTTTTTCGGACCTGCGAAATCCCTCCGGCTTTGGGCTAATCTAAACACTTCTGGAAGAGAGCCGAGATGACCTATTGGAGATGGAGGTCGAAGCGAATATTTTTAAAATCGGCTTTCAAAATCCTCTTTCTTTCTGAAGGGCTGGAGCCCGGAGATGGAGCATAACCACTATGTATAAATATTTTAAGATCATTCTATGGACCATGAGACTGAGGGTTGTGAGCTCGAAAGAGGAGATCCCGGATCTGAACTCCACAGAGCAGATGATCCATCTGGCCTTCAGGCCATCGAATATGGATGTTATGATGCTGATACAGAATTGCCCCAGGATCCGGGCGGTTCAGACCCCCCCTTCCTACTACAGGACCATGTCCAAGGCCGCCCGCCAGTTCCTGGAGATCCAGGGGGTGGAGCTTCTGCGGGGAGACGTCTGGGGGCACAGAAAGGACATAGACGAGTACTACGAGATCGACGAGTCCGTCATAAAGAGGTTATCCGAACTGATGAAAGAGGGGCGGAAGATCGACGAGATCGTAACTTTGGTGAAGAGAGAGACGAAGCTCTCTGAAGATCTGATAAAGTACATCCTCAAAACCAGCGCCCTCATCTGACCGCCCCATCAGATGAGGCCGGATCTTTCGGCGGCCGGGACGGCTCCTCGGTCCCTTCCGCCCCTGAGCTGACACCATTACGATTTTATCTCATAAGAGGGGACTCAAAGACCAGGATCTGAATGGCAAGATCTCTATCGCCGTCTCGGAAAGGATAGCCTGAAAGGCTAAAATTCCCCACCCCCTCACGAAGATGGGGGCTAGAGACGGCCGGTCGGCTCCATCAGATATCTGGCCCCAGAGATCGTGATCCAGGGATCTATTCCGCAGGTGATTATGATGACTAAGGTAGTGCTCAACTTCAAGACCTATGCAGAGGCCACGGGCGAGGCTGCCCTGAACCTCTCTTGGATTTGCGAGGAGGTGGCAGAGCTGTACGACGTGGAGATGGTGGTGGTGCCCCAGGCCGCAGACATCCGCCTCATATCCGAGAGCGTATCCATACCGATATATTCCCAGCACGTCGACGGTGTCGGCTCTGGCGGTCACACCGGCTCCATCACCGCCGCCTCCATCAAGGCGGCGGGGGCGAGCGGGACCCTCATAAACCATTCAGAAAGGAGGCTACAACTTGCCGAGATCGAGGCTGCCATCTCGGCCTCCAGAGCAGAGGGGCTCACCACGATCGTATGCACCAACAACGTCGCCACCACAAGGGCCGCCGCCGCCCTAAGGCCCGATTACGTAGCGGTGGAGCCTCCCGAGCTCATCGGGAGCGGGATCCCCGTTTCCAAGGCCGACCCCGGGGTCGTGACAGGATCGGTGGAGGCGGTGAAGATGATAGAGCCCGATGTAGGGGTCCTCTGCGGCGCCGGTATCAGCCGAGGCGAGGACCTGTCGGCAGCCCTCGATCTGGGGTCGGTGGGCGTCCTCCTCGCCTCGGGGATCATCAGGGCGAAGGATCAGAAGAAGGCTCTCGAGGACCTCCTCTCCGGCATCCGGAGGTGATCCGGATGATATGCATCAGGGTCCGAGTCTCCGGGAGGGTTCAGGGCGTTGGATACAGGCGCTTTGTCACCATCCACGCGAAGGAGCTGGAGGTCGCGGGCCGGGTCCAGAACCTTCCGGGAGGAGGTGTGGAAGCCCTCCTCCAGGGTGAGAGGAAGAATGTAGGAGAGCTGTTGAACCAGATGAAGACGGGACCGGCCCAGGCCCTCGTCTCCGGCATGGATATATCCGAGGTCGAGTGCCAGAAGATCGGCGACTTCAAGGTGGTCTATTAGTTATCGAGGAGAGATGATCCATTGCTTACGGTCAACAGATACAAATGCGGTTACTGCGGGGCCTGCGTCGGGGTCTGCCCCGCCGCCGCCCTGGAGCTGGTGGAGACCTGGATCGAGGTAAACGACGACTGCACCCGATGTGGCAGGTGCGCCAAGATCTGTCCCCTGGGCGCCCTGGAGCTGGATAAAGAGGCGAAGAGATGAAGTGCGACCTCGTGGTGGTGGGGGCAGGACCCGCCGGATCGATGACCGCAAAGGCCGCCGCCGAGGCTGGCCTCGACGTGGTGATGCTGGAGAAGAGGCAAGAGATCGGCGACCCCGTACGATGCGCCGAGGGCGTCAGCAAAGCCGCCCTCAAGAAACTGGTGGAGCTGGACCCCACTTGGATCTCCGCCGAGGTGAAGGGGGCGAGGATCCGGGCCCCCGACGGTACGGAGATCGTGATATCAGAGGATAGGGCCGGGGCGGAGGTCGGCTACGTCCTGGAGAGGAAGGTATTCGACCGCGCCCTCGCCCTGGAGGCGGCGGAGGCTGGGGCGAAGGTGATGGTGAAGACGAGGGCCCTGGGCCTCCTGACTGAGAAGGGCGTCCCGGCGGGGGTCGTCGCCCAGTTCGTCGGGGAGGATCTCAAGATCGAGGCGCCCCTGGTCATCGGCGCCGACGGCGTTGAGTCGAAGGTCGGCAGGTGGGCGGGGATCGAGACCGCCCTCAAGCCGAAGGACATCGAGACCTGCGCCCAGTTCCTCGTCCAGGACGAGAGGATAGACGACGACTACTGCGAGTTCTACCTGGGTAACGATATCGCCCCCGGAGGGTACGTCTGGTCGTTCCCCAAGGGCAGAGCCCTCGCAAACGTCGGGATCGGCATCCTGGGGTCGAAGGCCGATTCGGGTACTCCGATACGCCTTCTGAGGGATTTCATGAAGGCCAACTTCCCGGAGGGGAAGGTCCTGGAGATGATGGTGGGAGGGGTCCCCGTCTCGGGCCCCATTGAGAGGACCGTCGCCGACGGGGTGATCCTGGTAGGAGACGCCGCCCGGCAGTCCGACCCCATCACAGGCGGCGGGATCATCAACGCCATGAAGGCGGGGAAGATGGCGGGGATGATCGCGGCAGATCTCGTTCCCCGTGGAGAGGTGGACAAAAGGTCCCTAATGGTCTACGAGGAGATGTGGAGGGAGACGATTGGAAAGCATATATCGAGGAACTTCGCCGTCAAAGAGTTCTTCGTCGACCTCACCGACGACGACCTGAACCGGATGATCCACTCCCTCGACGGAATCGACGTCGCCGAGCTGGACCTGAAGGGGCTTATTAAGGTCCTGGTCCGGCAGAACCCAAAGCACCTTCTGAAGCTCCGCCATCTGATAGTTTAGTCGCCTGGCAGTCGTGGGAGACGGTCGAGGTCGAACTCGATCCTCACCCTCTCCCTATCCGCCCCGACGGAGACGACTGTGGTGTGGAAGACGTATCGGAGGGTCCGCCGCCCCCCCGGCACCTTCACCCCGTGGTCTCTAGCCAGCCTCTGGAGGGTGCAGGCCTGGAGGACCGGGCCGGACTGGAGGAATAGCAGGCCTGGGAGGTTTAGGTTCTGGTGGGAGAGGGTCGGAAACTTCTCCTCGAGGATCGCCGCCAGCTCCGTTCTGGCGATCTCGACCGCCCGCCCCTCGCTCTCGACTCTGATGTGCTCCTCGTCGGCGACGACGGAGTCGACGTGGGCCTTGAGGGTGGAGGAGATGTAGTTGTCCCCGCGGCCCCTCTTCTCCGGCGGCAGGATCTCATCGAGCCGTGAGAGGAAGGGGCGGAGGAGGGGTCCGCTCACCCCGAAGAGCGCCCCAGGCAGGTTTTTGACCTCGGCGGAGAGGTCTCTTGCGTCCTGTTTTGTAACTTCGACAGAGATCATGCTCTATCTTGGGGGTTAAAAGCCCATGTAGTTGTCGGGCTGAAAAAGAGGCTTGAGGAGATGGGATTGGGCTACGAAAATCCCATCTCCTTCTCATGGACGGTTTCATGCTGAATAAATCAGTATCTTACGACCTCATCGAACTCCTCCGGGTCCATGTACCGGGGGGTGTAGGTAATCCCCATATCCTCCAGGTCCGTGACGTAAGACCGCAGGTGCTTTCTTGAGCCTGCCAGCAAGCCCTCAAAGACGACCCTCACATCTTCGTTGGTCGAAACTTCCAGCTCCTTCTCCAGGTCGACTATGCTGATCTCCTCGAAGGCGGCCGCCACTTTTAGAGCATCCTCCCGGGACCGCATCCCCTCATCGAGAAGATCGTTGTAAAGATCGATGAGGGTCTGATTCCTGAAGGCCCCCGCCTCCTCTCCCACGGGAAGAGCCACCCCGTACTTATCCGCCAGCATCTTCGCCTGGTCCATATGGCTCTGCTCAGATCTGGCGAGATCGAGGAAGATGGTTAGCCTCGTCTCCCGATATAGTTCGTTATAGAGGTCCCGGGCCACCTTCTCCTCCTCCCATATGAAACGGATCGCCTCTTCCTCTATCGGGGTAAGGGTCGCGGCCGCCGTCCCTCCCGTCGGATCCCCGACGGGTTCATCATCGGATAGAATGGTGAGAACTCCCTCACCATAGGCCACATTGTGCTTCAGATATCTCGAATCCGAGTCCGCCATCGCCCAGATGATGGAGACGCTTTCGCCAGGCACCAGGACCTTGTCGAACTGGTCACCGGTGTCGAGCTTTCTCTTGAACTCTATGATAGTTTCGCCGACCGCCCTAGAGCCTCCATATTCCAGGATGTCGTAGCTTCCGCCGAGGAAGGTGTCGTCTTCATGGGGGCCATAGCGGCCTGTAGAATATAGGTCCAGGACGATGACCTCCCCGTCCTCTACAGTCCCCATGATCATGTCAGAGTCCTTCATCCACTCCAACGGATCGAAACCTATCGAGATCCAGCCTTTGGTATCTCCTTTAAGGGCCATGTAGAGATGCTCCTGATCGTTCTTCCAGGATATCTCCATCCTCCCTCCCGAATAGCCTGACCTTGAAAGGGCCACCAAGACCATCGACCTAGCGTATTCGTTCTCACCTATAATCCCGTCAGCCTTCCATTCTTCAGTCGCAGCTTTCTCCGAGATTATCGGCTCCACCGGGGGCTCGATACATCCCGATAAGACGAGCAAAAACCCGATCAAGAGCATTTTATAGGCCAACTTCATCAAGAACACCACCTTCTATTAGCTTATTTATCGGATATCAATATGTCGAAAAAGATCTCGGTTCAATTTATATCGGGCCAACGATGGGCCGCTGGACCGTCTCCACCAGGAATTAAGGGGGGGGAAAAAAGTGGTGGACCCTCCACATCTCAGAGCCCCTTCAAAAAGGCCTCACCCTCTGGAAGTTCATCATCGACTGGAGGTTGGGCGGGACGGTCGCCGCGGTCCCCGAAGGGGTATCCGGCGTTGAGATGCTCGATGCCGGTCTTATGGAGACCTTGTTTGAGACGTAAGAGAGGTCGCAACGCCGATCGGTCATCGCTATGTAGACCGAGTCTGGCGGGACGTCGCCGAGCTTCACAGAAAACCACAGGCCGGTCAAATCCTCCGAAGCGGAGAGAGCGCAAAAACCGTAGATCCGTCCGTCGTCCTGGTTGAATATGTCGATCCACGTCCGGGAGGACTTGGTGTTCAGGCCGCAGGGCGGAAGGTCGGGGGAGGGCTCAAAGAGGTCATCGGGGTAGGATCCCCAGTTGGTTACCGAGAGCTGATACCTGGTGAAGGTTTCACCGCCCACCGAATAGTCTTCGACCCCCAGAAGCTCGAGCCTGGGGTTTGGAAGGTCCCTGTAGCACTGATGATCATCTCCCCGTTCGAAGAGGTGGCTCTGAGCATAGGCGGTCCTGCCGCTTGTGTCGGTGAACCTGGTATAGACGTCAGCCTGGAGCCGAACATCTCCGACGGGCCGGATTATCATCAGAGTCTCGCTGAAGGTCGTCGTCCAGATCGAAGATATGGCGACCGCCTCGGAGATGAGGTCGGAGCTGACACCCGGACCGTAGGCGTAAGATGGAGAGGCGTAGCCCCAGTCGCAGTCTGTGGGGTGGCACTTGCCCCAAGCCTGGACGGAGACGTCAGAGCCGACGGCGGCTATATCGAGGGCGGTGACCCCGCTGGTGTTTGGGTCGACGTTCTTCCAGTATCCCGAAAAACGGTCGAGCTGAGCCGACGCGCCGGGTGTTGCGGCCAAGGCCAGAAGGGCGAAGACCAGCATATATGCGGATATTCTCATGGTACTCCTCCGTATCGGTTTTATAGCTTCATTCTGCGCCAAAACTATTTTAAGTTATTGAGGTATCTTTGCCGGCCATCGGACTGATCCTACTCGATTGGCCCTAAAATTTGATATTTTTGCAGCGTCTGCTACCGTTATATCGCCCTCGGATTTTTCAGTGTATATGGCCGGTACAGGTAATAAGCGACGGCTCCAGCTATCATATCTATCTCTTTCAACTTAGAGGTCGTTCAATCCGTACCGGTCCTGAAGTATCTGAATCCTGAAGATCATGAGGAGATATCATCCCCGCTGCCTCCCCGCCGTCGCCGCCCCCGGGGGCGGGACCGCCCGGCTGGCCGCTTGGCGGAGGGGGCGCGCGCGTTCGCCTGCGCCCGCATCACCGCTGCCACTTTCTCGCGAAGGTGGCGATGAAGGCGGCCCACATGAAGGTGCCGATTATTGCCTGAATTCCTGTCACAATTTTATAATGTCCTATAGGATTATAAAAGGCATAACCGGGAGTCGCAGAAGTTGCTATGCTGAACCAAATATAGTCAAACCATGCACTTGCGCCTTCAACGGCATCATAATGCCAATAAATTGAAGCAAAGGCTAAAGCCATTAAGATCCAAAAACGTAACTATTCAGCCACCATGGCCATATAACGCAATTCCTTCAGAGACGCCCTCACAATAGGGTTCGGTTAAGTGGCAGCTGAAGGAGGAACATAGGGCTTTCCCTCAAACGCACCTTGAATTGC
>Ga0334887_1003447_pt1 | contig 15730 bp, 15 predicted proteins | sample GraSluR1_MG_10_FD_207217 | JGI IMG/M metagenome (GOLD analysis project Ga0334887, IMG submission 207217) | Sludge microbial communities from methane-producing bioreactor in Wageningen University, Netherlands - Granular Sludge_18_07-R1 | ecosystem: Engineered > Bioreactor > Anaerobic >...
CCATCACGAAAGAATAGTGAACGATGACCGGAAAACTGGATCAAATCGAAGCAAAACTGAAGGCTTTTTTTGAGAAAAGCGCCCGCCTGGCCCCGCAACAGCAGCAGCTCCACATCGCCGAGCAGCTTGTGGTGGCAATGCGCAATGCCATTGAAGATGACGCCGAAGGCGGACTGGCAGCTCCCGGCGCTTATTTGCTGCGCATGCACCCCCAGACCCTGGCAGAATGGGAACAAAACCCACCCCTCCTGGCTGAACTGACCAGCACCCTGCAGGATGCTGCCAAAGAAGCCGGCATACGCTTCCAAACCCCGCTGATCATCCGTCTTACCGAAGACCATGCCCTCGCTCCCAACACCGTTAAAATTGCCCTGGCCAAACAAACCAGCAAACTGGAAGAAACTGCCGCTCTGTCATTGGAAAAAAGCGGCTCAGCAAACTCGGATACCGTACGGCAGATCAACGCCTTTCTGATTCTCAAAGACAGGCGCGCCATCCCGCTCAACCAACCGGTGATCAACCTCGGACGCATGCTGGACAATCAAATTGCCATAGAAGATCCCCGGGTTTCACGTAAACATGCCCAGCTGCGGATCATGCAGAATCATTACATGCTGATTGACCTCAACTCCACTGGCGGCACCTATGTCAACGGGCAGCGTATTCACCAGGCCACCCTCAAACCGGGAGATGTCATCTCACTGGCCGGTGTGCCCCTCATCTATGGCGAAGACAGCCATCAAAACACATCCATCGACCGCACCGGTGTGATGCCGGCTTCCAGCCCGGACGAGCCGACCTTCACAGGGAAGGAGAAATCCGCATGAGCAGTGTCATCGTTCTCATCTTCCGCATCCTCTTTGCCCTGGTCATCTATGCTTTTCTGGGCTGGGTGATCCTGACCATCTGGCACGAAATCCGCCTGAAAAGCCAGTTGATCAACGTTACCCGTATCCCGCGCATCAGCCTCTCGCCCGTCGATTTCAGCGAGCAGAACCGCCAGGAATTCTACGATGCCGAAGTGGTCATCGGACGTGACCCATCTTGTGACTATTACCTGCCGCATGACACCGTCTCCGCCCGCCATGCCCTGCTCAGCTATCATCACAACAACTGGTGGATCGAAGACCTGGATTCTACCAATGGAACGACCCTTAATAATGAACGCGTCAATACCCCAACCGTGATCATCTCGGAAGACCGCCTGCGCTGCGGCAAGATCAACCTGATGATCACCATTTCGCCTCAGAGATAGAGGGCAACTGCAATATTTTGTAATTGCTCAGGCAGGTCGTTGCAGGGCGCGTTCGTAGTTGAACGCGTATCCGTCAGCAAGTTTGTGTTCGAATATACTCCTGTTTCAAAAACCTGCCCTGGCACCCCCCCCAATCTTCCAAAAATCCGCATCGAACCGAAATTTGTTTGTATAATAGTACAAACGATCAGAAAGCTGTGAATTGTGTCCATATCAACGAATCAGTCTAAAAAAAAGAAGCTCCCTATCATCCGCCTGCTTGCAGACATCCTCTTCATGTTTGCATTTATCTTGCTGATTCCCGCCATCCTCGCCTACGTCATGAAAGAGCAGGCGATGTGGATCACTTTTGGCATTGAAGCCGCGCTGTGCTTCATTGTCACCCTAACCATCCGTCTTAAAACCAGCACCGGCGGGATGAAGCAGTACCACGGCGCAATTGCCATCGCCCTGGCCTGGACGATCATCTCCCTGATTGCCAGCATTCCCTACCGGGTCAGCGGTCTGGCCTGGATCGACGCCCTGTTTGAGGCCTTCTCCGGCTGGACGGATACCGGCGCCAGCATGATCCCCGCCCCCGAGACCCTGCCCTACTCGCTGGGGCTGTTCCGTGCCATGTCACAGTGGTTGAGCGGCCTGGGATTGGTTGTGCTCCTGCTTTCGCTGGGCGGCAGCTCGCCACGCGTCATGCGCCGCCTGTTCGAGTCCGAAGGCAGGCACGAAGACTTCAACACCAGCACGTGGAAAATGGGACTCACGATTGTGCTCATCTATTTCGGATATACCCTGGCTGGTGTACTGGGTATGTGGGCCGCCGGCGTGCCCGTTTTCGATGCCATCGTCCACACGATGACCTCCCTCTCTACCGGCGGTTTCTCTTCAAACAGCATTGGCATCGGCATTTACGGTGCCATACCGACCCTCATCTCCATCCTGTTGATGATCGCTGGCGGGATCAGCTTCAGCAGCCATCAGGCCCTGTTCAGTGGTAATTTCAAAAAATTCATCGACAACCCCGAAGTGCGCACCTTTGCAATCATCCTCATCATCAGCTCGGCATTGGGACTGCTGCAAATGCAGCTTGCCCATATCCCCTTGATGGAAAACGCCCTTGACACCATCTTCTACGTCGTTTCGGCAGCCTCCACTACGGGCGGACATACCACCCTCGCGTTACCGGAAACACCGGACGTGTTTCGCTTCATGCTGACCGTCCTGATGGGCATCGGCGCCAGTTATGGCTCGGCCACTGGCGGCCTCAAACTGTGGCGGGTGATCATCCTCGGAAAAATCATTTACCGTGAAGTGCGCGCACCTTTCTATCCCAGTGGTACGATCCTCCCCGTCCGCATGGGCCATAATGTCATCCAGGAAAATGTCGTCAGCAAGGTGGCCGGGTATACGATGTTATATATCACGGTTGCAATGACGGGCAGTCTGATTTTCATGATGTTCGGCCATACCGCTATTGATTCCCTTTTCACTGTTTTCTCGTCACAGGGCAACGTTGGCTTAACCGGCATGACCGCCGCGATGAATTTCGGCATGCACCCCTTTCTAAAATTGGTGCTCATCTTTCACATGCTGATTGGTCGTATGGAAATCTTCCCGCTGCTCTATATCCTCGTCGGCCTCCGAAACAAAAATCCGTAAATATTAATCAACGATACGTTGAAGGAAAAAATTATGAATAAAAAAATCAATATTGTCATAGCAGGTGACAGCTCATTTTCCTGGTATCTGGTCAATGAGCTTAAGACCCAGGTAACCGGACGTCTGTATTTTGTCCTCGAAGACAAGGAACAGGCCATTGAAGCCAGCTTGCTGGAAAACGTGATCGCTATCACCGGCGATATCACCGACACCAAGGTGCTCGACCAGCTTGAACTGGCACAATGCCACACCGTCGTGATCGGCTCCAAAGAAGAACGCACCAACATCATGGCAGCCCTGTACGCCAAAAAAGAAGGCGCCCCCAATGTGTATGCCCGCGTCTTTGAAGAAAAGGTCAGCAATTTGCTCGAATCCCTGGGCGTTACGCCGATCATCACCGCCGCTACCGCAGCCTCTTTCTCGGCAGTGCAAATCCTCCAGCCATCTGTATCGCGCATCGTCAACCTGACAGAAGACGACTTCTCCATGGTGGAAATCGAGGCAGACCAATACCCCGAGTTGATCGGCCATCGCCTGGGGAACCTGCACAGCGAACACCTGCACGTGATTGCCATCCAAAACAACCACAACATCTTCCTCGGTTATAACCACAAGGTAGAAGTCGGATCAAAATTAATCGCCATTTATGACAAGTCGATTAAAGGAAAAATTCAGAAAGAAGTGCGCCAGATCATCACGCTGGTTTCAAATCTATCCAAAGCATAGACAGGACGGTCAATCGTGGAAATCAACGTCATTTTTGAAATTGTCTCGGAAATCATTGATGTTTTGGGCGTGGGAGTCATTGTCCTGGGCATTGTGCTGGGAACTATTCGGTTTGTCAAAGCCAAAATCAAGAATCCAGAGGACGAGCATAATTTTGAGTTTTACCGCGAAGACCTCGGCCGCTCTCTGCTCCTCTGTCTGGAATTTCTGGTTGCCGCAGACATCATCCGCTCCGTAGCCATCACCCCCACCCTGGAAAGCGTCTCTATCCTGGGCATTATCATCCTCATTCGAACATTCCTGAGCATCACCATGGAGCTGGAAGTCAGCGGTCGCTGGCCCTGGCAAAAATGCGACCCCAGATTTACGAAAAACGGAGAGTAGCAGGGATATGTCACGACTTGTCGTTTTTTTGTAGGGACAGGCGCTGCGCGTGACCTGTCCGCCACCCAATGCTTATCCCCCCCTGCAAAGATCGGTATGCTTACCTGACGATCAGCACATGATTTTTGACTGCCCCGTATTCGCCTTCGATCTGGTACAGTCAAACGATTTTTTCCTCGCCACCGCCACCAGCGACGTGCCAAACGGCAGCCTGTGCCCTGCCCCCACCCAGCGTGCCTCCAGGCTCAAGGCCGCCGCCGCCAGCCCATTCACCACTGGTACAATCCGCAGCTCACTCACCACCCGCTCATCCAGGGCTTCTGCCTCCGGGAGCGGGTCGTTCTTTGCCAGGCGGCGGGTCAGCCACACCAGCGGGAAGCTCAGCGCCATGAAATAACTCACCTGCTGCACTTCATAGCCAGTGGCCTCCAAAACCGCCCTCAGGCTCTCCTGCGTGTACCGGCGGGCATGTTTGGCTGCTACATCGAAATAACTCCACAAAGAAGGATACGCCGGGACGGTGATCACCAACTGGCCGTCATCTATCAACATCTGGCGCAAATCATCCAACACCAGGTGGTCATCCGGCATGTGCTCCAGCACATCAAACATCCCCACCATTGAGAAAGCTTCTCGAAACGGCGGCGTATGCAAATCCCCCTGCACCAGCCCGCAGTCCACCCTCCGGCGTGCAAAATGCAAGCCATCAATGAACAGATCCATCCCGGTCACCCGCTCAGCAGAGACGGCGTCGATCAGCACCTGCAAGACATTGCCATTCCCGCAGCCCAGTTCCAGCACGCGGCTCCCTTGCGGAAGTTCACCGAGACAGCGCTGCACAACACGCGAAATCAGCCGGTTGCGCGCCACAAACCAGAAGTGGCGCTGCTCGGCAGCAAACAACGCCTCCTGATAGGCTGGATCGTAGGTGTCTCCGTGGGTTGAATGATTGTTTTCCATACCGGCATGATTGTAACATGGGGAAAGTTCTATCCCGATTGAAATTTACATCAATTGAAGTAAGGCGGATTCTATTAATCTGGGCGTTGCAGCAATTGCTCCAGCACATTGACCAATTGTGGCAGATCTTGATGAATTGTGACCCAAAGGATTTGCGGTGATATTGAAAAGTAGGCATGCACCAGTTGATTACGCATGCCGCGCATCAGGTGCCAGGGGACCTCTGGATGATTTTCCTGGATTTCTTCAGGGACAGCTCCAGCTGCTTCACCGATAACGATAAAGTTCAACTCGGCTGCCCGTATGGTTCTCAAGTCATCTTTGAAATCAACAAATTCTATATTCATAACAAACGAGTGAATTTCCTGAATTACGAGCAGAACATCTTGAATTCATTCATCCCATCGGCGGGGTGACATAATAACAATCCTCCATCACGTTCTGGCGAATTCGCTCTTTCAAGCTATCCGGGGTGCCAAGATCAACATTACAGTCAAGAAGGTTTTCAAGATAATCTTGAAGTTCAACCAACCCGAATAATCCTACCGGACGATCAAACTCAACCAGAATATCTACATCGCTTTCAGGTTGTGCCTCATCACGGGCAACGGAACCAAACAATGCCAGGCTTTTGCCCCCCCCCCCGCGTTTCCAAGTTGGCCTGATGAGCATGCAAAATTTCCAAAACTTTTTCTCGTTTCATACCCAAATTATACAATAACCAGGCAAATAATACGGAAGAATATGTAGAGCCTTTCGCGTTAGGTGACCGCCTCATTAACCCAAATGATTCGTATCTCAATAACTTCCATATCTTTCTGTCCCGGCCTATAATAAACAGTAGAAATCCAAATTTTCTACAAATATCAAATGACTCGAAAAAAATGTTCTGTATAATACTTTGCGTGAAATATATGAAGATTACGTCGTTTGGCGTGGAAAAGTAGCCGATAATGATGAGATATATTTATACCAAATCAGCAGTGGCACGACTATGCGCATTTCTAACAACTCAACTGATAATTGGTATCCTCAAATCAACGGAAACAATGTAGTGTGGGCAGGGAGAGAAAATGGAAACCAAGCTCCTCCCCCGCACGCGGCGGACAGGTCAGGAGACCTGTCCCTATGAATAATGACTACACGCATTAACTCTCCTCCCTTCCTGTCCCCACACGCCACCCTTATTTATGCTATCATTACAAAAAATGAACCACCCGCAACAGGAGACCTCTATGAAAAAAACACCCATCCTCGGCGTCATCGGCGGATCAGGATTGTACGGCCTGGAAGGCCTTGAAGACACACAAACCATCGACATCGACACCCCTTTCGGCAGTCCCAGTTCCCCGATCATGCTCGGCACCCTGTCGGGCAAACGCATTGCCTTCCTCGCCCGCCACGGCATCGGACATTTTCTCACCCCCGGCGAGGTCAATTACCGTGCCAACATCTACGCCCTCAAATCCCTCGGGCTGCACCATGTCGTCAGTGTCAGCGCAGTCGGCTCGCTGCGCGAAGACTACATCCCCGGCCAGATCGTCATCCCGGATCAAATCTTTGATTTCACCAAAGACCGTGAACGCTCCTTCTTCGGCGAAGGTATGGTCGGGCATATCGGCGTAGCTGACCCCTTCTGCGCCTTCCTCTCTGGCTCCCTCTTCGAAGCAGTCACCCGCACCGGCGCAGAGGTGCATCGCGCCGGCACGATCCTCACGATTGAGGGACCGCGTTTCTCCACCCGCGCTGAGTCAAACGCCTACCGCTCGTGGGGCATGTCCCTGGTCGGCATGACCGCCTGCCCGGAAGCCTTCCTCGCCCGCGAAGCAGAGCTGTGCTATGCGGTCATGGCCCATGTGACCGACTACGACGTCTGGCACACCTCCGAGGAAGAAGTCAGTGTGGAAATGGTCCTCCGCACCATGCAAAACAATACCGCATATGCCCAGCAAGCCATGCGCAACCTGATCGAGGATTGGGAAGCCCCCGCAGACTGTTCCTGCCAGCACACCCTGAAAAACGCGATCATGACCCAGCCGGACAAAATCCCGGCAGAAACCCGCCAAAAACTGGACCTGCTCGTCAGGAAATATCTCTAATCCCCCGTGGAAAACTTCCTCCCGCCCCCCGCCGAGTCAAAAAAACAGCTCCAGCAGCGACTTTTCCTGCTGGCGCTGTCGGCCGTGGTGCTGCTGGCCGCCATTCTGACCCTTGCACCAGCAGTGCGCCTGCATTCCTGGCAGGTAACTTATCCCTGGCAGCACTGGCTGGCCGTGCCGCTGTGGGCAGCAGGATTTACCTACACGCATATTCAAACCAGCAAACGCCTCCCCGAACGCGACGCCTTCCTCCTGCCGGTCACTGCCCTGCTGAGCGGCTGGGGATTGATGACCATCTGGCGGCTTAACCCCGCTTTTGGGCTGCGTCAGACCATCTGGCTGGCTTTCGGCCTGATCCTGTTCAATGTCGGCCTGCGCATCCCCAACCTCCTCGATCTGCTCCGGCGTTATAAATACGTATGGTTGTTCACCGGCCTGCTCCTCACCGCGCTGACCTTCGTCTTCGGCACTTACCCGGAAGGACAGGGCCCGCGCCTGTGGTTCGGATTCGGAAAAATCTTCTTCCAGCCCTCTGAGCCGCTGAAGCTGCTCCTGATCATCTTTCTGGCCGCCTACCTGGCAGACCGTCAACCGGTCAGTTTCAATATTATTCAGCTCCTCGCCCCATCTCTGATTCTGGTGGGCGCGTCGCTGTTCATCCTGATGGTACAGCGTGACCTGGGCACAGCCTCCATTTTCATCCTGCTCTATTTTGCCATCACCTACCTTGCTTCTGGCCGCCGACGCATTTTGGTGTTTGGCGCCGCGCTGATCCTGATCGCCGGCATTGCCGGCTATGCTTTGTTTGACGTCATCCAGGTGCGGGTAGATGCCTGGCTCAATCCCTGGCTCGACCCCAACGGCTCTTCCTATCAGATCGTGCAGTCGCTGATGGCAGTTGCCTCCGGGCGATTGCTCGGCAGCGGCCTCGGCCTCGGCAGCCCGGGCGTTGTCCCCGTCGCCATTTCCGATTTCATCTTTGCCGCCATTGCAGAAGAAACGGGCTTCCTCGGTTTGATCGCACTGATGCTGCTGCTTACCCTGCTCAGCCTGCGCGCCATGCACACCGCCATCCTGGCGACAAACCATTATCACCGCTATCTGGCCGCTGGCCTGGGTATCTATTTTATGCTGCAAACTATCCTCATTGTGGGCGGAAATTTGCGTCTCCTGCCGTTGACCGGGGTCACCCTGCCATTCGTTTCTTACGGTGGATCTTCCCTCACAACTTCGTTTGCTGCCCTGATGATCCTTGTCCTCATCAGTAACAGTGCTGATGATATCGAACCCGCCCCCCTGGTCAATGACAAACCTTATCTCTTCCTCACCGGCTGGATGCTGGCCTGTTTAGCAGCAGTTGCCTTGCTTGGCGGCTGGTGGGCCATCATCCGCTCAGATGACCTGTTAACGCGCACTGACAATCCACGCCTGAGCATCGCCGACCGCTACGTGCCCCGCGGCTCCCTGCTCGACCGCCGCAACACAACGATTGCCATCACCACAGGCGATCCCGGCTCCTTGCAGCGTGATCTGCTCTACCCGCCCCTCAGCCTGACCGTAGGCTACATCCACCCCGTTTACGGGCAGGCCGGTCTGGAACAAAGCCTGAATGATTTTCTGCGCGGCTACCGCGGCACCCCGTCTTCCACCATTTTTTTCAATCAGCTGCTCTACAACCAGCCGCCCGAAGGGCTGGACGTACGCTTAAGCATTGATCTCCAGTTACAGAAAAAAGCAGATGAATTGATGGATGGGCATACCGGCGCCCTGGTGCTGCTGAATGCCCAAAGCGGTGAAGTGCTGGCAATTGCTTCTCATCCTTACTTCTCCCCTGACCAGGCGCAAGGGTCATGGGAAACTGCGCTCCATGACCCTGCTGCGCCGCTCTTCAACCGCGCCACACTGGGGCAGTACCCCCCTGGCACCGCACTGGGGCCTTTCCTGCTAACTGCCGTTAAGGAAAACCGCATCGAGATTACGCCCCCGGCGCAATACACCCTCACTCTGGATGGGAAAAAATGGGGCTGCGCCGTCCCTCTGCCAAACAATGCTACCCTCTATCAGGCTGTGGCAGCCGGATGCCCCGGCGCATCCCTGTCGATGGGCACCGCTCTGGATTTAACCGACCTAAAAACCCTCTACCAAACGCTTGGTTTTGACCAAACACCAGACATTCCCCTGCCATCTGCCAATGCAGCCGCTATTCTGGCACTTGAAGACCAGACGCGCATTGCGCTGGGGCAAGACGCGATCCTGGTCACCCCCCTGCAAATGGCGCTGGCCGCCGCTTCCTTGTCAGCAGAAGGCGTACGCCCCTCACCGGCCTTTGCCGCCGCAGTCAACACCCCGCTTGAAGGCTGGGTCATCCTGCCCTCAGGCGAAAAGACAATCGCCTTTCTACCCGGAGCAGTCAGCGAAACCACCAGCAAACTGCCTAAATCTGGACTGCCGGCCTGGGAAACCACGGCCTCTGCCCATCATGACGATAAAACGATCACCTGGTATCTGGCCGGCACCACCCCCGGCTGGCGCGGCGTCCCCCTGGCAATGGCGCTCGTCCTTGAAGAGGATGATCCCGTGGCAGCCAGTCAGATGGGTACAGCGCTGCTTGATACTGTTCTCAACCGCCCGGCAGAAGAATAATTCGCCCTTTTCAAGGTGCTTTCCAGATTGTCCCATCACCTGAAACACAAATTTCGACAGGGGATGAGCATGCCGCCCACCACCGAAATATAAAAAATCTCCAGAAGCAATTGCCGCTGGAGATCTATACAATCAGGAACAGGGATTTATCGATATGGCCGCAGGTGCACGAATTTGCGCTTACCCACCTGCAAAACGCCGTTTCCAGGCACCATAAAGGGATCTGTAAGCACTTCACCATCGAGGCGTACGCCGTTCTGTTTGATCAGGCGGCGCCCTTCTCCACGGCTTTCGATCAATTGAGCAGCTTCCAGCACATCTAACAGGCTCAAACCGGGCTCCAGTTGAAAATCAGGGATGTCATCCGGCACTTCATTCTTCTGAAACATGGTCACAAAGACTTCCTGTCCGCGTTCGGCCTCTTCTTCACCATAGAAAGTGCTCACCACTTCATAGGCCAACTGCATCTTCGCATCCCGCGGGTGCAGCGAACCGTCTTCCAGCGCTTTCTCGCGGGCTTCGATAATGTCCGGCGTCCAGCGGGTTACCAAACGCGAGAACTGCGGCATGGCCGAGTCAGGAATGCTCATCATCTTGCCATACATATCTTCAGCATTGGTATTGATCGGAATATGGTTGCCCAGAGACTTGCTCATCTTGATCACACCATCGGTGCCGGGCAGGATATCCACAATCACAGCGATATTGGGCAGGCGGTCCAGCGAGGTCATGATCTTGCGCGCCGCCGTCATGATATTGAACAATTGATCCGAGCCGCCCACCTGCACATCAGCCTCCAGGGCATAGGCATCATACCCCTGCATGATCGAGTAGAAGGTCTCATGCAGGTACACGGCATCCCCATTTTCAAAACGTTTTTTAAAATTCTCGCGGGTCATGAACTGCTGAATGGTGAAATTGGACGCCAGGCGGATCACCTCGGCAAAAGACAGCCCCGAAAGCCAGTCAGCGTTATAACGGATTCTGGTCTTCTCCTTGTCCAGGATGCGGAAGGCCTGCTCCGCATAGGTCTTTCCGTTCTGCTCCACCTGCTCAGGGGTAAGCTGCGGGCGCAGCACATCCTTGTCCGAGGGGTCGCCGATCAGGGAGGTGTAATTGCCAACCAGGAAGGTTACCTCATGCCCCAGTTCCTGGAACTGGCGCAATTTGCGCATGGGAACCGTGTGGCCGAGATGCAGGTCTGTGGTGCGCGGATCAAAACCGCAATACAATTTTAACGGGCGGCCTTCTTTTTCAGCCGCGATCAACCGCTCACGCAATTCTTTGGTCATCGCCTCTTTGAGGGTCTCATCGCCATAGGCGGTACCCTGCATCAGGTAAGCTACTTGTTGGTCAATATTCATAAAAACTCTCCTTGAAGTCCAGATCGGTTCTAATTTTACCGCCGTTCAGTACACATATCAACTTAAAAAAGAAAAGGCGCTTCCTCCAGCGCCTTTCCCATCTTGCTGGCTGAAACTCAACCCGGCAGAATGACCATTAAATCTTGTGCCAGACTTACTTCACCTGAAAAAACGGCTTCCGCATCTGCGATCATCGCCGCCTGTGCTTCCTTGCCAGCCAGGGAATCATAATGAATCAGGTATAACTTCTTCGCTCCGGCTTCCGCCGCAATCTCAGCTGCCTGGGCTGATGAAGAGTGTCCCACCCCTTCCCCGAAGGATTCATGCAGCAACACATCTGCCCCGGCGGCCAGCTGCACCACTTGCGGACACGGCTCGGTGTCACAGGAATAGGCCGCTACAGTGCTGTCAGCCAAAAATTCCACCCGGACACCCACCGTCGGCACCATGTGCTTCACCGGCGAGGTGAAAACCCGGAAGGCGTCATTTTCCATCATCCGGGTCAACGGTTCTTCCGGCAGGCGGTGGAAATGCACTGGATAGAAATCCGGCCATTTGCGCCAGCTATACATATCCATCAGCGCTTCCAGGCAGTCCAGGGTATGCGTCAAGCCATACAAATGCAACGGTTCCGTCCGCCCCAACAGCCACATATCCATCAACAACAACGGCGCGCCGGAAATATGGTCCGGGTGAAAATGAGTGAACAGAATATCAGTGATCGAATTGATCTCAATCCCCGCTTTGGGAAGGTGAATGACGGGATCGCTGCCGCAATCCACCAGCAAACCTGCCTTCCCCTCCCGAAAGAAAAGGTGAGTATGTTTGTGATTTTCGTCAGTCAGAGCCGCCCCGGAACCGAGGACAACGATTTCTCCCATGATGTTTTTCCCTTCTGATCCCGCTGCATGAATAATGCTATTGTATTTTAGAGAGGTTAAAAAAGCAACGCAAACCGCTAAAAGAACAAACCGGCAATGCGTGGGGTGAGCCAGGCTTCGATCATCGCCGCCCCAAACAAAGCCGGGATAACCACCCCGGCCATCACCTTGCACCAGTCAGCCATACTTTCCAGCCAGGTCTGGCCGATCGTCTTGCCAGGGGCAGGTGTTGCCAGGATAGCACCGGATTGCAGCACGGCTGCTGTAGCCAGCACCAGCGCCGGAATCTCCAGAATGCCATGCGGGATGATGAACATCGCATAGTTCCATAATGGCAGGCCATTGGTCGAAAGCAGCGCCATCAAATAGCCAATCACCGTCATCGTACCCAACAGCGGCAGCATCCCCAGAATACTGAATGACACCAGCCCGAGGAAAAATCCCAGCAGCAGACTGCGGAGGTTATGCCAGAAGATGAACATCACTGGCCCAAAGCTGAACAACGGCCACATCTGCACCAGTTGAGCGATGCGCGCGTCCAGATCTTCCAGTGAGGTCTCTGTAATCGGGATCGTAAACCGCGCCAAAAGCCCGCGCCCTACAAAAATACCAATCACGCCAATCACTGTGGTTAGCAAAATGGCCTTGCGCATTTTACGCAGCGTCGGGAAAACCGACTGCCGATACCAGCCGCGCAGGCCCTTTGCCCCGCCTGTGAACTGTGCCTTGAACACCCGACAGCCCCACTTCACATTCAGCACGTCAATCTCGCGCCCCAACAACTCTTCCCGTTGGAAGTTCGCCAGCCCAACCCGCACCAGCAGCACCGCCAGCACAAACACACCGATCACGGCATACCACAAGGTATCATTGGTGCCCCAAAACATCATCACACTCTCCCCCTGAATGAGGAAAGCGGTCGGAATGACGATGAAACTGGACAGCAGATTGGCCGCCCGCACCGAGGTGGTCTGCGAAGAAACGACTACCGCCCCGCTGACCATCATCACTGCCTGCACAGCAGTCAGTGCCAGCACCTGCATCAGGATATTAAATTCCGGCAGGGGAATGCCCTGAATCAATAACCCGGCAGCATATACGCCCATGCCAAAGAAACTGGCAAGCAAAGGGGGGAAAGTTGCCGCCAGCAGCTTGCCCAGGTATAACTGCCAATCCTTGAGCGGCGTATTGAGCAGCGGTTCAATGCTGCCGCGTTCGCGCTCGCCGACAAAGGTTTCCAGCGCCATCACCAATGAAACCGAGATGGGGAAGAATCCCACGATCATCATCAGGAATGGCACCAGCCGTTCGCCGATGATGTCTGCGCCGTATTGATTGACAAAATCCAGCATCTGGGCAGCAGCAAAATTCGCGATAAACGGGAACACCAGGGTCAACACCAAAATCGGAAAAATAATGCGCCAATCCCGGAACTGATCACGTATTTCACGTTTGGTGATCACCAGCGCAGGACGCAGACTCTCAAACATTGGCCGTCTCCAGTTCTGCTGATTCTTCCAATGGCTCGCCCGTTTCATTCTCGGCATGCACCTGACTGACTGCCTTTAAATAGGCCTCCTCCAGAGTATGCGGCACTTCCCGGAAAGACACCACATCCAGCCTGTCATCCAGCAAGCTGCGCAGCAGGCCCGGATTGGTTGTATCGGGGTCTTCAATCCTGAAACGCAGCCAGTTCTCGCCGCGCGCTGTCAGATCAACGCCCTTCGGCAGGCGGGCTTTCCAGCCATCCAGCTGATTCGCCAGACAGGCTTCATATTCCATCGGCCCCAGCAAGCCGGTTTTCATCTCCTGCAAAGGGCCGCTCGCAATGATTCGCCCATGCCAGATGATCGCCACCTGGTCGGCCAGTTCTTCTGCTTCCTGTAAATTATGTGTACAAAGTAAAAAAGTGCGGTCACTGGAACGCATCTCATTAATTGCATCGCGCACCATGCGCGCGCTCTCGGGATCCATGGCCGAAGTCGGCTCATCCAGCAGCAGCACCGGCGGATTATGCAGCATCGCCCGCACCAGTGATAATTTCTGGCGCATGCCCTTGGAATATTCCCCCAGCCGGCGGTGGCGGGCAAAATCCATGCCCACCTGCTTCAACAGCATGTCAATCCGCTCCCGATACACCGAACGGGACAAGCCGTATAGCTCACCAAAAAATTCAAGATACTCATCGCCGCTCATCCGCCCATATAAACCGTGATGTTCGGTCAGCACCCCTACATTGGTACGCACCTGTTCGGCATCTTTGACCACATCATACCCGGCAACCACTGCCCGGCCTTCTGTCGGCACAAGGATCGAATCCAGCATGCGCACCGTTGTCGTCTTGCCAGCCCCATTCGGCCCCAATAAAACCAGAACCTGACCCATCGGCACGTCGAGATGGATGCTGTTCACAGCCACAAAATCGTCGAACTTCTTGGTCAGGTTTTCTGCATAGATCATAATATCCTCAAACTTCTGTTCGGGCAGCTGCCCGAACAACAACCATTAATGGCCGTACAAATTATTCAACAGTTTCCTGTTTTTCTGCCGCCGCCTTCGGTTCACCGGTCTCCACAACAGCGCCAGGACGATGCCGCCAAATGAGCGCACCAATCGAAACCAGCGCAATCACCGCCATCAAGGTCTGGTTGGCATTGATCCCGCCCACATTGGACACGTCCAATCGCAGATACTCCAAAGAGAAGCGCACCATCGGATAAGCAACCATATACATCAGGAAGACATCGCCATCCTTCAGCACATTTTTAAATCGGCTGCCCACATACAGCAAAATTCCCGCGATAGCCACATTTAAAAGCGATTCATACAGGAAGAGGGGGTGGAAATGGGTAAATTGTTCAAACCCCGGCAGGCGATGCACCGGGTCAATTGCAATCGCCCACGGCAGATCAGAAGGGGCGCCGTACAATTCCTGATTAACGAAATTTCCCCAACGGCCAATCGCCTGAGCCAGGATCAAACCCGGTGCAAGCACATCCAGCACCACTGGAAAACTCACCTTGCGTTTCCGCACGAAGAGATACAAAGCCAGCACGCCCCCCATCACACCCCCGGGGATGCCGAGTCCGCCATTCCAGATAGAAAGCATATCCAGCGGATGAGACAAATAATATTTGGTCGTCAGGCCCATCGCCACATTGGAAGCAGACGGCGTCAGAATATGCCAGATGCGCGCACCGATGATCCCGGCGATTAACAGCCACGGCAAGGCATCCCAGATCAATTCATCTTCCAGGCCGCGCTTGCTCGCCAACCGGTCTGCCAGCCAGGCCCCCGCCAGAGCCCCGATCATGATGATTAGTCCATAATAATGTACAAACAAGGGTCCGATTTGAAATCCAGTTGGCATAAGTCTTTCATCCTTTTCTGTAATCAACTTGTGGATACGTTAATTTTTTATATCAACGACCATCGCGCCACACGCGCAGAATGCGCTGCATAGCAGTGAAATTCGCCAGTACGGCGATGATTCCAACCCCCACTACAGGGAAATTGAACAGCAGCGCGGCAATCAACACGATATACCGTTCTACCCGGGTCATGATCCCGTTTTTGGCCTCAACCCCTACGGCCTCAGCCCTCGCACGGCTATACGAAACCATCAATGATCCCATCATTGCTAAATAGACGAGTACACAAGCCATTATATTACCCTGGGAAATATAGTGGAGCAGCAACCCGCCAAAGAGAAGCAGCTCAGCATAACGATCTGTTACCGAATCCAGAAAGGCACCGAAAGGCTTG
>Ga0334887_1003449_pt1 | contig 15727 bp, 11 predicted proteins | sample GraSluR1_MG_10_FD_207217 | JGI IMG/M metagenome (GOLD analysis project Ga0334887, IMG submission 207217) | Sludge microbial communities from methane-producing bioreactor in Wageningen University, Netherlands - Granular Sludge_18_07-R1 | ecosystem: Engineered > Bioreactor > Anaerobic >...
GGATCTGCAGACCAAGATGAAAAAAGTTACGCAAATGTAGATCCACCCGACTATAAAGGGTGAAGCTGCTATCATTTTGTATGCATCTTTTTCTGTCCGGCTGGCAAGTATTCTGACAGCGTACTGGGGGTTTCCTGCTACTCCAAGCCCCCAGGAAAGCATTATTGCAAAGGCTGAAAAGATCTCGGCGTTGCTTAGTGATTTTACGGTTTCAAGCTGGCCTTTCATTAAAAATACATCTGCAGCGGTCGTAAAGGAGAAACCTGACGGAAGGGCAAAAGCAGCAGCCACTGTTACGCCAAGCACAATAAGCAAAAGGTTGAGCATGTCGCTCCTTACCACTGAGATGTAGCCTCCAAAGGTAGTGTAGAGCACGAAAAGATATATAAGTGATGTCGAAGCAAAGCCTGAGGGTATATCCAGCATATAAGAGACGATTATGCCGAAGGCCCTGAACTGTATTACAAGGTAGAGCGTATAAAGAAATATCATCGTCAGAGCGACCAGTTTCCGGACTCTCTTATCGCCATAGGTTTTCTCCAGCCATTCAGGAAGGGAAAGCACCCTTTTCATACGCAGTCTTTTAACGATAAACGGGAAAAAAAGCAGCCCCAGTATCCAACCGTTGACAGATGCAAGAAATGCGACGTAACCGTCGCTGTACAGCCACATACTGTACCCTACCAGAGAGAGAGGGCTCATCCATGTGGCACAAAAAGTTGCCGTCGTCGGCAAGGCGGTAAATCTTCGCCCACCAAGATAAAACGAGAGCCTCGTCTCTTTCCAGGCAAAAGACTGTCCTGTCATTAAGATTATTGAGATAGTGTATGCGCCGAAAGCAAGCAGATAGTAAATCAGGGGAGACATGTTCAAAACGCCCCTTTCAGCCCTTGTTTTTGTTTCTTTGGGAAATACGAAAAACTATTATGCCTGGAGTAATAACTAAAACGGCAAAGAGAAGCCAGCTGAAAACAATTAGAACCATCTTATCCTCTCCCATAACATTATCGACATGCCAAAAGGCAGATCTGACTGGTCTGAACCGCCTTAATGTAGTAACATATACTGCGTACAAAAAAGATAAATTTACGGAGGCAGCAGTATTATGGCAAAACAACAACCCGAAGGCGTCTATCTTTATATCGATGACAGCGGTTCACGTTTCATTGCAGTAGTTGACGCATTTGGCGTTGCTAATATGCTTCCATGGAAACAGCCGGGAGAATTGAGCAACATACAGGAAAAAAGCTGGAACCTTCAGGGAGAATTTATAAGGCTTAAGATCTCTGACTGAAGACTTCCGTATCAAAAAACCATCCCGCTAAAATCAAATAAAAATTCGCCCGGAAAAATTTTCCGGGCTTTTATATTCTTTCATTGATCAATGGGTTTCCTTGCCATCCATATAAATTTAACATCTATATTTCCAGGGTGATGCCGGATATCTTTTTGAACCAGTCTTTTGCTTCTGCGGCGTCTTCTTCGAATCCCTTACGTCCCATAAGTCCGTACGTGTATTTTTTCCCCTGTTCGACCCCCGGCTGATCAAAGGGGTCTATCCCCATCATTCTGCCGGTCATTGCTGTCATATATTCATAATAGAATATCAGAGCGCCCAGAGTTTTACAGTCTATCTTTTCTGCTTCTATCCAAATCAGGGGATGTCCGGTCTTTGCTATAGCTGCTGCAGTGCTCATGGCCTCAAGCCCGAGCATATTGCCGATCTCTGCACCGTCGAGGTAGGAAAGCGGCTTCAGCGCTTCGCAGTCCACCGGAGGCACATTGACCTTGTCACCATGCTTTTTAAAATTAATGATGGTAAAGATTTTGTCGTCGGGGCCCTCTGTGTATAGCTGGACCTGCGAATGCTGGTCGATGGCGCCGACCGCCCTTACCGGAGTTGTTCCCATGCCCTTTTTTCCAAGGCTTTCACCCCAGAGCTGGGCAAACCATTCGGCGAAAAAAGCCATCCTGCTCGAATAGGGCATTATGACAGCCATCGGCCTGCCCTGTTTTTCATGATAATAGTGCAGGGATGAAGCGAGCCATGCGGGATTGGTGTCCATGGATGCGTTATCAAGAAGATATTCTTTCATCTTGCCTGCGCCCGACAGAAGTTGGTCTATATCGATGCCTACTGCAGAGGCGCTTACCAGCCCTGCGGCAGAGAGAACCGAATACCTTCCTCCTACCGAGGCAGGCAGGTCCATTACCCTGCATCCCGAATTGCGGGCGAAGGAACGGAATATCCCCTTTTGGGGATCTGTTATGACAAGTATATCTTTTTCGGCATCGCCTTTGAGCTTTATCATTTCATTCCTGAACCAGAGGAACTGAGACATAGTCTCTGCCGTGGCTCCGGATTTGCTGACACCGACAAGAGCGACCCTTCCCCCTTTTGCCTGTTCCCAGATGGCTCGCGTCTTGGTGGGGTCAGGGTTGTCTGCAAGATAAAACCTCGGGCCGGCGCCGTCAGAGTTATAGAATTCGCTAAGTAAAGCCTGGTTGAGCATCAGGTTGCCAAGTGCCGAACCTCCGATGCCGACATGGATGATCGAATCGTAGCCTTTCAGCCACTCTGCCGTTTTTTTGATTTCGGCTGTATCAATTTCTGGAAGATCCATCCATCCGTGGCCCTCTGAACTTGCCGGGGTATCTTTCAGCCATTCTGCTGCTTCGGCACATGCAGCAGAATGCCCCTTTTTAAAGTCAGAGAAAGGAATTCCTTCGCGGCCCAGGGCTCCTCCAAAATTAAAGCAGATCGAGAGGTTATTCATGAAAACACTCCCCTTGGGGTAGATTTTAAATTACTTCAGCAGACCTGCTTCCTTGAGAGTTTCATTGATCTTGGCCTGATCGAAGCCTACTATATACTTTTCACCGATCTGGATGACAGGAACTCCCATCTGCCTTGTCTTTTTTACAAGTTCCATTGCGGCAGCCTTGTCTCCGGTAACGGTCTTGACCTCATATTCAACATTAAGCGACGAAAGATACTCTTTCGCCTTATCGCACCACGGGCAGGTATTGGTAGAAAATACTTTTACTTCCATCACGATCACTCCTTGTTGTTGGTTTGGGCCTGAAACGTCCCACAGGTTAATTATAACGCCAATTTCAGGTTTTATTTTTTGACAAAAGATCTCTTATCTACTTTTGATGGCTTTGCCCAAAGTTTAATGATCATCGCTAATTGCTCTCTTTTTTAGTGATCTGGGCCCTTTTGTACAGCCTCGAACCATTGTTGTTTTATTTCTCTTTTGGGTGGTTTGCTTTTACCTGCTTTTATATGTTGCAATTATTCACAAATTGAGATAGATTTAACAACGCATGTTTAAAAATTTACAAACAACAGTTTTATGAAGAATCTTTAGAGGAGGTACATTATGTTCAAGATCGTTTCAAAGCAAAAGATCGCACCCAAAGAATTTGACATGTGGGTAGAAGCCGACCGCATAGCAAAGCATGCCAAGGCAGGCCAGTTTGTCGTTCTTCGCGTCGATGACAAGGGAGAAAGGATACCCCTTACTATCGCAGATTACGACAAGGAAAAGGGGCTTATCCGCCTAATTTTCCAGGTAGTAGGCAAGACCACGGCTGCAATGTCGTGCCTGAATGTGGGAGACTCCATAAAGGATATCTCCGGTCCTCTCGGTACCCCGAGCGAGGTCGAAAAGTTAGGTACGGTACTGATGGTCGGAGGCGGAGTGGGAATTGCTGCTCTCTATCCGATCATCAAGGAACTTAAAATGGCCGGCAACAAGGTAATCACAATACTTGGAGGACGCACTTCCGAACTTGTAGTAATGAAGGAAGAATGCGCCGAATACTCTGACGAGCTCATCATAACCACTGACGACGGCTCAGAGGGCATGAAGGGCGTTGTAACAGAGGCGATGAAGATGGTCGTTGAGCGTGGAGAGAAAGTTGACCGCTGCTGGTGCATCGGTCCCTCAATTATGATGAAGTTCGGTACAAAAGCAGCAAAGGAACTGGGCCTTCCCATAATCGTATCGCTCAATCCTCTCATGGTCGACGGAACAGGAATGTGCGGCTGCTGCCGCGTTACAGTAGACGACAAGATCTTCTTCGCATGTGTGGACGGACCGGAATTTGACGGGCATAAGGTAAACTGGGACGAGTTCATGAGCCGTCTGCGCCAGTATAAAGATGAAGAAAAGATATCAATGGATAAACTTGTAGCTGAAGTAGGTGAAGAATCATGGCAGTAACATTTTCCAAGTGGAAGACTCCCATCAAAGAGCAGGACCCTGAGGTCCGCAGAAGCAATTTCAAAGAGGTATGCCTTGGCTACTCGATCGAAGAGGGAATGAAGGAAGCCGCACGCTGCCTCCAGTGCAAGACAAAACCCTGTATAGCAGGATGCCCGGTCGCTATTGACATCCCCGGCTTCATCAAGTGCATCAGAGATGGAGACATGGCAGGAGCAGCTGAGGTCATGAACAAGTACACCAACCTTCCGGCGGTATGCGGCCGCGTATGTCCTCAGGAAACACAGTGTGAGGAGCTCTGCACCGTTGGCAAAATGCCGGGTTTTGAGCCTGTTGCGATAGGAAAGCTTGAAAGGCTTGTCGCTGACTGGAAATACACCCAGGAGAAGGCTGCTGCCGACAAAGCACAGGCCGCTTCAAAGGGCAAAGTGGCAGTAGTCGGATCAGGACCCTCCGGCCTGACAGTCGCAGGGGATCTTGCCAAGAAGGGCTATGAAGTAACGATATTCGAAGCCCTTCATGCCGCAGGCGGAGTTCTTATTTACGGTATCCCTGAATTCCGTCTTCCCAAAAACATCGTCAAGATGGAGATCGACGCCATGCAGGACCTTGGAGTCAAGATCGAATGCAATGCAGTTGTTGGCAAGAACATAACGATGCAGGAGATCATGGAAGAGTTCGATGCATGTTACATCGCTGTCGGCGCAGGGGCTCCGCATTTCCAGGGCGTACCCGGCACTACGCTGAACGGTGTTTATTCCGCAAGCGAATACCTCACAAGGATCAACCTCATGCACGGATATGAGTTCCCGAATTACGACACACCTACTAAAAATTCAAAGAAGGTAGTTGTCATCGGCGGAGGAAACGTTGCCATGGACGCGGCACGTTCTGCAAAGAGGCTTGGAGCAGATGAAGTTACCATCGTCTATAGACGTTCCCTCAAGGAACTGCCGGCACGTATCGAAGAATATCACCATGCTGTCGAGGAAGGCATAATCTTCAACTGGCTCACCAACCCCACAGAGTATGTTAACAACGGAGAAGGCCAGCTCTGCGGAGTCAAGTGCATCAGGATGGAGCTTGGAGAGCCGGATGCTTCAGGACGCAGGCGCCCTGTACCCGTTGAAGGCAGCGAATTCTTCATCGAAGCTGACTGCGCAATAGAAGCCATAGGTCAGGGTTCCAACAAGGTCCTTCTCTCGACCTTCCCCGAGATGAAGCTCAACAAGTGGGGATATATTGAAGCAGACCCCAAGACAGGCGCAACTTCAGTCCCGGGAGTCTACGCAGGCGGCGACATAGTAACAGGTGCGGCTACGGTCATTCTCGCCATGGGAGCCGGAAAAGACGCTGCAGAAGCTATAGATAAGTACATAACGGAAAAGAAATCAAAGTAAGTAAAGCACAAATCCATAATTAAAAAAGCCGGACCCGAGAGGTCCGGCTTTTTTATACCTCTTCCTTAAGACACTTATGAAGCGGCATCCAACATAAAAGCTGCATCGCTGCGGCGCCTGCCAACACAAGAATACCTATAAGACGAAATGCCCCGCTTGCTCCCAGCAAAGGCGATATGGATCCAAAGATGAGGGGGGTTATGACCCACCCCAGATCAATTGCAAGAAGCAGTGAGCCTGTAGCTTTAGGGTGGTATTCAATTGATAGCAGGTCTCCAATTAATGAGAGGTCAGTAGGAAACCCTGCACCTATCCCAAAACCGTATATCAGTCCAAAAACGACAAAAGAAAACCAGCTGGAGCTGAAAGAGAGACATAGCAGAGACAGTCCCATAAGCCCTGCGGCAGGGGCTGCAAGGAGTATCCTGGGAATGTTGTTCATCGCTCTGAACCCTACCGTCCTGATCATCACGCCGGCAACTGCCACAGATATCATGAACCATGAGACCGGAACTCCCCTGTCATCTGCCAGTGCCGCAGCACACAGCGTGGCACCGTCGGCCAGAGACATCAGGAAAGCTGTAAGGTAAAGAGTCTTTACTCCGGGACAGCAAAGCATGTTTTTATATGTTCCCCAGACAGGCTTCTCCTGAGTATCTGCCGAAATATCCCTCACCCTGAGGCTTATTGCTAGGCAGAGAAGGGCAACGAGTACCGGAAGCCAGATATAATAATCTGAATATCCCATTTTCAGGAGAAATTCCGACAGGGGAACTATCGTCGCCATGGGAAGCATCGAGCCTGTCGTAAAAAGAGCAAAGCCAATACCCCTGTTACTCGCGTCAAGTATCATCGACTGATAGGCAATAGTTGCGACAATAAAAACACTTGCGCTTATTCCGGAGATGGCCCTGAAAAAGAGGAGTATCGCCGGATTTGAGAGGGAGAGGGCTATTCCTGCAGCTGCTCCTGCAGAGAAGATGGAACTGCCTATAAGGGCCCTTCTTATGCCAAGCTTTTCCATTGTCCAGCTGCCAAGCGGCCTGCAGATTATCATAGCCATGTAAAAGATGCTGAGAAAGAGCCCTACCGCCCTTGGAGATGCCCCAGATGCACTGTAGAAGGGACCGAAGACAAAATAGACGTTTGAAAGGCAGTTTATGCCGTAATAGGCAAGAAATACGAGCAAGACCTGTTTTGAGACCTTCATCAATTACACATCTCCCATTGTTCCTTTAGACCTGTCTTCTATGATCCATGGTTTTCAAAAAATAATAGAAGAGAAGAATATTTCAGTCAACATAAAAACGCGAGATCCTAAGACGCGTTTAAAACGTCATGGATCCCGCGCAAAACTCTCTTAATGAACTTAAGCCCCGGTTAGGGGTTATTCTTCCTCTTCTACCCGTTCCTTCTCTGCTGCTTCTATGATCTTCTTGGAAATATCTCCCGGTACCTCTTCATAATGTGAATATTCCATTGTGAAGGTTCCTCTTCCGGAAGTCATGGAACGAAGGATGATCGCATAGCGGAACATCTCCGAAAGCGGGCATTGGGCCTTGACCACCTGCAGTTTTCCCTCACTGTCGATACCCATGATGCGTCCGCGGCGGCTGTTGAAGTCTCCCATTACGTCTCCGAGGCACTCTTCCGGCACCTTGACCTCTACGTTCATGACCGGCTCCATGAGTATGGGCATTGCTTCTCCCATTGCCTTTTTGAAGGCCAGCGAAGCAGCGATCTTAAATGCCATTTCGGATGAGTCGACATCGTGGTAGGATCCGTCATATATCGCACATGAGAAGTCTGTGGCAGGATAACCTGCAAGGTAGCCTCTCTGGGCAGCTTCCCTCAGTCCCTTTTCTGCTGCCGGTATGTAGTTCTTCGGTACGACTCCGCCGACTACGCGGTCAATGAACTGGATGCCTGCGTTCTTTTCGATCGGTGCAAGCTCGAACCATACGTCACCGTACTGTCCGCGACCGCCGGACTGTTTCTTGTGTTTTCCCTGTGCACGAGCGGTCTTCTTTATCGTCTCCCTGTATGGTACCTTCGGGGTGCGTGTCTCAAGGTCTACCTTATAGCGTTCCTTGATCTTTGAAAGCATGATGTCAAGGTGCATGTCGCCCATACCAGATAGCACCGCGTCGTTCGTCTCCGGGTTCTTTACGAAAGAAAGAGTCCTGTCCTCTTTAAGGGTCTTTGTTATAGCTGTGCCGAGCTTATCTTCATCTGCACGGCTCTTGGGCAGTACTGCTACGCTGTATACAGGCTGCGGAAACTGTATCGGACGGAACTGGAGCACCTCGCCTTTTGTTCCAAGTGTATCTCCAGCAGTTGTGCTTTCAAGCTTCGGGATCGCAACGATGTCTCCGAGTATGATCTCTTTTTCCTCTGTGCTCTCCTTGCCTTTCATGAAGCGGAAGGAACTGATCCTCTCCTCTTCACCCTCTGTAACGTTGAAGACCGTCTGATCGCTTGTAAGTGTACCTGAGAAAACCTTCACGAAGGAAAGCTTTCCGACATAGGGGTCGACCATTACCTTGAATACGAATCCAAGGAAGGGACCTTTTTCGTCGGGGGCTATCTTGACGACCTCTTCTCCCTTAAGGGCGGCGCGGTTGAGCATATCCTTGGGTGACGGCATGTAATTCACAACCATGTCCATCAGCTGATATACACCAATGTTGCCGGTTCCCGATCCCGGGATTATGGGAAAGACCGATCTTGCACAGACGGCCTTGCGAAGGACTTCCTGAAGCTCCTCCAGAGAGATCTCTTCTCCCTCAAGATAACGCATCATGAGCTCGTCATCAGCTTCCACTGCTCTTTCCACAAGCGTCTCACGGGCTGCCGCTACGGCATCAGCCATATCGGCAGGAGTGTCGCCCTCAGTGACTTCTTTGCTTCCGTCGCCTTTGTACATATATGATTTTCCGGTCAGTACGTTTACAAGTCCTTTAAATTCCAGTTCTTTGCCTATTGGCAGGTAGAGCGGGACCGCCCTGTCCGATATGTTTTCCTGGATATCTTTGACCACAGTTTCAAAATCTGCATTTTCACGGTCAAGTTTGCTTATGAAGAAGATCGCCGGCGTCTCAAATGTCTCTGCAAAAGCCCAGACGCTCTGGGTCTGTACTTCGACACCAGCTGTAGCGTTCACGAGGACGACAGCACCGTCAGAGATCCTCATAGCGCAGCGCTGTTCACCAACAAAATCTGCAAAGCCGGGCGTATCCAGCACGTAGATAGTTTTATTCTTGTAAGGGATGGTGGCAAGAGAAGTGCTTATTGAAATGCCACGCTTCTGTTCTTCAGAATCAAAGTCTGAAACAGTGTTCTTGTCTTCGATCCTTCCCATCCTTGAAATAATGCCTGTGTCGAAAAGCAATGCCTCGTTAAGTGATGTCTTTCCTGCTCCTCCGTGTGAAATTAGAGCAATACTGCGAATGTCCTCAGGTTTACGTGTCCCCATTTATTTCACTCCTTCTGATGAAGCTGAATATACTGTCTCATGGTTACAAGGTGTCCCGTAATTCTTCACAACCTGTTGATAATAACCTTTGAAACACCTTTACGTCAATCTCGGCTCTACAAAAAAGGGCGAAGAAAACTTCATCTTCACCCCGTGCGGATCAACCAAGCATAGAATTTACAAGCGATGCGACCTCAGCAGGGTCGGCAGATCCTCTTGTCTCTCTCATTACAAGCCCCTGGAGGAATTTCACCTTTGCACCCTTCTTGTCGTTCCCTGATTTTATGGTCTCAACTGCTTCCGGTTCACTCGCAAAGATCTTCCTGATGACCTCTTCAAGTGCATGCCCTGTTATCCTTCCGTCTGAAATTCCGCAGAGTCCGACGGCTTCTTTAAGGGATGCCTTTTTCTCCACCATCACCGCAAGAACGTCTTTTGCCTGGGTGTTGGAGAGTTCTCTTTTCTCCACTTTTATTATCAGTTTTCCAAGTTCCGATGCAGGAACAGGAAACTCGTTTATTCCTATACCGAGGTCACGAAGTATCCTCTGGACCTCCATGCGCATCCAGTTTGCGCACTTTGCAGCAGGGGCTCCCTCTGATACACAGGCCTCGAAGTAATCCGCAGCCTCCTTCTGTTCTGTGAGCTGGAGGCTCTCTTCAAGAGAGAGAGAATATTCACTGATGAACCTCTCCCTTTTTTCCCACGGCATCTCAGGAAGGCTCTCCCTGATCTTCTGCACGTATTCAGGACCGGCTGATATAGGGGCAAGGTCCATTTCCACATAGTATCTGTAGTCCCTCTCCCCCTCCTTGCTTCTCATCGACCTGGTTACGCCTGCGACATCATCCCAGAGGCGAGTCTCCTGAACAAGATGTCCTCCTTCGTCGAGGACTTTGTTCTGGCGTGCTATCTCATATTCCAGTGCACGCTCGATAGACCTGAGCGAGTTTACGTTTTTGATCTCCACCCTTGTTCCAAGGCTGCCGTCCGGGTTGCTGAGGGATACATTCACGTCTACCCTGAGTGAACCGGATTCCATCTCTCCGTCTGAAACTTCCAGATAACGTGCAAGCTGCCTTATCTGCGTTATGTACGCTATTGCCTCTTCTGCTGAATTCATGTCGGGTTCCGAAACGATCTCGGAAAGCGGCATCCCCCCGCGGTTATAGTCAACGAGCGAATAAGAGGCTCCTGTCAGGCGTCCATCCGATGTCGGATGCACAAGTTTGCCGGCATCTTCTTCCAGGTGCAGGTGGTGTACCCTCACCCTCTTCTCTTTACCGTCTGCAAATATGTCGACATAGCCCCCCACAGCTATAGGATGCTCGTACTGTGTGATCTGGTATGCTTTGGGCAGGTCCGCATAGAAATAATGCTTCCTGTGGAACCTGGTGTTGTCGCTTATCGAGCAATGGAGCCCTAGCCCTATCTTCACACCAAGCTCCACGGCATGGTCGTTTAGTATCGGGAGTGTCCCCGGAACTGCGAGGCATACTGGGCAAATGTTGGTGTTTGGAGTAGCTCCGATGTAGTCGCTGGAACAGCTGCAGAAAAGTTTGGTCTTTGTCTTCAGCTGAAGGTGTATCTCAAGGCCAATAACAGATCGTCTCTTCATTCCCTGCAGCCCCCTTTCTTTTCAATGTCAGCAATTGGAGGAGAACCTGCCTTGTTTTCGATCGCGTGTGCAAGTGCCAGCAACCCGGCGTCTCCGAATCGTGGTCCCATAAGCTGAACGTTCGTCGGAAGTCCTTCTTCTGTAAATCCTATGTTCAGACTTATGCTGGGCAATCCTGCCAGGTTGGCTATCGAAGAAAAGGCATCTCCCAGGTACATGCGTACAGGATCTTCCTCAACAAGCCCCTTTTTATATGGCAGGGCCGGGGATATGGGACATATCAGAGAATCAACGCCCTTGAAAAGCTCTGCGTATTCGTCAGCTATCATCTGCCTCACCTTTGTTGCAGGAACATAATAATTTTCGTAGTAGCCCCTGGTTAGGATGCACGTACCTATCAGTATCCTTTTGCGGACTTCTTTTCCAAAACCCTGGTTTCTGCTTCTTTTGTACATTTCGACCAGACTTCTTCCGTCTGAGTGGTGTCCGTAGCGCATTCCGTCGAAACAGGCCAGTTTGGAGCTGGCGTCACCCAATGCAACCATGTAATAGCAGGCGACAGCGTGTTTCATTGTTATCGGAAGCTTAGCCTCGACTATCTCCGCCCCTGCAGACCTGCAATATTCAACGGCTTTCTCTATGGCTTCTATGAGGGGACTGTCCATGCTTTCTGCATCATAACCGGTCAGGACAGCGATCTTCTTTCCTTTTATGCCTGCAGAAGCCGTTTCAGAGAAGGAGGGCCTTTCGTATGCGTCACATGTAGTGTCGTTTGGATCAGGCCCGGCAAGGACTCCCAGAACTGCGGCCATGTCAGCAATATTTCTTGTTATGGGACCGACCTGATCAAGGGATGAGGCGTATGCCACGATCCCATACCTGCTGATCTGACCGTAAGAAGGTTTCATCCCCTGCACGCCGCAAAAAGCTGAAGGCTGCCGGACTGAGCCTCCCGTGTCGCTGCCGAGGGCTATCGGACAGAATCCGGCAGCGACAGCTGCCGCGCTTCCTCCGGAACTCCCTCCCGGCACTCTGTTGAAATCCCTTGGGTTCAGTGTCGGGCCGAATATAGAGCTCTCTGTAGTGCTTCCCATGGCAAACTCGTCCATGTTGGTCTTTCCCATAAGGACAGCTCCCGCATCTTTCATCCTTTTCACAGCTGTGGCGTCATAATCGGGGATCCAGTCGGAAAGCATTTTGCTGCAGCATGTAGTCCTTATGCCGTCTGTGCAAAAATTGTCCTTTACCAGAAAGGGAACTCCTGCCAACGGCCCCGGATCTCTTCCTTCGCTTACTGCGTTGTCCGTCTCTCTGGCATCACTGTAAGCGCTTTCCTCTGAAAGAGTTACAACTGAGTTGATCTGTCCGTCAAATTTTTTAATTCGGTCCAGGTGTGCTGACAACACCTCAGATGCTGTCCAGCTTCCCTTTTTTACTCCTTCTGCGATCTCAAGAGCTGATAGTTTATGGAATTCCATCCCCTATTCCTCCTCTTCCATTTCCACATCGTCCCTTGCTATGATCCTGGGAACGTGGAAGAAGTCTCCGTCTCTGACCGGAGCCTGATCAAGGAAGCGATCCCTGCCATCCCATGTGACCGGTATGTCTTCTCTTCTCGCAGGAGCTTTCATGACATCCCACTCAAAGGGGCTGACGTTTGAGCTGTCAAGTTCCTGCATATCGTCACACATCCTAAGGACCGCATTGACCCTGTCAAGGACCTCCGCGTACTCTTCCTCGGGAAGACCTATGCAGGAAAATCCAAGGACCTCTCTCAGCCTCTCCTCGTCCATTTCCATCTTCTTTATCATTCCTGATCCCTCCAAACTGCGGGGAGCACGCGACTACTGTGCTTCGCTCAGTCTTTTGATAAAATCCTCTTCTTCAAGCACTTCTATTCCCAGTGAGCGGGCCTTCAAAAGTTTGCTGCCCGGATTCTCTCCTGTTACTACAAAATCTGTCTTTCTGCTTACGCTGTCAGATGTCTCTCCACCGAGGCCCCTTATTTTTTCGGATGCCTCGGATCTTGTCATGGAGGAAAGTTCTCCCGTAAGGACAAACTTGAGGCCGCTCCAGGGAAGATCGTCACGGGGCTTGACAGGGCCCTCTATGGCCATATTGACCCCGGCCTCTTTGAGCCTTCTGATCACATTTGCATTGTGCGGCTCCAGGAAAAAGACTCTGAGGGACTCAGCGATCACAGGGCCTATTCCTTCCATCGACTCAAGTTCATCCGTCTTGTTTGCTGCAATTTCAGACAACAGTTCCAGAGAGCGGAATTTCTCTGCGAGATCGTTGGCTGTCCTCTCACCGACATTCCTTATCCCGAGTGCGTTAATGAGGGCTCCCAGTGGCCGCTTCTTTGATTTTTCTATTGCTTCTGTAATGTTGCGGGCTGATTTTTCCCCCATCCTCTCAAGCGGGATGAGGTCTTCTGTACTGATCATATACAGATCGGCAAAATCAGAGACTATGCCTTTTTCGACAAGCAGAGCGACGATCTTATCTCCCAGACCTCTTATGTCCATTGCCGCCCTTGAGGCAAAGTGGGATATACCTTCTATTATCTGAGCAGGACAAGATCTGTTTGAGCACTTGATAGCTGATTCTCCCGTTAGGCGAACTGCCCGGGAACCGCATACGGGACATATTTCGGGGATCCTGAAAGGGGCTGTGCCTTCGGGACGCCTTTCCTTTTCTACCCTTATTACCTCCGGGATTATCTCCCCGGCCTTGTGCACGAGCACATAGTCCCCAATGCGGATATCCTTACGGTCTATCTCGTCCTGATTGTGCAGTATAGCTCTTCTGACAACTGTTCCGGAGAGATGGACGGGCTCAAGCACCGCAGTCGGGGTAAGAGTTCCTGTGCGACCGACAGTGACTTCGATGTCGATTATTCTGGTAACTTTTTCTTCAGGCGGAAACTTAAAGGCTATCGCCCATTTGGGAGCTTTAGAAGTTGCACCCAGCATTGACCTCATTGCTATGTCGTTCAGTTTTACGACTACTCCGTCTGTATCGATAGGATGTTCAAATCTTTTTTCAGTCCATTCTTCAAGATAGGACTCGACCTCTTTAAGGCTCGAGCAGAGACGCTCTGAACCCTGTACGGGCAGTCCGAGCCGGCTGATCGTCTCAAGCATTTCTTTCTGGCTCTTAATGCCATGCCTATTTGGATCAACTGCCTGATAGAGGTATATTTTCAATTTTCGCGCTGCCGTAACTTTGGGATCCAGCTGCCTGACGCTTCCTGCAGCAGCGTTTCTGGGGTTTGCGAAAAGAGGCTCTCCGGCCTCTTCCCTGGCAGCGTTGAGCGCGGCGAATCCTTTTTTATCCATGCAGATCTCGCCACGAACTTCCAATCTTCCTCTTACCGTATCCCGGAGCTTAAGAGGGAGACTCTTTATCGTCCTAAGGTTGGCTGTGATATCTTCTCCCACGCGGCCGTCACCACGTGTAGCACCGCTCGTGAAGATCCCGTCCTCATAGATGAGAGAGACTGCAAGTCCGTCTATCTTCGGTTCACACAGGACCTCTGCACTCTCCAGGCCAAGAGCCTGCGCCATCTTAACGTAGAAGGAACGAAGTTCCTCTTTATCAAGAGCGTTGTCCAGGCTCATCATTGGTTCGCTGTGCTCAGCCTTTACAAAACCTTCCCTCGGGGCTCCCCCTATTCGGTGCGTCGGGGAATCCGCCGTCAGGAGCTCAGGATAATTTTCTTCTGCAGCCGCGAGTTCCCTTAAAAGCTGATCATACTCGAAATCCGTTATTTCCGGGGTGTCCTGGACATAGTAAAGCTCCGCGTGGCGTTTCAGCTCCGCGCGAAGCTCAGAGACCCTCTTTTTAAGGCTTTCGGGTACTGCCATTGATATTAATCCTTCGGCTTCATCGTAGGGAAGAGGAGTACGTCCCTGATGCTCTTGGAGTTGGTCAGCAGCATTACTGTTCTGTCTATACCGATCCCCATTCCTCCCGTAGGCGGCAGGCCGTACTCAAGGGCGTTGATGAAATCTTCATCAAAGGGATGGGATTCCTCATCGCCTTCGTTTTTTTTCTTCTCCTGATCCATGAAACGCTCTCTCTGATCTATAGGATCATTGAGTTCGCTGAAAGCATTGGCAAACTCCCAGGCGTTTATAAAGAGTTCAAATCTGTCAGTGATATCCGGGTTTTCCTTGTTCCTCTTCGAAAGAGGTGAAATGACCGTAGGATGTCCAAGCACGAAGGTCGGCTGGATGAGCTCCTCTTCAACATACTCTTCAAAGAATATCGGCAGTATGTCGAATCTGGTGTCAGAGGGCTTCACCTCAAGCCCGCGGATAGCTGCCTGCCTGCGGGCCTCTTCGTCGGTTATAGCGCTGAAATCTATCCCCGTATGCTCCGTGACCAGTTCAGTCATGGTAGCTCTCCGGAAAGGTGGATTCAGGTCGATCTCTGTGTCCTGATAGTTGATGACCCGTCCTCCAAGTTCATCTGCACATGCTACGATGATCTCTTCGGCAAGGTCCATCATATCTTTGTAATTGGCATAGGGCCAGTAGACCTCAAGGGTGGTAAACTCCGGGTTGTGCTTCATGTCCATGCCCTCGTTGCGGAACTGCTGGCCTATCTCATAGACTCTCCCGAGCATTCCTACGACCAGCCTCTTGAGATAAAGTTCAGTCGCTATCCTAAGGTACATATCTATGTCAAGCGTATTGTGGTGCGTAATGAAAGGCCTGGCATTTGCTCCACCCGCTATGGTCGAGAGGATGGGTGTCTGGACCTCAAGAGTTCCGTGGTCGTCAAGTACCTTGCGGAAGGTCTGCATTATTTTTGTCCTTTTGCGGAATGTCTCCTTTACCTCGGGGTTGGCTAACATATCCACGTAACGCTGGCGGTAGCGGACTTCCATGTCCTTGAGTCCGTGCCACTTTTCCGGCATCGGCCTGAGGGCTTTGGAGAGCAGGCAGAAGCTTTTTACTGCCAGAGTAAGCTCTCCGCGCTGTGTGCGGAAGGG
>Ga0334887_1003457_pt1 | contig 15704 bp, 13 predicted proteins | sample GraSluR1_MG_10_FD_207217 | JGI IMG/M metagenome (GOLD analysis project Ga0334887, IMG submission 207217) | Sludge microbial communities from methane-producing bioreactor in Wageningen University, Netherlands - Granular Sludge_18_07-R1 | ecosystem: Engineered > Bioreactor > Anaerobic >...
GCCGACCTCGACGACCTCGGACGGGTGGTCGATGTGCTTCCAGGACAGTTCCGAGACGTGCACCAGGCCGTCCACCCCGCCGAGATCGACGAACGCGCCGAAGTTGACGATGGAGGACACCACACCCTTGCGGATCTGGCCCTTCTGCAGCTGGTTGAGGAAGTTGTGACGCACCTCGGACTGGGTCTGCTCGAGCCACGCGCGACGGGAGAGGACCACGTTGTTGCGGTTCTTGTCGAGCTCGATGATCTTCGCCTCGAGCTCCTGACCGACGTACGGCTGGAGGTCGCGGACCCGGCGCATCTCGACGAGGGAGGCGGGGAGGAAGCCGCGCAGACCGATGTCGACGATCAGGCCGCCCTTGACCACCTCGATGACGCGGCCGGTGACCACGCCGTCGTCCTCCTTGATCTTCTCGATCGTGCCCCAGGCGCGCTCGTACTGAGCGCGCTTCTTGGACAGGATGAGACGACCCTCCTTGTCCTCCTTCTGCTGGACGAGGGCCTCGACCTCGTCCCCGACCTTGACCACATCGAAGGGGTCGACGTCGTGCTTGATGGACAGTTCCTTGGAGGGGATGACGCCCTCGGTCTTGTAGCCGATGTCGAGCAGGACTTCGTCCCGGTCGACCTTGACCACGGTTCCGGTGACGATGTCACCGTCGTTGAAATACTTGATAGTGCCGTCGACTGCCTGGGCGAACTCGTCGGCAGAGGCGAAGTCGTCGACAGCAACCTGAGGCGCAGCCTCAAGGGAGGAGGTCATGTAGTAGGGCTCCGGTGTTGGGTAAGTGGTTCCGTCACGCTGCAGCCCTGTTTCGCCTCGGTAGCGATCAACTCAACATCTCGGTGGATTGTGCCGGTCACATCACATGCCTCGTACGAGCGTGACCTGCTCGGTCCGAGGACACGCAGGCCACAGCGCACCTTCAGCCTATCCGCCCACTCGCACGCGGTCAATCGGGGCAGGGATCGCACAGCGAACGCCACTGTAGCGCGGTGACCGAGATCAGTGCGCCGCCGCGTGCCATGACGCCCCGGTGCCGACCGACACGTCCAGCGGGACGTCGAGGTCCAGCGCGGAACCCATCTCCTGGCGGACCATCGTCTCCAGTCGCTCCCGCTCCCCCGGCGCCACCTCGAACAGCAACTCGTCGTGGATCTGCAGCAGCATCCGGGAGCCGAACCCGCCCTCCCGCAACTTCTCGTCGACATGCAGCATCGCCAGCTTGATCAGGTCGGCGGCCGACCCCTGGATCGGGGCGTTGAGCGCGGCCCGCTCGGCCATCTCCCGGCGCTGCCGATTCGTGCTGGTCAGGTCGGGCAGGTAGCGCCGCCGCCCCAGTATCGTCGCCGTGTAGCCGGTGCGTCGGGCCTCCTCGACAACCCCGGTGAGATAGTCCCGGACCTTCCCGAAGTTCGCGAAGTAGCCCTCCATCAGCGTCTTCGCCTCCGCGACGCTCACGCCCAACTGGTGGGACAGGCCGTAGGCACTCAGGCCGTACGCCAGCCCGTAGTTCATCGCCTTGATCCGGGCCCGCTGATCCGCGGTGACCTGGTCGGCGCTCACCCCGAACACCCGGGAGGCCGTCACCGTGTGGAAGTCGCGGCCGGATCGGAACGCCTCGATCAGGGCCGTGTCGCCCGACACATGCGCCATGATCCGCATTTCGATCTGCGAGTAGTCCGCGGTCAGCAGGCACTCGTACTCACCCCCGACGACGAACGCCGCGCGGATCCGACGGCCCTCCTCGGTGCGGACCGGGATGTTCTGCAGGTTCGGGTCCGTGCTGGACAGCCGACCGGTCGCCGCGACCATCTGCTGGAAGGTCGTGTGGATCCGACCGTCGTCGGCCACCGTGTCGAGCAGACCCTGGACTGTCTGCCGCAGCCGGATCGCGTCCCGGTGCTCCAGCAGATGCTGCAGGAACGGGTGGGGATGGCTCGCATACAGGTTCTGCAGGGCCTCCGCGTCGGTGGTCCAGCCGGTCCGGGTCCGCCGGGTCTTCGGCAGGCCGAGCTCATCGAACAGCACCGCCTGCAACTGTTTGGGCGAACCCAGGTTGACCTCGTGCTCGACCACCTGCCAGGCGGCCTGCTCGGCCGCCCGCACCCGGTCGTCGAAGCCGGTGCGCAGCTCCTCCAGCAGGTCGGCATCGACCGCGATGCCGGCCCGCTCCATCCGCGCCAGCACGTGCATCAGCGGTAGCTCGACCCCGTGCAGCAGCCGGGCGGCCTGGTGTTCGGCCAGCTCGGGCTCCAGGGCGGCCGCCAGCTCGCGTACGGCCTCGGCCCGGATCCGACCCTGCCGACCGGCGTCCGGGCCGCCGGCCAGGTCGAGGGCCTGCTGGGCGGGCGCGTCACCGGAGCCGTCCACCTCCAGCTCACGGTGCACATGGCGGGTGACGAGGTCGGCCAGGTCGTACGAGCGTTGGTCGGGTCGCAGCAGGTACGCGGCCAGGGCCGTGTCCGAGACCAGACCGACCGGCTCCCATCCGCGTTCCCAACACGCCAGCAGCGGCCCCTTGCCGTCGTGGACCGCCTTCGGCCGGGCGGGGTCGGCCAGCCACTGCGCGAGCGCCTCCTCGTCGGCCGCGCCGAGATCGGCCGGGTCGACGCTGACCGCGTGGGCGTCCGGGCCGGCGATCGCCAGCCCGACCACGTCGCCCCGACCCGACCCCCACCGTCCGGTGATGTCGACCCCGGCCGGTGCCTCACCGGTGTGCGCGGCCAGCCAGCCGGCCAGCCCGCCCGGGCCGACTTCGTCGTCGGTGACGGTGATGGCCGCGGCCGCGGCCTCCGATGCCGTCTCCCCGGGCACCGTCTCGAACAATCGGTCGCGCAGCACCCGGAACTCCAACTGGTCGAACAACCGGTGCACCGCCTCACGGTCGAGCTCGGCGCGGACCAGGTCGTCGGGCCGGACGGGGATCTCGACGTCACGGACGAGCCGATTGAGGTCGCGGTTGCGCCGGACGTCGGCCTCGTGGGCCCGCAGGCTGTCGCCGGCCTTGCCGCGGACCTCACTGATCCGGGCCAGCAGGTTCTCCAGCCCGTCGTACTGGTCGAGCCACTTGGCCGCGGTCTTGGGGCCCACGCCCGGAACGCCCGGCAGGTTGTCGGAGGTCTCCCCGACCAGCGCGGCGAGCTCGGGGTAGCGCTGCGGCCCGACCAGGTAGCGTTCCCGTACGGCCTGCGGGTCGAGGTGGAGCAGGTCGGAGACCCCCTTGCGGGGGTACAACACGCTGATCCGGTCGTTGACGAGCTGGACGGAGTCGCGATCGCCGGTGCAGACCATCACATCCATGTCCTCGGCGGCCGCCTCGGTGGCCAGCGTCGCCAGCAGGTCGTCGGCCTCGTAGCCGGGCTTCTCCACGTGCACGATGTGCATGGCGTCGAGCACTTCCTTGATCAGCTCGACCTGGCCGCGGAACTCCTCGGGGGATTTCTCCCGCTGGGCCTTGTAGTCCGCATAGACATCGGTGCGGAAGCTGTGCCGGGAGACGTCGAAGGCGACTCCGACATGGCTCGGCTGCTCGTCGCGCAGCAGGCTGATGAGCATCGATGTGAAGCCGAAGACCGCGTTGGTCGACTGGCCCGTCGAGGTGGTGAAGTTGTCCACCGGCAGCGCGAAGAAGGCCCGGTAGGCGACCGAATGCCCGTCGATGAGCAGCAGCCGAGGGCGGCGTCGATCGTCGGAAACAGGTGCGGGGTTCTTCTCTGTGTCCACGGCAGGACTCTACCTGCGCGCACCGACGAAACCCCGCAACGGCGACGGCCCCCGGCAACCGTCAGTGGTCGCCGGGGGCCGTCGGCCCGGAGCCGAGGTCAGTGCTTGGGCTTCTTGGCGTGGGCGATGATGCCCTCGGCCACCTCGCGCATCGGCTTGCGCAGATCCATCGCGGTCTTCTGGATCCACCGGAAGGCCTCCTGCTCGGTCATCCCCATCCCGGTCTGCAGGATCCCCTTCGCCTGATCGACCGCCTTGCGGGATGCGAGCCTCTCCTCCAGATCCTCGACCTCGGCCTCGACGGCCCGGATCTCGGCGAACCGAGCCATCGCCATCTCGATCGCCGGTACGACGTCGGAGGCCTCGAACGGCTTGACGACGTACGCCATCGCACCCGCCTCGCGGGCCCGCTCGACCAGGTCGCGCTGGCTGAAGGCGGTGAGCATGACCACGGGCGCGATCCGCTCGTTGGCGATGATGGTGGCGGCCGCGATGCCGTCCATCTTCGGCATCTGGACGTCCATCACGACGAGGTCGGGGTCGAGCGCGCGGGCCTGGTCCACCGCCGATTCTCCGTCGGGCGCCTCGCCGACGACGTCGTAGCCCTCGTCACGGAGCAGTTCCACCAGGTCGAGGCGGATCAGCGCCTCGTCCTCGGCAACCAGCACCCGCGGGCGCTGTCCTCTCGACGTCGGCGCCTCCTGGTCGGGGGCGGACGGGGCCGGCTCGGCGGTCGGCTCGGGGCCCGACTCCAGCACCGTGTCCACCGCGGCCCGGACCGACGGGTCGATGTCGGCTTCTGCGGCGTCGGCGGCGGTCGTCTTCGCGGCGGCCTTCCGCGTGGTCGTCTTCTTCGCGGCCGTCTTCTTGGCGGCGGTCTTCCTCGCAACAGCCTTCTTCGCGGGGGTCCTCGGCGCGGAAGCCTCGGTCGGCTCGGTCGGGGGCACCCCGCCCTCCTCCTCATCGGGGGAGGTGGTCTCGCTAGTCGTCATGTGGATTCACCTGTCATCAGGACCCGATCGGGGCGATCGGGCGTCAACTTTCGATCAGCTATAGTGGTCCGACGTTGGCCGGGGTGGCGGAATGGTAGACGCGGACGGCTCAAACCCGTCTGTCCTGAGAGGGACGTAGGGGTTCGACTCCCCTTCCCGGCACATTACTGGACGCGGGGCCCCGAAGGCCCCGCGTCCCGTACGATGTCGCGTCTTTCACCCGGCGCTTCCCGGCGGCCGATCCGTCAGAAGCTGCCGATCTTGTGCACGCGCAGGGAGTTCGTCCGGCCGGGCCGTCCGGTCGGCGTGCCGGCCACGATGACCACCCGCTCGCCGTCCTGGACCAGGCCGAGCTCCTTCAGCGCCCGGTCGACCTGGCCGACCATCTCGTCGGTGGACTCGACGGTCGGGGTCTGGATGGTCCGGATGCCCCAGGAGAGGGTGAGTTCGCGGGCGGTCTCGACCAGTGGCGAGAACGCCATGATCGGGATCCGCGGCCGCAGCCGCGACATCCGCCGGGCGGTGTCACCCGACTGGGTGAAGGCCACCAGGTACGCCGCGCCGACCCGTTCGGCGACCTCGACGGCCGCCTTCGAGATCACGCCCCCGGTGGTGTGCGGATCCCAGTCGATCTGGGAGATCTGCTCCAGGCCGTGCACCTCGGTGGAGTCGACGATGGTGGCCATCGTACGGACCGTCTCGACCGGATACTTGCCGACCGAGGTCTCGCCCGACAGCATGACCGCGTCGGCGCCGTCGAGGATCGCGTTCGCGACGTCGGAGGCCTCGGCGCGGGTCGGCCGCGGGTTGCCGATCATCGACTCCAGCATCTGGGTGGCGACGATGGCCGGCTTCGCCCAGCGGCGGGCCTTGGTGATGATCCGCTTCTGGACCAGCGGGACCTCCTCCAGCGGCATCTCCACGCCGAGGTCACCACGGGCCACCATGAACGCGTCGAACGCGTCGATGATGTCGTCGAGGTTCTCGATGGCCTGCGGCTTCTCCAGCTTGGCGATGACCGGCACCCGACGCCGTTCCTCGGCCATCACGGCCCGGACCAGATCGACGTCGGCAGCCGTACGGACGAAGGACAGGGCGATCATGTCGAAGCCCGCCTGGAGGGCCCAGCGCAGATCGGCCGCGTCCTTGTCGCTCATCGCCGGCACCGACACCGCGGCGCCCGGGAGGTTGAAGCCCTTGTGATCGGAGACCGGGCCACCGACGGTGACCCGGCAGACCACGTCGGTGTCGGTGACCGAGACGGCCTCCATCTGGATCTTGCCGTCGTCGACGAGGATCGCGTCACCCGGCTTGACGTCGTTGGGCAGCCCCTTGTGGGTGGTTCCCACATGGTGGACGTCACCGACCACGTCCCTGGTGGTGACGGTGAACTCCTGCCCGACCTCGAGGAGGACCTTGCCCTCGGCAAACGTGCCCAGGCGGATCTTCGGTCCCTGCAGGTCGGCGAGCATGCCGATGGGGCGCCCGGCCCGGCGCGCCGCGCGGCGGAGGTTGTTCAGTCGTTCCTCATGCTCGGCGTACGTGCCGTGGCTCATGTTGAAACGGGCGATGTCCATGCCCGCTTCGATCATCTGGAAGAGGCGGTCCGTGTCGTGTGACGCGGGCCCGAGGGTACAAACGATCTTTGCTCTACGCACATCACGACCTTAGCCGAGCCACGGTCCGGGTCGGAGGGGCGGGTGCCCGAAGGGACGCGTCATTCACCCCGGACCACGTCGAGGGCATGCTGCAGATCCGCCGGATAGCCCGACTCGAAGGTCACCCACTCGCCGCTGGTCGGGTGGGTGAACCCGAGCCGGACCGCGTGCAACCACTGCCGGTCCAGCCCCAACCGCCGCGCCACCGTGGGGTCCGCCCCGTACAACGGGTCCCCCACACACGGGTGGTGGACCGCCGCCAGGTGGACCCGGATCTGGTGGGTCCGGCCGGTCTCCAGGTGGACGGTCAGCAGGGTGGTACCCGCGAACGCCTCGATCGTGTCGTAGTGCGTGACGGAGCGGCGGCCACCCGCAACGATCGCCATCTTCCAGTCGTGGCCCGGGTGCCGGCCGATCGGCGCCTCGATGGTTCCGCTGAACGGATCAGGGTGACCCTGGACGAGCGCATGGTAGGTCTTCTCGACCGTGCGATCTCGGAACGCCTGCTTGAGCACCGTGTAGGCGGCCTCGGACTTGGCCACCACCATCAGCCCCGAGGTGCCGACGTCGAGCCGCTGCACGATGCCCTTGCGCTCGGGCGGGCCCGAGGTCGAGATCCGGAACCCGGCCGCGGCCAGGTGTTCCACCACCGAGGGGCCGTCCCAGCCCAGGGACGGATGGGCCGCCACGCCGGCGGGCTTGTCGACGACGACGATGTCGGCGTCGTCGTGCACGATCCGCATCCCCTGCACGGTTCGGGGGACGACCCGTACGCCGGGTTCCTCCTCGGGCAGGTCGACCTCCAGCATCGCTCCGGCCCGCACCCGGTCGGATTTCGCCACCCCGGCCCCGTCGAGGCGGACGTGTCCGGCGGCGACCAGATCCTCGACCCGGCTTCGGGACAGGCCCAGCATGCGGGCCGCCGCGGTGTCGACCCGGTCGCCGTCGAGCCCGTCGGGCACGAGCAGCACCCGCGACCTCATCGCGGGTCCGTCCCGGACGGCCGGTCCGGCCGGGCGACGGGCGCCGGATCGCCCCGATTGCTGAAGGCGAGCACGACGACGATGACGGCCGCCGTGTCGATCATCATGTCGGCGACATTGAAGATCGGCCAGCGCGGCAGCATGAGGAAATCGACGACGTGGCCGTGGAACGGTGCCGGGGGGCGGAACAGCCGATCCGTGAGGTTACCGGCCACGCCGGCGCCGAGCAGGCCCAGCGCGACGGCCCAGCTCCGCTGCCGCACTCGGGGCAGGGCATAGACCAGCAGGCCGACCAGCACCGCGATGGCGAGTCCGGTGAAGATCACGGTGGCCCCCTCCGCCAGGCTGAACGCGGCCCCGGGGTTGCGGATGAGGTAGAACCGGAGCACCTGGCCGAGAAAGGGCGCCGGCTCTCCCGGGGTCAGGGTATCGACGGCCCACTGCTTGGTGACCTGGTCGACGACGACACCCGCGACGAGGACAGCGCCCATCAGGATCCGGGCGCCTCTCGTCTGCTGCACGGACACTAGCGCCGCTCCTCGCGTTGCTTGCAGGTCAGGCAGAGGGTAGCCCGCGGGACGATCTGCAGCCGGCCCTTGCCGACCGGCCGGCCGCAGTTCTCGCAGCGGCCGTACGTGCCACGTCGGATCGCCGACAGGGCCCGGATCGACTGGTCGAGCAGTTCCTGGGAGTTGCGCACCAGTGACATCTCGTGGTCGCGTTCGAAGTTCGCCGACCCCACATCGGCCGGATCCCGGCCGGTGACGTCCGCACCGTCGCGGATGCCGACCAGGTCGGACTGGGTCTGCTCGATGATCCCCCGCTGCCGGGCGATGTCGGCCAGCAACTCGTCGATCACCGCATCGATCTCGTCCCGGGTCCACGGGTCCTCATCCGGCTCAACCGGATAGGAAGCGGGGTCGATCGAGTCGCGCCAGGCCGTGTCATCGGCCGACTGAGGGGCGGAAGGGCTGGACATAGTGGTCTCTCTCCTGAGCGGGTTCGTCCGCAGAGAGTACACGAAGGGCCCCACCGTAGTGGGGCCCTTGTCAGCGTGTCCGATCCGGTCTCAGCGATGGTCGCCCATCAGCGCGTCCAGCCGCGGCGTCGAGGACGGCGACCGGCCGATGCTGGTCGGACGCTTGCTGTCCAGGTCGTTGACCAGCGCCGGGCGGCTCTCCGGCTCCAGTGGAGAACTCTCCAGGGTGCTCAACTGCTGCCGGATGAGGTCGGAGAACTTGCGCCGGAAGGACGACTCGTAGTCGCGCAACTGGCCGACATTCTTCTGCAGTTGGTCACGCTCGTCCTCCAGACCGCTGAACAACTCGGCCCGGCGCATCTTCACCTCGTTGTCGAGGTTGTCCGCGCGCCCCTGGGCCTCGGAGGTGACCCGCTCGGCGTTCACCCGGGCCTCCGACTCGATCCGGTCGGCGCGGGTCTGCGCATCGGTGATGGTCTGGTGGGCCTCGCGGTTGGCGTGCTCGATCGTGTCCGAGGCCTGGCGGTTGGCCTGGTCGATCGTCTGGGAGGCCTGACGGTTGGCCTGGTCGATGGTCGCCTGCGCCTGATGGTTCGCGTTGTCGACGGTGGCATGGGCCTCGGCCTCCGCCTCGTTGACGAGTCGCTCCGCCTGCTCGGTCGCCATCTGAACCAGCCGGACCACCGCAGGCGAGGCCTCGGAGGAGGTGGTCACCACGATCCGCTGCTCGCCGCCGGGCAACGGCTGGGCGATCGGCTGGATCGGAGACGGCTGCTGGACCGGCACCGGCGGCTGCTCGACCGGGACAACGGCCTGCAGGGTGCCGGTCTCCCGCTGGGCCTCCTCGGCCGCCTTGGCGGCCTGCTGCAGCGCGTCGACCTGACGGCGCAGCATCTCGTTCTCCTCCACCAGCTTCGCGAAGGACGCCTCCACCCGGTCGACGAAGAGGTCGACATCGGTGACCTCGTAGCCCGCCCGGCGAGCCATGTGGAACTTGGTGTTGCGCACTTCGTCAAGCGTCAGTGTGGTCATACGTTCACCTCGAAATCGTCCAGTGGACCGGCTGTCCAGCGAGAATCCTTGGCCCGCCGCAGGACATGGCGATGTCGTTGGCCCATGAGATTACTCTATCGCCATCTCCGGCTTCTACTTGGCTACCGTATTCACGGCGGCGGGCGGGCGCAACATCGGTGCGGGGAACCCTCAGGCCCGGCGTGAAGGTTCGGCCCCCGGCGCGGGTGTCTCTCACCCGGCGATCAGCAGCTGCTGGTTGAGCCGCATCAGTACCCAGACGAGGAAGAACAGCACCATGAATGCCACGTCGAAGCCCATGGCCCCGACCCGGACCGGCCGGATGAACCGGCCCAGCCAGTGCAGGGGTGGATCGGTCACCGTGTACACGGTCTCGGCAACCACCAGCAGGACCCCTCGGGGCCGCCACTGAGGTGCCAGCAGCGGCACCCACGACAGCACCATCCGGATGAACATCATGGCCAGGAACAGCCACAGCACCACGTGGATGATGAGACCGACGATCGTCACGAGACCTCCGAGGGACAGCGGGTTGGGGAGTCAACTCTGATTGTAGAAGCCGTCCGCAATACGCTGTTTGTCCTCGGTGGTCACGTGGACGTTGTGCGGTGACAACAGGAAGACACCCTTGTCGACCTTCTCCATCGACCCGTTGAGCCCGAAGATCAGACCCGACGCGAAGTCCACCACCCGGCGGGCGTGGTCATGTTCCATGAAGCCCAGATTGATGATGACCGGGAAGCCGTCGCGGAAGTTCTCCCCGATGCTGCGTGCCTCGTTGTACGTCTTCGGCGTGATGAAGATGATCCGGTTGATGTCGGCCTCCCGGGGCTCGTCGGCACGGATCCGTTCGGGCGGGCGCGCCGGTTCGGGAGTGCGGGCAGGTGCTGCGGCACGCGCCGGTGCGGCGCCGCGGGCGGGGACGAGTTCGGTCACCTCGGTGGCCTCTCGGCCGCCTCGGTCCTCGGCGTACGCCTCGTCCACGTACGGGGTCCGCTCCGGATCCGCATCACCGGGGTCATCCGTGCCGAGCACCCGCTCCTCGGCGCGGTCCTCCCCCGTGTCCTCGTCGTCCCACTCCTCGTAGCGGTCGCTCTCGCGGGGGCCCAGACCGATCCACTCGCTGGCGCGCCTGACCCAGTCAGCCATCCGAGATCCTTCCCTGCCTGCGGTGTCCGGCCGACCGTCGACGCCGGACACCTGCGATCATGCCCAGACGATACCCGCCGCGGCCGTCGCAGGGCCGCAGCGCGCGGCCGACACGCGGCGGTCAGGCCCGCCAGACGAGCCCGAGCTGCCGCCCGGCAGCCGCGCCGTCCCGGCGGTAGGAGTGCTGCCCGGGATCGGTGAGAGTGGAGGGCCCGACGTGCAGCACCGGGATCCCGTCGTCGGCCAGTTGGGCCCGGACGCCGGCGGTCAGGTCGATTGCCGGCGTACCCCGGCTCGTGGTGGCCCGGACGACGGGCAGGATGCGGGCGGCGTCGGCGGCCATCGCGGCCGGTACCTCGTAGTCTGCGCCGTGGATGTGCGGCCCGATCCAGGCCACGGGGTGGGTCGCGCCCAGTGCCCGCAGCGCCGCCACGGTGGCCGGGACGACCCCGGCGAGCAACCCGACCCGGCCGGCGTGCGCCACCCCGATCGTCCCCGATCCGGGATCGGCGAGGACGACGGGGACGCAGTCGGCGGCCCGGACGGCCAACGCGACGCCGGTCACGTCGGCGGCCGCGACAAGGGCGTCACCGTCGGGCGGGGCCGCGCGGTCCCAGTCGGCCACGTCACCGGCTGTGACCGTGATGACCGTCGGCGAGTGCACCTGGTGCAGCGTCACCACCTCGGCAATGCCCACGGCCTCGCACAGCCGACGGAGGTTCTCGGCGAGCGCCTCGGGGCCGCCGTCGGACGCACCGAAGCTCAGCGATCCGCCGGTGCCGGGAGTGACACCGCCGTCGCGATCGGTGAACCCGACGCCGATCCCGCGGGCCGGATCGTCTCCCGGCTCCTTGAGGAACTCCCACATCGGCGGGTCAGCCCAGGAAGTCGGGGACGTCGAGGTCGTCCAGGCCGTCGTCACCCTTCGGCGGGGTCGGGCCGAATCCGCTGCGCGCGTCCGGCGCGCGACGGCTCGGCCGACCAACGGCGGAGCCGTCCGGTCGTTCCGCGACAGGAGCCGGCTGCTCCTCGGGGGAGCCCTCCGGAGCCGTGGGCCGCCGGCCGGGTTCCGCGGCGCCACGGCCGCCGCCGGCCCGGGACTGGCCGGACGCCACAGCCTGACCACCGGGGGCCGGGTTGGGTCGGCGGGCCACGCCGGGCTCGCGCTTGGGCGGCTCGCCACCGTCGAAGCCGGCCGCGATGACGGTGACCCGCACCTCGTCACCGAGCGAGTCGTCGATGATGGTGCCGAAGATGATGTTGGCGTCGTCGGCCGCCGATTCCTCGATCAGGTCGGCCGCAGCGGAAACCTCGAAGAGGCCGAGATCGGAGCCGCCGGCGATGGACAGCAGTACGCCGTGGGCGCCGTCGACGCTTGCCTCCAGCAGCGGGCTCGAGATGGCCATCTCGGCGGCGACCCGGGCCCGGTCCTCTCCTCGGGCCATCCCGATGCCCATCAGGGCCGACCCGGCGTTGGCCATCACCGACTTCACGTCGGCGAAGTCGAGGTTGATCAGGCCCGGCGTGGTGATGAGGTTGGTGATGCCGGACACGCCTTGGTAGAGCACGGTGTCGGCCTGCCGGAACGCGTCCAGGATCGGCACCTGCTGATCGGTCATCTCCAGCAGCTTGTCGTTGGGGATGGTGATCAGCGTGTCGACCTCCTCGCGGAGGGTCGAGATGCCGTCCTCGGCCTGGCGGGCGCGGCGCTTGCCCTCGAACTTGAACGGGCGGGTGACCACACCGATCGTCAGCGCACCGAGGGCCCGGGCGACGCGGGCCACCACCGGCGCCCCGCCGGTGCCGGTACCGCCACCCTCGCCGGCGGTGACAAAGACCATGTCGGCGCCCTTGAGCGCCTCCTCGATCTCATCCGCGTGGTCCTCGGCCGCCTGGCGGCCCTTGTCGGGGTCGGCTCCGGCGCCGAGACCCCGCGTCAGTTCGCGCCCGATGTCGAGTTTGACGTCGGCGTCGCTCATCAGCAGCGCCTGCGCGTCCGTGTTGATGGCGATGAACTCCACACCCTGAAGCCCGGCCTCCATCATGCGGTTCACGGCGTTGACGCCGCCGCCGCCGACACCGACGACCTTGATAACGGCCAAGTAGTTCTGGGATGTACTCGCCACGGGGTTTCCGCCTCGCTTCTGGGATTTCGGACGTCCGTCAGGCCCGGGTGAGGGGACGTCCGCCGACGCCACCGGGGCAGCGGCGGACCCCGGAAACCTGACCGAACGCCGGGGCACCACAACACCCCGAGCTCCTGCTCAGGCTAGGAGTTCCGAGCTCGCCACGTCCACATTGGCCCCCGCGACACTCCGAGAGTCTCAACCTGAGGTCTAGGCCGTCTCCCGTCCGCCTGCGGCGATCCCGGCTATCGGGTCGCGGGGAAGGCCGGGGCGGACACGTCGTAGGTCGAGGCGTCCGGCACGTCGCGCAGCAGCGTACGCAGCACCTCGGCCTTCAGATCGCCGTCATCGGGTCCACCCCAGACGACCTTGTGCCCCCCGCTCAGGCGCAAGGTGACCTCGGCCGCCGACGGCGCCGCGACCGACGTCACCCGGGCGGCGACGTCGTCGGGCAGGCCGGACACGACCCGACCGACCGCCCGTGCGACGTCCTCGTCGGTGCCGTCCCCGCTGACGGCGAGCACACCGTCTGGTCGTGTGGTCTCGCGGGCATACGCCACTCCTCCGGCGTCGACCAGCAACCAGGTGCCACGTTCCCGGAAGGCGGCGACGGGGCTGCGTTCCCGGACGTCGATGACGAGCGCATCCGGCCAGAGCCGACGAACCCGGACCGATTCGACCGGGGCGAGCGTCCGCACCCGCTCGGCGACCGCGGCGGTGTCCTGGCGGATGAGCGGCATCCCGAGCGGCACCGCAGCCGCGCTACGGACCTGGTCGTCGGTGAGCAGCGAGAACCCGCTGATGTCGACCCGGCGGGTGGCCAGGACCGGGGAGAACGCGACCACCCAGACGGCGGCGATCGCCACCAGACCGGAGATCAGCCCCCACCACAACCGGCGCCGCTGGCGGCGCACCTCGGCGAGTCGGCGCAACCGGAGCGGGCCGGTCAGATCGGCGAGCTGGCCGGGGCGGGTCCGCGCGGGTGCGTCCACGATCACCGGAACCGAGCGGCGAGCAGCCGTGGACCGACGGCGGTGACGTCCCCGGCACCGATGGTCAGCACCAGGTCGCCCGGCCGAGCCACGGCCGCCAGGGCGACGACCGCACCGTCGAGGTCGTGCACCGGGTGGACGTGGTCGCGCCCGCGGATCCGGGAGACCACGTCATCGATGAGGGCCGAGGTGACGCCGGGGATCGGCTGCTCGCGGGCACCGTAGATGTCCAGCAGGATGACCTGGTCGGCCGCGGCGAGCGCCTGCCCGAACTCCTCGGCGAAGTCGCGGGTCCGGCTGTACAGGTGCGGCTGGAAGCAGGCGATCACCCGACCCTCCCCGGCCGCGTCGCGGGCGGCCGACAGGACGGCCCGGATCTCGGTCGGGTGGTGGGCGTAGTCGTCGACGACGCGGATGCCGTCGACCTCCCCCACGGTCTCGAAGCGCCGGTGCGCGCCGCGGAAGTCGGCCAGGCCGGCGGCGGCCTCGGCCGGATCGATGCCGAGCCGACCGGCGACGATCAGCGCAGCGGTGGCATTGGCCAGGTTGTGGACGCCGGGCACCCGCAGCGCCAGTTCGACGGTCCGCCCGTCGAGGGTGACCTCGCCACGGACCCCCGTCCCGTCGTGGCGGATCCTCCCGATGCTCACGTCGGCGTCCTCGGGGGTCCCGTACGTGACGAGCGGGGTCGCCCCGAGTTGGCCGGCCAGCGCGCGACCGCCCGGGTCGCCGATGTGGACCACCGCCACGTCACCGGAGGCGGACCGGCCGAAGCCCCCGTCACCTGAGGCGAACCTGCGGAAGCCTTCTGCGTACGCCTCGGGCGTACCCCAGTTGTCCAGGTGATCGGCCTCCACATAGGTGATCACCCGGGTGGCGGCCGGGTACTGGAGGAAGGACCCGTCGGATTCGTCGGCCTCGACCACGAACGGGCCGCCCGACTCACCCAGCCGGGAGCTCTCCCCGTCGGCGAGCGGCGCCCCGGCGACCCATCCGCCGCCGCGGCCGGCGAGCAGGTGGGCGATCATCGCCGTGGTGGTGGTCTTGCCGTGGGTGCCGGCGACGGCGATCCCGGGCCGGCCGAGCATCAGCGCGGCGAGCGCGGCGCTGCGGTGCCACACCCGCAGGTCCCGGGCCCGGGCCGCGGCCAGCTCGGGATTCGACTCGCGGACGGCCGAGGAGACGACCACCGTGCGGGCGTCCCCGAGCTGGTCGGCGGCGTGCCCCACGTAGGTCCGGACGCCGTGTCGGCGGAGCATGGCGAGGTTGGCGGAATCGACCTGGTCCGACCCGCTGACCGGGACACCGAGGTCGGCGTACAGTGCCGCCACGCCGGACATGCCGGCGCCGCCGATGGCGATGAAGTGCACCGGTCCGACGGTGCGCGGGTCGACGAGGTCGACCGGGGTGACCAACGTCATCAGACGTCCTCCCCGGCCGCGGCGACCGGGCGGGGAGCCGCCGGTCCGGGCGTGACCGCGGCCTCGATGAGGTCGCAGAGCAGGTCGGCGGCGTTGCCGGGCACCATCCCCCGGCCGGCCGTACGCATCGCGGCCAGCCGGTCCGGGTCGGTGATCAGCGGGGCGATGAGTTCGACCAGTCGTTCGGCACCGCAGTCGGCGTCCGGCAGCCGGATCGCGCCGCCGGCGGCGACGAGTGCGTCGGCGTTGCGGGCCTGTTCCCCGTTGCCGAACGGCAGCGGCACGAGCACCGTCGGCAGGCCGACGGCAATCGTCTCCATCACCGTGCCGGCACCCGAACGCCCGAGCATGAGGTCGGCGACCGCGTAGGCCTTCTCCATCGCGTCGACGTAGGCCACCGGCCGGTACGAGGCGCCGGTCGCCTGGTCGACGACCGGGCGCATGTCGGTGCGGAAGTTCTTCGGGCCGAGGACGTGCAGGACCTGGATGCCACGCCCGATCAGTTCGGGATATGCGCCCTCGACCGCCGTGTTGATGCTTCGGGCACCCTGCGAACCACCCGAGACGAGCAGCGTCGGCAGCCCCTCCTCCAGGCCGAACTCGGTCCGGGCGGCGGGGGCCAGCGCGCGGCGGTCGAGCCCGG
>Ga0334887_1003463_pt1 | contig 15692 bp, 12 predicted proteins | sample GraSluR1_MG_10_FD_207217 | JGI IMG/M metagenome (GOLD analysis project Ga0334887, IMG submission 207217) | Sludge microbial communities from methane-producing bioreactor in Wageningen University, Netherlands - Granular Sludge_18_07-R1 | ecosystem: Engineered > Bioreactor > Anaerobic >...
TGCAGCTGAAGCAACTGCGAAAGAAATGGGATTTACCCTAATTGTACTTGACGCACAGGATTCTCCTGAAAGGCAGATTTCACAAGTCCAGGACTTAATCATCCGAAATGTTGATGCGTTGGTGATCAACCCAGTTGACTCTGATGCTATTGGCACAGCGGTCCTTGAAGCAAATCGATACAATGTTCCTGTAATAACCGTGACTCGACCGTCTAGAATGGGGAAGACGATGCAACATCTCGATATTGATAATTCGCAAGCAGGAAGATTGATCGGGGAAGAACTCGCAAAAGTTCTTGGAGGTAAGGGAAGAGTAGCAATTTTGGAAGGGATTCCTGGCGCTCCATCAGCAGTAGAGAGGCAAAGAGGATTCCTTGAGGCCTTGGAAGACTTTCCTGATATCCAAGTAGTATCCAGCTTGACGGCAAATTATTCCCGAGAACAAGGAGCCAATGTAATGGAGGATATCCTTCAAGCCAATCCTTTTCTTGATGCCGTGTATGCTCATAATGACCAAATGGCTCTAGGAGCAGTCCGTACAATCGCTGCTGCAGGAAGGACGGGTGAAATCAAAGTTTTCGGGATAGATGCTATTGATGATGCCATCTCTGCGATTTTGAAAGGGGAAATGTCAGCTACCGTGAAACAGCAGCCTGGTTTACAAATCCAAATGGCTTTGGAATCAGCCTTAAAGGTTTTAGCGAAAGAAACTGTCGAACAATTGGTAATCGTCCCGCTGAAACTCATCACTTCTGAAGTTTTATCCGAAGAGTGATCCATCAAAAGGGGTGGGGAGATCCCACCCTTTTTTTCTATCAAATGGATCCTACTAGGAGTAGTTGCATTCTTACACAGAATCGGCTATAATCGATTATCCCAAATCGGCGTAAGAGGAGGGAGGATCCCGTGATGGCCGGTTCTTTTTTTGTTGCTTTTCTATGTATTGCAATCATTGCAACCTTTCTTTCCATCGAGTCTTTGTGGGCGCGCAAAGCGCGTTCCAAGATTCCCTTACGCGTTTGCGTCACTGGAACTCGCGGGAAATCGAGCGTTACCCGGTTGATCACATCAGTGTTCCAAGAGCATGGGATTCGTACCATTGGTAAGGTTACGGGTACTCAAGCGATGCTTCTCCTTCCAAATCAACAAGAAAAACGAATCTTTCGCAAAGGTACGCCAACCATCTTGGAACAGGTCCGTGTGCTTCTGCGGTCAGCGGTTTCGGAAAACTGCCAAGCCGTCGTTTCGGAAATCATGAGCATTTCCCCAGAGATGCAGCGCGCCGAATCGATCCGGATTTTGCATCCACATATTACCGTAATCACGAACATCCGGATGGATCATATAGGGATCACAGGCTCTTCTATTCCAGAGATTGGGAGTGCTTTTCTGGATGCTGTACCTCCCCGCTCCATCATCGTGATGAGAAAAGAAGATTGGATTCTCTCGGAGTATTCTCTCAAAAAACTGCAGAAGCGATCCATTCGACTTGAATGGGTCGATGATGAAGAAGAAACGGATTCTTTCCGTTCTTCAAAGGATGAGCTTCAGAGAATCAAAGAGCAGTTGGGTTTACAAGCGCGACTAGAGAATCTTCTGCTTGCGGATCGGGTTGCTCGATTGGTCGGGATTCCTGTACAGTCAATCCAACAGGGAATATTGGAGGCAAAGAAAGACCCGGGCGCTTTGGAAATTACGATTCAGAACAACCAGCCAATTCTTATTCCCGTTTTTTCCGCTAATGACCCCGAATCGACCTGGATTCTTCTGGATCAAGCGATGAGGCAGTTTTCTCTTCGGCCCGATTCGATGGTTGGCGTGCTGTGCCTAAGGGCGGATAAACCCGAGCGCACTTGGCAATGGAAGCAGACATTCCTTGCTACCCCCCCTCCATTCAAAGAGCTTTTCCTCATTGGAAAGGATGCGCATGCCTTGAAACGCGGGTTGCCAAAGACCCTTAAGGTTAGTATTTTGAACGGCCTTTCTGTGAAAGATATGGTGAGAGCCGTTAGGGTTGGGAATCCGAAAGGGGTAATAGGTTTTGGAAACCATGTAGGGTGGGGGGAGAGATGGCAGGCTGCTTGGAATTCCTTATCGGAAGAACAACCAACTTGCAAGCAAGCATCCGAAATAGGCGATCACGATCCACAGAAGGATCGATAGAGAGGGTGGGGAGGTCGGAGGGACGGAATAGGCATTTGGTTCTGGAAGAGGGACAGGATCCCATAAAATCTGGTATTGATCTGCGATTCCTTTTAGGTATAGGACATGGATAACGGGAATTTCTGTTTCGAGCATCGCCTCGATGACCCCGTTTTTCGGGGGATTTTGGGTGTTTGATGGGAAGTTCAACCCTGGGATGAGATCATGGGGTTCAAGAAGATCTCCCGTATTAGCCAACGCGCCACCGATATTGATGAAGCACGATAGATTCCCATAAGGATCTGCTCTTTTATAGATCTGCATCCGCTTCTCCACATTCTCTTCCATTGGTTCCTCCATCATAAAAGGGATCGATAAGGCTTGAACTTGATCCATAAGGGTTTTTCGAACGTATGGGTCGATTTCCAGAGCGCGGTCCTCATCTCCACCTAAGGAGAGTCCATGAACCTGGGCATGTTCAATTCCACCCTTGCGGAGCGCTTGCGCCATCTCCAGAAGAGTGAACAGGGGATGATTTGCGCCCCATTGAGATGCAGTGAGGGACAGAATCGATATTGGTTGCGCCTCCAGGGCTATGCAGGCGGAAAGAGACGCAATCCAAATCCCAGGAAATGATCCGGAAGAACCGATTGCAACAGTATCGCCCGGACGCACGCCTGCTTCATGCAACAGCCAGACAAGGAGAGAAGCGAACTGAGGGTTCAAAGAGGTCCGTTTAGCTTCCAAGCTTCCCAAGGTTGTTGTCAGTTCTGTATACTCTTCCCCTATCATTCCTGTTTCATTGAGGTCCGTTTCCGGATCGATGGGAAGACCTAGCTCAATCCGATGAAGCTGGATGATTTCCATCATCTGAACCATTGTTTGGGCTGCTAAGATCCCTTTTTCCTGAATCTCGTAATGATGACGGCGCTCTTCCCATTGAAAAAGGGCATAAGCGATGATGCTGAGGATCAACCATATGCAGATCAATCGATATTTTGCTGTTTTCACTGGGTTCCCCTACACGAGTCGGTCCAGCATCGAAGTGCTGGCTGTTACGATGAAAAGCCCGGAAAGAGATACGAAGACACCTTGCTTTTCAAAACTATTGGCCAAGATGCCTGGAATCATCCATCCGATGATGCTAAGGGGCTGATGTAGGGGAAACAATTGAGGGAAGACCTGAAGCAAAAGCAAAGAGCAAAACCCAGAGACACAGAGAAGAAAGACAAACCGCCTGCGGCCAAAGAGGATCCACCATTGGCGGGCGATGGAAAAGATCCCCCAGGTTAGAAAAGCGACGATTAGCATGGCAAGGAGTTGGACCGGTTGATCAATCGATAGCGCGAAGTATATCGGAACAATGATCCCTCCTGGGTTGAACCCGGTCATTTCTGTGTACAGGAATGAGCAAAGCAATCCAAGAAGGATGGTGTTCAAAGGCATATGATCATTTAATCCCAAACAATCGAAGGATCATGGGAACAAGAATCATTCCTACCGTCACCCAATCCCATTTTTTTGCGTCCCGCCAGGCGATCTTCAGGAGAACCGCGATGAAAAATACCAAGAGAAGCTTATAAACGATCATCATGAGAACCCCTCCTTTGGTGTCGCTGATCCAACAGGATCAATAATCCTCCGATCATAACGAGAACCAAAATAAAGATCGGGTAGAATAGAGGCGCGTTTGCGATCGAAGAAAAGGAACGGGAATTGACCAAAGCAACAGTAGCAAAGACCATTGTGAACAGAAATGAGGGCAATGAACGAAGCCATATGGAAAAGTAATTCTTTTCTCCGACTACATGAGCAGCGAATATTCCCGCAAGCGCTGTGGGGGGAACCATGTCCCCCAAACCGGCCAATAAGGAGAGGGCAGAGCATACCATAATGTCATTGTTGCCCAAAAAGACGAGAAGAAAGGGAACGCCCAAAACAGATGCGGATCCATAAGATGAAACAGCGCCAAACAGGGGAACGCCGAGGGCAATCCCGATTAAAATGATCCCCGACGGGAGATCGTTCAAAAAGGAGACAATGAATCCACGGGTGCCATTGAGGGTCATGATTTGGATAAACATCCCCACTCCGATCAGAATGGACAGAATACCCAACGATTCCTTCATCGCTTTTACCGAAAGCTTCCAGAAATTTGGTCGTTTTCCTGTGAGAGAGGCAAACAGCGCGCATATGAGGAAAACGAAAGGAAGGCCCAAAGACAACGAAACCGGGGTGTTTTCCAGGATCATAAGGAACACAAGGAGAATCATCGGAGCATACAAAAACCAGGAGCCTTTTTGGATCCCACGCTTTGATTGGTGTGGCAGGTCAATTGGCTTAACGATACGTCCGCCTAACAGCAACGCGGTTACGATCGCTAGAGGAAAGGTCAAGAACAAAAGAGGAGCAGTAAACCCGATGTAGGGCATATCGACGCCTTGACCGATTATCATCGCTGGGATGTTGACCGGTGGAGCAATCATTCCGAAGATTCCGGCCATCGCAATCAGAGCGCCCGCTCTGGGTTTTTTTAACCCAAGGTCTTTCAGCACTGGGAAGGCAATGGCCCCCGTTGTAAGGACCGCGGCAGAGGAAGATCCTGTAATCATTCCCGCGATCATGATAAAAAAAGTCATGATCATCAGCAGAAAAAGCGGTCGATTATGGAACCGGTTCTTTAACCGTTCCGCGATATCTTCTAGAAGGCCGGATGCCCGGATGCTTTCCATGAAGATCATCGCACTTGCGATTACAAGAATGGCATCGAAAAAACCGAACCCACCTTCAACAAGATGGCGTAGCGGAAAAAAGTGCCCGCTTGCAAGGGCCCCAACTAAAGCCGCGCCCATCAAAGAGATCGATATCGGAACCTTGATAATCGCGAGTCCAACGAAAGCCCCTAGCATGATGAAAAAATACAAGACCTCGGGAAAGATCATGAACGAATGCTCCTTTCAGCCTTCTCTCAGTTTAAGTATGCCCCAATGCCGAAGGTTATTAACTCTTTCTCTGAAGGCAAGCCTTCAAGATGGATTTCTTTTCCCGTAAAGAGAGCAAAGCTCTCGATCAGGGCTCGAATTACCTCAAAGTGCATACCGACCCTATGCTCGATGGGGTACTTTGGATCATCCAGCACGAGAGGTTGGTCGCGCCATCGGTCTTGTCCTGGATTGGGAGATTCGGAAAGAAAGGAAATGCAATGGGTCGCGTCTCCAATCTCTCGATGGCTCAATCCTCGGAAATCGATGCTCGATTCCTCCAATTTCATCGGAATCCCTTGATCTTCTACTTCAAAAAGCGCAAGGGCCCCAATCTCCAAACCGCTCGGATGACATACGAGCATATATGCAAGGCGGCCTCCCTGATGGATTTGACCCCCAGGAAGCGTTACTTGTTCAGGGGTGTCGCTTTCATGCATATCCAGATTAAAGTCAACATTTTCCTGTCGGATCAACTCCATGATCGCGTACGCGAGTTGTTGGGTAGGGGTTCCATCGATCTTCCCTGGGAAGGCACGGTTCAGATTCCGGCTTTCGTCTCCCGCTCCCACGACAGAGCCAGTTGGGTAATGGATGTAAAGCTCAGGATCTTCAACGCCTTGATCCTCCAAGCTTGTTCTCCGATCTCCGTACACCAAGATTCTGGGCCCGCTTTTTCCTTCGACTTCCAAGAAATGAGAGGAGCTGCCTAGCTCATCTGGAATCGAAAACCCACTGCTGTTTGTGAAAGGGATCACGATGACACGACCACGAGTAACGATCACGTTTTCGATGAAAACGATCGCGGCGGATGTTCCTGCGATTTCTCTTGGATGAACACCGCCAAACAGGAGAAATGTAGCCCCTTCTTTTCCGCTTTCCAGGAAGTAAACACGGGTATCCATCGGAGTGTTTCGGATGGAAGGAAAGTAATCCGATAACCAAACCATTCCGGTAACTCCGTATCCGGGACGCACATCAGGCAGAAAAGGGAGCGCTCCTTGAGAAAAAATCCCTTGTCCGATTAAAAGCAAAACGCACAAGACCATGATAAACTGGAATCGTTTCAAATTGCCATTCCTCCTTTTGAAAACCCGCCGCGAGAAATCCTCGCAGCGGGTTGATTTGCTTAGCGCTTAGAGAAATAGGTTTCTGAGAATCTCTCGGACATCATTGGTGCGTTCAAAGAAAAGGATCGGGATCTCGTGTTCTTCATGGATATCGGTAAAAAAACCGTCTTCGTCAGCATCCAATTTGACAATGAGGAAATCAGTGAAAGGGATGAGTGCTTCAACGATCTGATCCGAAGAAGGACCACGCCGAGGGGCTCCCTCCAATTGGACCAGAATGACCGGAATTTCGGATTCTTTTGCTTTTTCTACAATACCGAGAACTCTGGCAATTTCAACTTCCGTATCAATTCCAGCAGCCCCCAGCCCTTTTCCGCTGGCACCGGCAACAATTATTACGGTTCCAATATCGGACATGTCAATCTCTTCCGCTGATAATACTCGTTCAAAAACATGTGTAAGTTGAACAGCCCGGGCTAGCACAGACATTTGAAGTGCGCCAGGAGATTGGCCAGCGGAAGTAATAAATATAGGCTGGTCATAGAAGGGGCCAACCTCTTCAGCAAAAATGGGGACCAACATCAAAGCAAGTACAGCAAAAATAACAACTGCTTTTTTCATTACGATACCTCACTTTCCCTATTTCTCTGGTGCGGAAGCCGCTCCATCCCTACGGATAGAACCCACACCGACAATCATACCACTGGTCTCTCGAGAGATGATATTTGGCCCACCGAAGTACAAATCAGGGTACGAGTAGAGGCTGATATTGTGACCAAAAACCTCTGATAAAAACTGGAAGGTGCTTTCAGGAAAAGTATCTTCCATAGGTAGTGTTCTGAAAGCAGTACCTGCCGCATATTTTGGCAAGCCTACCACTGTTTCGATGGGAAGTTGGAAATCGATCAAACCAACAATCATTTGGGTCATTGTAGACATGATTCTCCCGCCACCGGGTGTTCCCAGTACCCAACGGACTACTCCGTCCTTCTTGATGATGGTAGGGCAAATCGTTGTTCTCGGTCGCATTCCAGGAGTCAGGTTGATCACGTCTCCCGGTCGGTATGTACCTGCATAGTTTTGGAGTTGGTTGTTGAAAAAGAAACCGTTCATGTAATAGGTATTTCCCCAAAAGCTGGAAACGGTCTGCACCCATGAAACAGCGTTCCCGTCCCCATCGATGATGGTGAAATTTGTCGTGGAAGGAGACTCGTAGATCTCTTCCTGTGCCGTGGCAACCTCCTGCATTAAGGATTCCAAAATGACTTCGACATAGGTCTTTCCATCCTCATAGGGATAAGCATCTCCTACGAAATCCCAAAAATTATCTGGATTAATGGCTTGCTTCAAACTAATCTCCATGGCTCTCGAACGAGCAAATTCTTTACTCATAAGTCCCATAATGGGCATATCATGGAAATCTGGATCACTGATGTAGGTGCGACGGTCCAAATCCGCCAAAAGCATTGCCTGGTGGATGATATGGATACCCAATGGATCATCCCACGTAAAAGCAGAAAGGTTGAAGTGTTCAAGGATATTCATTGTCGCGATCAAATGAGGGCCAGAAACAGGTGGATGAGGCACATAGAGATCATACCCGCGATAGGTGCCGTGCAGGGGTTCTCGTACAAATGACCGATAGCTTTCCAGGTCTTCTTTTCGAATATACCCATCGTTCTCAATCATGAATGCTTCGATGGCATCCGCAAGCGCGCCTGTATAAAAATCATCAAGCCCATGGGTAACCAGATGTTCGAGAGTATCTGCCAAATCCGGGTTTTTGTATAGTTGACCGGCTTCCCATGCCAGCCCTTCATCCAGAAAATCGAAAGCGTTGTTCAACAGCGCATCGTAAAGATCCGCAATTGTTTGGGCAAAGGTAGGATCGACAATGAATCCCTCACGCGCAAGTCGAATGGCAGGTTCCATGAGGGTTTCCAAAGGAAGAGTCGCTCCCAGTTCGTAAATTGCTTGAACTCCGGCCAATGTACCCGGTACACAAGCGCCTCGGGCTGTTCTATGCGCTGTTGAAATTCTCAAGCCCTCCTCTGTAAGTTTTTCGTAGGTTGCCATAGCAGGAGCAGCCGCGCGAAAGTCGATGGCATACTGCTGGCCATCGGCCATTGCAATGACCGCATACCCTTCCCCCCCAAGACCAGAGGCATAGGGTTCTACCACGCCAATGGCGAAGCTTACTGCAATCGCTGCGTCCACCGCATTCCCACCGATTTCCAGGATATATGCACCTACTTCTGATGCATAGGGGTTTGCTGCAGCGACCATCCCGAAACTCGACGCATTCGTTTGAGACGTGTTGACCGAAAGGGCCATCACCGAACACACAACCACGATCATCGCAACTAACAAGTTTTTCCGCATGATTCTTCCTCCTTTTTCAAGATAGCGTACCTGCCAAGCAATATCACACAAAGATCAATAACGATAGCATAAGGCTCAATTGATATCAGCAAAATTCGGAGTCGGAATGGATCCTTTATTTCTGAGGTTCTAAAAACGCTCCCAATCCATCGCTAAGAATGGATGCGTAAGCAGGTAGTTGATCGATTTGAATCATACGATCATAGTATAGCAAATTGAAAGCGTCTACTAAAGCGGCAATAGAAGCGATGTGCCTCGCAACACGCAGGTCAATGGAATAACCACTCTCGTCGTAAGGAACAAAGAGTTGGTTTCTTTTTGCGGCAGCTACATAAAATCGATCCTGACCGGTGACGACCAAAGCTTCGTCTGTCCTACCTCGCATCCGACCCTGTGATGGATTGGACACTTCCAAGAGGATCGCCAGGGTATCAGAAGAATCCCCTAACTCACGGTGAGTCAAACCCCTGAGGTTGACAGGGGATTCTTCCAGACCGATATCGATCCACTCCATTTCCAGCTCCATTTGCGCGAATATGGCGACTTCGGCAGCATCTTGATGAAAAACAATAGCGTTGTTTACGGGATATTCCGGGGATGATTCGTGTAGATCGATGGTGAGGTCAATACTTTCAGTGAGGATCAATTGAAGGATTGCATAAGCAAGTTGCTCAGTCGGATTTCCATCTGGCCTTCCTGGAAAAGATCGATTGAGATTCCTTGTTTCCTGTCCTCCCAGCTGTCCCCCCATTGGGTGAAAGTAGATAGTGGGATCTGGCCATTGATGGATGGGATTGGTGTTTCTGGAACCAAAGCGAAAGGTTCGCGTTCCTCCATCCGGTAATGCAATGGAATAGAATTGAGGAGCGCCCTCCATGGGATCCGAATGGGTGACTGCGCTCGCGTTGGCCCACGGAATAAGGTAGACGGTTCCCGCTTCTGCCCGGATGTTTTCGATCAACGTGATTACCGAAAGTGTGGCGGCGGGTTCATTGGAATGATTCCCCCCAAGGATAAGGACTTTTCCTCCCGGTTGCTCTCCCGAAAAGACAAAAACGGGGGTATCCATCGGAGTGTTATGGATTCCGACAAACCAATCCGATAAAGGAGCGATCGCACAGAATTGGGGGTTGTAGTAGACCTCGGGGGCCTTCCACATTTTCGAAAACTCGAGCCCAGATCCGATAGAAATCGAGGAGACCACAATGAAAAAGAGCACAAAACGTATAGTACGGGGCCGATGCGCCATGAAATCCTCCTGAAGAATGATTTAGGCAGTGTCTTACACCGATGCTTTCCATATAGTATACCATAATTTCCAAGAGACTTGTCATCGATTTTGGAGAAAAGGTGGTTCCTATGGATTATCGAAAAAAAAAGATTATCGCTTCTAAAGATTATCGCTTCTGATGAGAAAAAGCAATTTACAAGAGGCGCATAGGCAAACAAGTCAGGGTTTTGTTGTGGTACAATACGCTCGTGTGGGAAGGGGAGATCTTCGTTGGTGCAACCGCAAGAGATTCTTGAAGATACATTTGGGTTTGACGCTTTTCGACAGGGCCAGAAAGAGATCATTCAATCCATTTTGGGAGGGAAGGACACCTTTGCGATCATGCCCACGGGAAGCGGAAAATCTTTGTGCTATCAAATTCCCGCGCTGTCCCTCCCCGGTGTAACACTGGTTCTTTCTCCGCTGATATCTTTGATGAAAGATCAAGTGGACGCGCTTCAGGTTATGGGGGTCCATGCGGCGTATATAAACAGCGCTTCAAGCGAGGAAGAGTTTTCTTTGGCTCTTCAATTGGCCAATAGCGGCCAGCTTCAACTGCTGTATATCGCTCCGGAACGTCTTGATACTTCGTTCTTCCACCAATGGGTTTCTCGATTTTCTGTCCCGCTCGTTGTTGTAGACGAAGCCCATTGTGTCTCTCAATGGGGGCATGATTTTCGCCCTTCTTATCGATCGATCGCTCCATTTATCCGGAATCTGAAATCCAGGCCGGTTGTTGCTGCCTTTACTGCAACAGCCACGAGATATGTTCAAAGTGAGATTTGTTCATTGCTCGAACTGAAAGAGCCCGTTTTATTCTCCACCGGGTTTGATCGGCCCAACCTCTTTTTTATGGTGAACAAACACCAGAACAAGGAAGCCTTTATCTTGGATTACACGAGATCCCACCCCAAGGATTCGGGCATCATCTACGCGAGTACGCGAAGAGATGTTGAACGCCTTTCCGAGCGGCTGTCCCGCCATTCAATTCCTGTGACCTTCTATCACGCCGGGATGAGTCCGCAAGAAAGAAAGCGCTCCCAAGAAGATTTCCTGTTCGATCGAAAACCAGTTATGATCGCAACCAATGCCTTTGGTATGGGGATTCATAAATCCAATGTCCGCTACGTAATTCATCATCGGATGCCCCAAAATTTGGAAAGTTATTATCAAGAAGCGGGGAGAGCAGGGCGTGACGGGGAACCATCGGAATGCATCCTGCTCTATCGGGAAGGCGACGATCTGATCCAACGGTTTTTGATCCAAAATGATGAAACCCCCGAACCCCTCATGAAGCATAGATTTCAGAAGCTGAAAGAGATGCTCGATTACTGTTTCGCGACGGGGTGCTATCGGAATCAAATCTTGCAGTATTTCGGAGAAGAACCCGAATCGAGCATCTGCGATCATTGCAGCAATTGCAAAGGAGAATGGGAGAAAACCGACGTGACGATCGACGCCCAAAAGATCCTTTCGTGCATGCATTGGCTCCAGCAAAGATATGGGGCCTCTATTGTCGCCAAGGTGCTCAAGGGATCACAGTCCAAAGAAATTCGCGAACGGAATCTTGATCGAATCCGAACCTTTGGAAAGATGAGTGATCGGAGCCTTCAGCAGATTCGCGATCTAATTCATCTGATGATCGTCGAGGGTCTGATTCAGAAGACCCAGGATCAGTACGCGATCCTCAAGTTCACAAGTGAATCGCGTTCTGTCTTACGAGGCGAGCGGTCGGTCATTCGAAAAGTTCCCGTCCTCATCTCATCGGAAGATGAGGTCCTCCATACCCCGTCCTCCATCCATTCCAACTCTTCCGGTCAGGCATCTCCGTCCACAAAACGCAGAAGAAAAGCAAGCGCCCCACTTTTCGAAGCCCTTCGTGCGCTTCGAAAGGAAATCGCGGAACGGGATCGCATTCCTCCCTACATCGTGTTTCACGACAGCACTTTGTCAGATATGTGTGAGAAAAAACCGCGCACCATACAGGAGTTCCTCATGATAAAAGGGGTAGGAAAAACGAAAGCCAAGAAGTACGGAAAAGCCTTCTTGGAAGAGATCATAAAGGTAACCAGGAATCAGGGGGTTGAAGGATAGACAGTCTTCTGAACAAACTCGCACTGCAATGAACCCGAATAAGCCTATATTGAGATCATCACAGACGATGCGAGTCAAAAAAGAAACCCTGGCTTTTTCGCCAGGGTTTCTTTGAAAATAGAGAGGTAAGAAAACCGTTCAATCTTGGTTCAATATGGTGATTCTCCCTTCTAACGCAGGAGATACCGATTCAAACTTCTGGAGGTATTCCCAGAAGATATCTCTGAGGAATGAACGAGTTCGGATGACTTCACGCGCTTCTTTGAGCATCGTATACATATCTCCGCCACCGGTAAGAAAGTCGTTGGCTGCCAGCATATATTTCTTCTCCAAATCGATGGGGCTGCCTTCGACTGTGACAGAAATGACTCTTTTTCCCACAGGCTGGGTGGGATCGAAGACATATTCCATTCCGGAAACTTGCAAGAACCCGCCGGCCGCGCTGGGCCACCAAGAAACTCCGTGCTCCAAAGCATCCCACACCGTCTGACCTGTGGCTTCGACGACTACGACGATATTGTCAAACGGCAGAACCGTATAGATATCTTTGATCGTAATGTCTCCGGGATTGATGCTGGCGCGAATGCCTCCGCCGTTTTGTATGGCTAAATCCGCGCCGGTGATTTCCCTGAGGCTATCCGCGATCAGGTTTCCGAGATTCGATTCACTCAACCGAACCACGCCGCGATCCCCCTCCAAAAAGACATCTGTTTTTCCAACGACATGTTCAAGCACATCATCCATGTGAGATACATACTTTTGGATCAGCAGATCTGCTACAGGATCGACGGGAAGGTTTTCGGACATAAATACGTGCCCAAAATTAAACCCCAAAGGGGTATCTTGCCAGAAATTGATGTGGATCTGAGATACCAATTCCGCATGTTTTCCCGATGCAATCAGCCACATGTCGTTGATGTTGATGGGTAGTTCCACTTTATCTTCTCCACCCCCCAAAACCATATATACAGGCCATCCATCCAATCGAAGCGGAAGTCGGGCGTTATGACCATGCAGGTGAGCCAGAATGAGAATGATATCCACATCGTCCTTGATCTCTTCCACAACACGAATGGTTGCTTCGTAATGATCCTCGAAGGTAATCCCGATCACGTTCCGAGGATGCGTGTACCAAGCGCTGGAATCATCAGTTGTACCAATGATTCCAAATCGGATTCCACTAACCTCAACAATGACATAGGGATCCAGAAAATGCGGGAATTCTCCATGATAGTACGTATTGGCTGAAAGGAAAGGGAAATCCGCCAAAGCCGCGTTTCGCTCCATAACATCGAAGGGAAAATCAAAGTCATGATTTCCAATGGCCATCGCGTCATATCCCATCAGGTTCATCAGTCGAATGACCGGCTCTCCTTCGAACAGATTGGCAACGTTGGTGTTGTAGGGAGCATCTCCAACATCGAGAAGGAGAAGGTTGGGTTGAATGGCTCGCATGTCATTGACAAAACGGGCCATCTTTGCCATTCCACCGATGAAATAATCCGACCCGCTCGGTTTGTATGGTTCCAAGTTTCCATGGATGTCGGCTGTTACCAAGATTGTCACGGTTTTAAACCAGGGATCTCCCACAATACTGAACAGGATATGAGCTGCCTCGCCCCGAATCAGGATTTGATCGCTTTCCCAGAAATCCAATCCAGCAAAACCCAAAACATCCAAAAGATCCAGTATCTCTTCTTCATCATAATCACAGTCTGCGCCAAAGATTGCATTGGCAACGATTGTGGAAAACTCCCTTCCTGTTACGGAAAGTTCGGGATGAAACGGGACTTGCGTTGTTGGGATCACTCGAACTTTTGCCAACCCTTCAATGTATGGTTCGAGTGGATGGTATCGTGTGTCTGTAAAGGTAGGGACAACATAGGATTCATTGATGATTGCCAAAGGATTGGTATAGGTAAGCTGTTTGTCAATAAAATGGGGAAGATGCAACGGGTAGATTTTGGCCAACTTGAAGGCCTTCACAACCCATTGAGCCGTTTCACCTCGAGTAATCGGATCATACGGCCGAAAAACCCATTCCTCCTCGCCAATTCCCGTAGTCTGGTACAACCCTTCGATAGATACCCGATAGGGATGGTTTCTGATGTCCTCAAACGAGAAAATCTGGGATACACCCAACGAAACCATCAAGATCAGAACCAGCATAACAAAGAAAGAGCCTCTCCTCATCATGTGTCACTCCTCTCTCAAAGTGTGGAAACATGAAATTATAGCACAAATGTCAATCGATTGATTCAGAATTTGATTGGAGCCCTTTTCAATAGCTGGTTGAAGAAAACGGGTATCCTATGCAGGGTGCCCCTTCCGTGGAGGCGATTATTCGTTTTTCTTCTTTTTAATTGGATCACACAAAAAGGTTAGGTGCAACTGGGGTTCAAGGATATGCGGATTGCCCTGATACCATTCCAAAGATGGGCGGTTGACATCGATTTCATACGGACTTTCCAGAAGCCATTGGGCGCTCCATGCTTCCCATGCCGGTCCGATTTCCTCGCAACATCCGAAATGGACATAGATTGCGTAAAGACCGCCAGGAAGATATCCGTGGGCAAGATCCGGAATTGTTACTTTAGCGTTTGAGACGATCAGACCGAGATCCCATCTTTTTTGATCTTCGGAGATGGAGGCATGGTGATCATGAAAGACGGACAGATATCCTTCGATAGAAGTGTCTATGGATCCTTCTTGCACGATATTCATGAACTTCTGCCATGTTTTGGGCATGTTCCAGTAGGTTCCATCCCCTCGGAGGGTGAGGATGCAATACGGTTGGAGTGTTGCGATTTTCATCATGAGGGGTGTTCCTCCTTTCATTTGCCAAGCCATCCATTGGTTTTGTAATCCATCTGGATGATAGTGAATATCAAGCGGCGAGAAGAGCCCACCCGACCAATGGGGCAACTCCCGTAGCTGGGAAGGGCTGAGCCCCAACGAACGCTTGAATTCTTTCGAAAAAGCTTCCTGAGAGGCATATCCACATTCGAAGGCAATATCGATGATCCTGAGCTTGGTTCTGCGTAGCAGATAAATCCCTTTCTCTTGCCTAAGCCTTTTGACCATTGCTCCAGGCGTTTCGCCCACATGCTTCTTAAACTGGCGTAAAAAATGAAACCGAGAAAAATGATGGGGTTCAAGAATTGGATGATCTCCTCGCGCTATTTGTTCGGAAACGGATTGAACCGATTGGTGGATGATCGATTGCCAATGCTGTTGAGAAGCTTTCAACGGTTTGCTTTTCATCGTAGTTCCTCCGGAAGAATACAAGGATAGTTTATCATAACCAACGGGTTCGTTCTGTCCAAAATTGCGGTACAAATTCATGGAAAATCTGCTATAATTAAATATTCCTTACAATGGACGGATTATCAAAGAACTATCCGTTGGAATCTAGATTGCTCATAGCAAATGGAAAAGGAGGGTGTGCAACATGAGAAAAAACGCAGTTTGGATTATGATTGTCATTCTTTTGTTTGCGTCGGTTGCTTTCGCTGATTTCGACCGGTTCCGGATCGATTTTCCTCAGTGTTCGTTGGTCTACGTTCCTGCGACCAATATTCTCCAAATCGGTGCCAGTGGACGAGTTCTTTCGGCTGGGACTGATTGGACCGTACGACAAGTTTATCCCTACCTCTATCATCTTCGCCTCAATTCTTGGTCCGGGTTCTATTGGATGGTGAATACCTCTCGCAAAGAGGTGTACCGAGTGACCAACGGAACCTTTGGTTCCAT
>Ga0334887_1003479_pt1 | contig 15630 bp, 8 predicted proteins | sample GraSluR1_MG_10_FD_207217 | JGI IMG/M metagenome (GOLD analysis project Ga0334887, IMG submission 207217) | Sludge microbial communities from methane-producing bioreactor in Wageningen University, Netherlands - Granular Sludge_18_07-R1 | ecosystem: Engineered > Bioreactor > Anaerobic >...
GCACGAAGTGGGCGGTGACCGTTTTGTCGGCGTTCATGGCGACCTGGCAGGGGGCGCTGCCGGTGCAGGCGCCGCTCCAGTGGTCGAAGGCGAAGCCGGCTGCGGCTGCGGCGGTGACGTTGACGATGCTGCCCTCGGCGTAGGCGTGGACGCCCGCGGCGGGAACGGTCGTGCCGCCGCCCGCCGGGTCGACCGCCACCGTCAGGTCATAGGTCGCGCCGGCGGATGCCGGGTTGATGGGCACGGCGGCGATGGCCCAGATGCTGGAACTGGCCGCCGTCCAGCTCATCGTCACCGAGCTGCCCGTGGCCTGTTCGGCGCTGGCCGCGCCGCGTGCGTTGCCGAGGAAGTCGGTCCACAGTTGCGTCTGGCCGGCGCCGGGGGTCACGGTTTGGGAGGAGCTGGAGCCGCCCTGGAACAGCGTGTCGAAGACGAGTTCATCGCCGGCCAGCCCTGTCAGAGCGACGCTCGGGGAAAGGCTCTCGCCATTGGCGCCGTTGGGGGTTCCTAGGGGGGTCGTTTGGTCGACGCCGGCGAAGTTGGCTGCGCCGGCTACTATGCCGTTGCTCACCGAACCTGAGAAGGTGACCGTCACCGTTCCGGCCTGCCCGCTGGGCGGGTTAAGCAGGCTGTAGATGGCGGCATAGCGCAGGTTCGTGCCGGCCTTCTCTGTCCTCACCTCTTCTAGGTTGAGAACGGTCGGCCCGCCTCCGTAGGTGAAGGTGACCGAAGAGATGGTGCGATCAGTCGTACCGCAGTTCCAGGACACGCCGACCAACATCAGGCGATCTGCGCCCGTGCCTGTGGTGTGGGCGAAGCTCACTGAGCTAGTTGTGTTGCCCGTTGCGCTCGATACCGCGCCGTCTACGATGACGACGTTAGCCGGCTGCTCTACGAAGGTCGCCGTGACGGTCTTGTCGCCGTCCATGACGATTGTTTCCGGGTTGGCGCCGCCGCTTAGATCACCACCCCATCCGCTGAAGAGCCATCCGTTGCCGGCTGTTGCGTTCAGAGCAACTTCCGTGCCGTAGAGATAGGTTGGCTGGTTCGGATCTTTGCTGACCGAACCGTTGCCGACGATGTTGACGGTGAGGGTATATTGCTCGGCGACGAAGTGAGCGGTGACCGTTTTGTCGGCGTTCATGGCGACCTGGCAGGGGGCGCTGCCGGTGCAGGCGCCGCTCCAGTGGTCGAAGGCGAAGCCGGCTGCGGCTGCGGCGGTGACGTTGACAATGCTGCCCTCGGCGTAGGCGTGGACGCCCGCGGCGGGAACGGTCGTGCCGCCGCCCGCCGGGTCGACCGCCACCGTCAAGTCATACGTCGTGCCTACAGCCGCGGGGTTGATCGGCGCCGCAACAACGGCCCAGTAGCTTCCACTGGCCGCCGTCCAGCTCATCGTCACCGAGCTGCCCGTGGCCTGCTCTGTGCTTGCCGCCGCGCGCGTGTTGCCGACAAAGGCGTTCCACAACGGTGTCTGACCGGCGCCCGCCGTGAGCGTCTGAGTCTCGCCAGACGCCCCCTGGAAGATGGTATCGAAGACCATCTCGTTTCCGCTGAGTCCCGTCAAGGTCAGGGTGGCATCGGTGCTATTGCCGTTAGCGCCCCCCGCGGTCCCCAGCGGCGCTGCCTGGTCCACCCCCGCGAAGTTCGCTGCGCCAGCCACGATGCCGTTGGAAACACTGCCCGAAAACGTGATCGTCACCGTTCCCGCTTGCCCGCTCGGAGGCTGCGCACCGGCGGGCCACCGGTAGATGGCGGCGTAGCGCAACTGCGTCCCCGTCTGCTCTGTTATCACCGGTTCCAACGTCACCACCGTTGGACCAGCGCCATACGAGAACGTCACCGAGGAGATGGATCTATCAGTCGTACCGCAGTTCCAGGACACGCCGACCAACATCAGGCGGTCTGCGCCCGTGCCTGTGGTGTGGGCGAATTCCAAGAAGCTAACGTCGTCCGTCGTGCCGCTTGAGGCCGCGCCGTCGAGGATTACTGCGCCGGGCGTCGTCGTCTCGGTGAAGTGAGCGGTGACGGTTTTGTCGGCGTCCATCGTCACCTGGCATGTGCCATTACCCGAGCAGGCGCCGCTCCAGTGGTCGAAGGCGAAGCCGGCTGCGGCTGCGGCGGTGACGTTGACGATGCTGCCCTCGGCGTAGGCGTGGACGCCCGCGGCGGGAACGGTCGTGCCGCCGCCCGCCGGATCGACCGCCACGGTCAGGTCATAGGTCGCGCCTGCCGCCGCCGGGTTGATGGGCACGGCAGAAATGACCCACATGCTGGAACTGGCCGCCGTCCAGCTCATGGTCACCGAGTCGGAAGTAACCTGCTCGGTGCTGGCCGCGCCGCGTGCGTTGGCGACCGTCTTATTCCAGTCAGCAATTTGCGTCTGACCGGCGTCGGGGGTCACGGTCGCCGGGGGATTGCCGCCGAGGAAGAGCGTGTCGAAGACAAGTTCATCTCCCGCCAGCCCGGTCAAGGCGACGGTCGGGGTCGTGTTGTTGCTGGGCGAAGAGGCCCCGGCAGCGGTTCCGAGCGGGGTCGCCTGATCGACGCCGGCGAAGTTAGCGGCGCCGGCTATGATGCCGGCGGATACCGAGCCGGAGAAAGTAATCGTGACTGTTCCTGCCTGACCGCTAGGCGGGTTGAGCAGGCTGTAGATGGCAGCATAGCGATAGTTCGAGCCGTGCTTCTCCTCGATGACTTCGCTGAGGGACAGTGCGGCGCTACCGCCGTCGGGGGTAAACGTGACGGAGGAGATGGTGCGCGCATCTGTGTTGCTGTTCCAGGAGACGCCGACCAGCGTCAGCCGGTTGTCGCCTGTGCCAGTGGTGTGGGCAAAGCTCACCTCGCTGACGTCATCCGCCGTTACGCTCGACGCCGTACCGTCCAGCGTGACGGCGCCGGGCGGATCTTCGTTGACTTCGCCACTTCCGATCGTGTATGAGTAGGATACGCCGGTTTGATTCGAGCGCACATAGTCAACCGTGGCTTGGTCCGGCGTAACCGTGACCCGCAAGTGCCCCGTGCTGGGGTACATGGCGAGGGTTGCGTACTCCTCGAAGACGCCGGCGGTGTAGATGCCGCTGAACCCGGAGCCGGCCATGCCGGGCGAGGGGACTTCCTGATAGACGATGCCGTCTCGCGTCTCGTAGACATATTGGTGATCGTGGCCGTGGAAATAGGCGCTGACGCCGTTTTCCACCATCAACTGGTGGATCGGTTTCGTGCCGAAGACGCCGGTATCACGGTGGGCGGCCCATCCGTCAGAGCCGTCGGCGTTCTTGCCTCCCCACTCGAAATAGGCTGCGGCCTCGGCGCCGCCGCGTACATAGCCTGCAAGATTGACCGAGATGTCTCTCGGAATGCCTCCGACCATCTGGTGGGAGAACATGAACTTGTATTTGGCATCGCTGGATTCGAGAGTCTGCTTGAGCCAGTTAAACTGCTGGGCGCCCAGCGTCCAACTCCACTGATCCCCGTCGAACGGGTCATCAGTGCCCTCGCCGGCCGTGCCGGGGGTATAGGGCAGGTTCATGGTGTACTGGAACGGGTCGATGACCACGAACAGCGCGTCGCCCCACTCCCAGGCGTAGTAGTCTTCGCGGAGTTCGTCGCCGTACGTTGCTTCGTCAATGGCGGCTAGCGGATCGGTGTTGCCCGAATAGAATGATCCGTCGTCGGTCGGCGTGGGGAAATACGCCTTGCGAGCCTGAATACTGGCGACGCCTTTGCTGAAGGGGCTATCGTCCAGATTCCAGCCTTCTTCTTCTTCATGGTTGCCGGACGCCAGGAAGATCGGGGCTGAATGGCCGATGCCGCCCAGGTATTGGGCGGGACGCTGCGCCAGATAGCGGCTGTTAACCGCGCTCTGATTGTTCGAATTGTCCAGCATGAAGGTGTCGCCGAGGTCGAGGTGGAAATCAGGCTGGTCGGCGCCGATGTTGGCGACAGCCTGCTGGTACTGAGTGTTGTACTGGGCGTGCGAATCTGAGGTGATAGTGAAGGTGAATGTGCTGCCAGGCGCCCGTTGCGTCCAGAAGGAATGTTCGTCGCGCACCACCCAATCGTCCGCAGCGTCGCCGGGCGCATGATAGCGCATGCGGTAATAGTATTTCGTGTTCGGGACGAGTCCGCTGATGATGGTTTCGTGCGGTTGGCCGCCCGTGGCCGTTGCGTCCGGCGTTTTTCCCGTGTAGGTTCCGGACGAAACGCCGTATTGGTAGTGGTACACTATCGTTGAAGCCGGGACGATATTGACCGTGATCGAGTCGCCCGTCGGCTTGCCGAGCAGCTCTTCGCCAGTGAAGGTGATCGGGCTGGCCGCCTGCGCCGGAGCGGGGAGCCCCCCGATCAGGATCAAGAGCAGGGCGATTAGCAGTACGACCTTGCCGCGCTGGGCGAGAAGAGTGCGCAGAGCCGGGCAGAGCCGCGGCACGCTGCGCACGCGCCTTGTGTGCATCATGTTGCCCTCCTGATGTGTGCCTCGATAGATAGCAGAAATTGCCAGCGAATAAACTCAGTGAAGATAGCCCTAGGCAGGGTCTGATTTCCGTTTATGGCTGTACACAACTTCTTGAGCGCGCAAACCGGCGGACTGATGGCGTAAGCGAAGTGATTGACAGGTTGCGCGCGGCATTCCGCAAGCCAATCATCAGATCTTCTCTTGGATGCCGCCCGCATACCTGTCGATTGCATACAGGCCAATAGGCGGGGCCGAGAGAACCATCCACACGCTAGACGCCTGGATCGGCGGGAGCGCCTCGTTTACAGCAGCAGAATCGCTGCACAGGCGGATGCCGATCCGTAAACAGAACAGGCGCCAACAGACGGAGCGCAGAGATAGGTTGTATTGCCGGATAACAGAACTTTGCTCTAGAAGGGGCGGGGGATGATGGGTTGGCTTCGCTCGCGGCTCTAGGGCGCTATTCTTCTCAAACTCGCTTCAACATCCACGTTGTAGGTTCGGCGCACTCGCCAAGACGCTGGCGGCGGATGAGCCAAAACCGCACATGCAACAATAACTAGAGAAGCCAAGCGTACCGCTAAAGAGGATTGAGTGCGTGCCGCACAAATGATGAATCGGCTGGAACAGCCAGTGTGTGCGGGAGACATCGCTACATTTTTCACAAAGTTTCGCGCTATGTGAGCCGTTATTTTCTGTTAATTTGCTGTCAAACCATTAGTGGTTTGATCGCCAAGTATTTGTCATTCTGAAGCGAGCGCAGCGAGCTGAAGAATCTCGTTGTACCAGAGAAACAGATGCTGAGCGTAGCGAAGCATGACAGTGTGCGTATTTAGCGATCAGACCAATTAGGGGGATTGGCGTATCATTTTGGCCGTCAACCTATCTGTTCCGCGAAGCGCGTCGCAGGCGCGCGAACGTCTCCGCGCCGCCAACTTAGGCAACGCAGAGTAGACGTCTGGCTAGGTGTATCGGCTAGGATTGCTGGGGATAGAACGCGGGGAAGATGCCGGGCCAGCGCGGTCAGGGCGCTCGTCGCCCCGACCGCGGCTCGACATTTGCATCTAGAGCAGGTCCTCGTCTTCGTAGTTCATCTCGCGCTCGTCTTCGTCCTTGAGCAGCACTTCGCGGCCCTGCCCGCCACCCATATCCGGGCCGACGACGCCACGCGCTTCCAACTGCTCCATAAGGCGGGCGGCTTTGGGGTAGCCGACGCGCAGTTTGCGCTGCAACATGCTCGTGCTGCATGTGCGCATGCCGCGCACGAGGTCAATGGCGTCGAGCAGGCCCTCTTCTTCCTGGTCCATTTGGTCGAGCAGCCCGTTCCACGGCGGTATGGCCGGCGGCTCGTCCGGATCAGCCTGCCCGCGCCAGAAGCTCACAACCCGGCTGATCTCGTCGTCGGACACGAAACAGCCTTGCAGACGGAAGAGCTTGGCCGCGTCCGAGCGCATGAGCAGCATATCGCCCTGGCCGAGCAGCCGTTCGGCGCCCGGCTGGTCGAGGATGACGCGGCTGTCGACCTGGCTCGTGACGGCGAAGGCGATGCGCGAGGGGAAGTTGGCCTTGATCAGCCCGGTCACTACGTCGGTGCTGGGGCGCTGGGTGGCGAGGATGAGATGGATGCCCGTGGCGCGCGCCATCTGCGCCAGCCGGCAGATCTGACGCTCAACGTCCTCGGCTGCGGTCATCATCAGGTCGGCCAACTCGTCGACCACCAACACGATGTAGGGCAGCGGCTTGGGTGCGCTGCGTCCCTGCGATCGCTGCGCCGCCAACTCGTTGTAGCCGGCGATATTGCGCACACCGGCCTCGCGGAAGAGCCGGTAGCGGTCATCCATCTGCAGCATCAGCCAGGTCAGCGCGCCCATCACCTGGTCCATGTCGGTGATGACCTTGCCGATGAGGTGCGGGATGCCGTTGTAGCCTGGCAGCTCGACCATCTTGGGGTCGACCATAACGAATTGCACTTCGTTCGGGCTGTGCTGCATGAGCAGGCTGGTGATGATGGCGTTGATGCTCACCGACTTGCCGGAGCCGGTAGCGCCCGCGATCAGCAGGTGCGGCGCCTGCGTCAAGTCCATCACGACCGGCGAACCGGAGGTGTCGCGGCCTAGCGCGATCTGCAGGCGGCCGTTCTGGCGGCTCATGGCCGGGCTTTCGAGGATGCCGCGCAGCGCCACCCGCATCTTCTTGCGGTTGGGCACCTCGATGCCGACGTACGGTCGACCCGGCACCGGCGCCTCGATGCGCACGGACTTGGCGGCAAGGGCTAGCGCCAGGTCGTCGGCTAGGCTGACAATGCGGTTGACGCGCACCTTGCGCCGTTGGCCGGGACTCTCGAGGAAGAGCGGCTCCACGCCGAACTGGGTTACGGTCGGCCCGCTTTCAACATGCACGACGCGCACCGGCACGTTAAAGTCTGACAGCGTGCGTTCGATCATCTGCTCCAGCGGCCGTACGTCGCCGCCGCCATAGACGCCCGCGTCTTGAGTCAGCAGGTCCAGGCTCGGCAGGGCGCCGCGGCGCTGTTTCCGCGACAGCGCAGCACTATGTGGTCGCGCGGAGCGCCGCGCGCCGACCTGCCGCGCCCGCCGCGCCGCGGGCGCGATTTCGCTCTCCATCTCCTCAACTGGGTCATACGGGGACACGAAGTTGCCGGTGTGAACCGGCGTGGCGGCGTGTTCGTGCGCCGGCCAACTGCGCCGGATGAGGCGTTCTTCCACGAACCAGCGCATGTAGATCCAGGCGATGGGAGCCAGACGCGCGGCATATACCGGCGCATAGATCAGGGGCGTATAGCGCACGAGCCAATACAGGCCCAGCGCGCCCAGGCAGCCTGTTATGACTAGAGCGGGCATGCGGCCCAAGCCGGCAGTTAGCAGCCCGCCGAGGGCCGTGCCCATTAAGCCGCCGCCTCCACCCTCTCGCGCCATGTCCCATGACATGGCGGGGTTGGTTGCCAACGCGGTCGCGGCCATGAGAGAGAGCAGCAGCGTTTCGATCCCCAGCAGCGCCTCGGCGCTCCAATAACCGGCTTGGCGGCGGAAAAGCATTACGCCGCCGGTCACCACCGTACTCACGACAATCAGCGGCGCGGTCCAGCCGGTCATGCGCACCAGCCAGGGGACGCCGGCATCGGCGCGCAGCGAAAGGAGGGCGGCAAGGCCGGTGAGCAGGATGCCGGCGCCAATCAACTCGACCGCATGATCGGCGCGGACCTGGCGGAAAAATGTGGGAAAAGCGTTGATTTGTATTTGGGCGTCGGTTTTAGCCATAGGGTTGTCGACCATTTTCCTAGAATCATCCGCACGCACTGCGCCGCTTGCCGGTGCAGCGGCGAGACGGCCGATCGCAGCGGGGCGACATGACTCGCCAACCCTGGCATTACATCTCGCCCTCCGCGACCGGGGAGCGTCGGCTTTCGTCATCTCCTGCGCCGTTGGGTGCAGGCCGGCCGTTTTGTTCGGTCCCCGCCCGATGTGCAGGCTGCCCAGGACCGTTGCCCTGTTCCATCTCCGTCAGAACCTGCGCCACCTGGCCGATCGCCACGCGCTGCTTGCGATAGAGGTCGCTTTCGCTGATCGCCAGCCGGTCTGCGATCTCGCGGATGCGACGGCCCTGGATGAAGCGCATCTCCAGAATGTTATAGAGCAGCCACTCCGGCGCGCTCAGGTTGGGCTTGCCGTCGGGCTTGAGCCGTTCGATGGCGGAGCCGAGCACCAGGCGCAGCGCCTTGGTCGGGTTGCCGCCGGCCTCGTCCAGCGCGCCGTCGACCACGCGCAGTTGCACGAGCGGGCTGCGCGTCAGTTTGGGCCCTCCCCAATAGTGGCGCAGCGCATCCCGAACCCAAGCCTCGAATTCGGGGCTGTGGATCGGGCTGGGGCTGAGCATAGCGTCCGCAGCAGAGGCCGCGCTTTCCGCCGCTTGGTAGGGCACGACGTTGCGCATCTGCTGAATGCGTTCGATGTCGGGAATGATGGCCTGCAAGGCAACGAACACATCCTGTTGCAGCCGTCGATCCATCAGCGCCCGCGCGCAGTTGGCGATCATGTGATCGAGCAGCTCGATCTCGTCGGAATTGAGCAGGGGCGTTTCCGTGCGCGCCTTGACGCCCAGGATGCCCAGCACCCTCGCGGCGTCGTCCTGTTTCGCTGCCGAGTCCAGCAGAGGCCATAGCCAAAATCCCCGGTGGGACAGCGGCTCTACAGTTGTCTCATGACGCAGCGCAACGCCTAGAGCCGCGGTCCAGTCATCAATCGCCACGATCTGATCGCGAGTCTGCGGCGGGCCGACGACGACCTCTAGGAGCAGGTCCGGCCCCGCCGCTACAGCCACAAACCCGGACGGCACGCGCAGCAATTCGCATAGCGATACCAGGTTGTTTTCCAAGAACTGGCGCAGGTCGCTAGCGCCTAATAGCCGCCGGTCCAGCTCGCGCAGCCATGCGATTTCCTCGCGATCTTCTCGATAGACAAGACGGTCCACCAGCGTTTTGGTTACGCTGAGCACGAGTTGGCTCAGCACGATCACGCCGGTGATTACGCTGAAGAGGATCACGTCGCGCGGCAGGCCTACGAGCGTCTCGACCTTGGGGATGGTTTGCACGGCTAGGATGACGAGAATGGCGACCGCCGGCCCGCGGAAGAAGAAGCGCAGCAGGCGATAGCGCACCACGCGGTCGGGCGTCAGCACGCCGAAGTAGGCGACCGAATAGCTCATCACGATCAACGCAAAGGCAGTTACGCCGTTGACGAGCAGCGCCAACACGAGGATCGGCGCGCTGGACTCTAGGGAGTGGATAAGGCTGCTCGCCCCGATCAGGTAGGGGAAGATGCCGATGCTCGGAAAGGCGAACGCGGTCAGCAGATAGGACATGCGTTGTCGCGTGCTGTCGGTCAGACAGCGCTGCCGCGCTTTCCAGATATTGCCCAGCGCCAGGAGTGAAGCGGCGATATAGAAGGCGGCAAAGGCCCAGAAGAACGGCCCCGGTTCCAGATGGCTGATGGGCGGTTGGAAGCGGACGAGGCTGACAATCGACGAGGTGAAGATCGCCAAGAGCGCGCTGACCCCCGACACGACGAGGATTAACGTGCCGACGTGCCGGCGGCGCCCCACCCGGTGATTGGTGGCGCGCAGCACTTCGAGCGAGAAGCGATAGCTTACCGCCGGCAGCAGGGCGATGCCCAGCCATTGCAGACGCAGCCAGCGCTCGGCGGACATCGCCGAGGTCACCCGGTCTAGGGCAACTTCGCTGGCGTAGGTGATGGCGACGCAGGCCAATAGGAAGGCAAACCAACGCGCTACGCGGCTGCGAAAGTTGTAGGTGAGCGTATAGGCGAGCAGCGAGAAGGCCAGAATGACCAGGACGCTGGAGAGCGCTACATTGAGGAAGGTCAGCAATGAAGCAACCGTCAGGCCGAGTTGAGACATCACGCTTAGCTAACCCACTCCACTTCTTCTCCGACGATTACCCACATCTTGCGCCGTTTCTTGAGCGACAGGCGAAAGCCGCCGCCGACCATGGGCGTCCGGCGGATGTGCATCTGCACTTCGGCGTCTTGCAAAGTGTGGAACTCGATCGGGTCCATTTCGATCAAGGGGCCTTCGGCAGGGGGGGCAGGCTCATCCGGCATCAGCCAGTATGTATCGCCGTCGAAGCCAAGATCGCCCGTCACCTCGGCGGCATGCGAGCGGATGCGCAACTGGGCCGGCTCTCCTTCGGGACCGGGTTCCATCTGCCGGCGCAGCCCCAACTTATGTATCAATACGGTACGACGAATGCGAATCGTGTCCGGTTCCTGCGGGTTATCGCTGTGGTAGTAGCGGGCAAGGGCATAGGTGGGGCCGAAGGCATTTTGCTGCCCTAGCAGGCGCAGCAACTCCTCGCGTACGCCGCTCCATTTGTAGCGCCACTCCTTGGTCTGAATCTGGTCGCCGTATTCCAGCAGTTCGAGGGTGGCTTCTGCGCCGAGGCGGCTGATGATGGCGACCGGCGACAACTGAGTCGGGTCGCGCTTGAGCCGCGCCAACAGCATCTCCGGCGTCGACTCGAACTCGTCGGGCATGAGGAAAGAGCGTCGCGTACTCACGTTGAAGACCACGCCAAGGCCTAACGCGCCCAGCAGCAGCCCAACCAGGATCCATGCCACCAGGTCCATCGACTCTACGATGCGAGCAAGCGACGGAAAGCGGTTTAGATCGAGGCTTTCGAGCAGGCCTTGTATAGCTTCGGATACGTCCGGCATACGCCCCATGATCACCAAGCAATGATGGCAAAGACCCGCCCCGGCGCAACCCCGCGTGCCAACGCGGCGCGCTGCAAACAGACGGCCCTAATCCGCCTCCATTCTACCACACCGGCTTGGTTGATCGCTTCTCGCGCAGAAACTGCGGAGCGCATTTGTTTCCGAACCGCACCCGGCCGGATTGCCAGCGTTCGCTCCCGCGCATATAATCGCCGCATGACTACACTGTTGCCGTTTCAACTCATACAGCCGGACCTCGGCGCGGGGTCGCCTATGCCCGAGTCGTGGCGTCCGCTGGCCGCCTGCCCGCTCGTGATCCTGGTCGGCGTAACGGGCGTCGGCAAGAGCACAGTCTTGGCTCACTTGGCCGAGCTTGGCCTGGACTATACCCTGCTGCCGGATCGGCGCGTATTGACCGATCGCCTGATCATTTCCGCCATGCAGGCCCAGGAGGGCGGGCCCATCCAGCAGGTGACCGATCGCGGCCTGCGCTTTGACTACACGCGCCGCTACCGCGAGCAATATCCCGGCGGCATGGCGCATGCGCTGGCGCAGGTTTCCGCTTCGCCTGTTCTGGCCGGGCGGTTGCTGTTGTTCGACGGGCTGCGCGGGGCGAACGAGGTGCAACACGCGGCGCAGGCCTTGCCGCAGGCGCGCTTCGTCATGCTCGAAGCGCCCGACGCGGTGCGCGTGCAGCGCTTGCTGGGGCGCCGCGACGCGTTCGACACGATCCGCGTCATGCCCGCTGTCGCCCTCGACGCGACCGGCCCGCAGAGTTTGGCCGATTTGGGCTTGCCGGAAGCGGCGGGGCTGTTGCCGGACGAGGAGGCAGCGCGTCTGATCGGCTGGGTGCGCCAGGGGGCGATCAACGCCGACGATCTGCGCGCCAAACTGCGCATCGTGCTCGAAGAGCGGCGCAGCTACGACCCGGCGTCCACGCGTGCTGCGCTGGAGCAAGCGGCGCCGTCGCGGGCGCTGTTCCTAGACACAGTTGCGCTCTCCCCATCCGAGGTCTCGACCGCCATCGCCGGCTGGCTACAGGCCTGAGCGGGGGACAACTACCCCATAGGAATCGCATTCATGTCCGCATCTTCCGCTTCGCCGGTGATCGAGCACGTTGACGCCGTTGTTTTCCGGCTGCCCATGCACGGCGCGCTGCAATGGGGCAAGAACAGCCGCATCGCCGAGATCCGTCACGTTCTTGTGCGGGTTACGTTGAGCAGCGGCGCGCAGGGTATGGCTGAGGCGCCGCCGCGGCCGACCATCTACGGGGAGACGACCGCGTCCATCTGCGCCGTCGTGCGCGACGAGCTTGCCCCGCGCATCATGGGGCTGCCCGTGATCGACGACGCGACGGAAGAGCATGTACGGGCGGGTGCAGACCCGGCTTCGCCCGTCATGCGCCGCATCCTCGACCGGCTGCACGAGGTGAAGAACAACCACGCAGCCAAAGGCGGGCTGGACATGGCGATCCACGCCGCCATTGCCCAACATCGCGGCGTCTCGTTGGCGGAGCATCTTGGCGCCGCGCAGGAGCGGCTGAAGGTGAGCTACATCCTGGGCATCGGCGACCGGGCGACTGTGCTGGAGGAGGCGCAGCGCGTCGTGGCGCAAGGCGTGCGCGTGCTCAAGGTGAAGGTCGGTCGCGCTTGGGCGGACGACCTGGCGCGCATCCGCGAGCTGCAAGCGGCGCTGGGGCCGGACGTGGCGCTCTACGCAGACGCCAATGAGTGCATGCACGCAGAAACAGCCCCGGTCCGGCTGGCGGCGCTGGCGGAGATGGGGCTGCTCTATTGCGAGGAACCGCTGCCCGTCGAGCAGATACGGGCGCGCGCCCGGCTGCGCAGCGGCGAGCATATGCCGCTGATCGCGGATGACTCGGCGTTTTCTCTGCGCGACCTGAGGCGCGAGTTGGACTTCGACACCTTCGACATCCTCAACATCAAGACGGCGCGCACGGGCTACACCGAATCATGGCAGATGATGGCGCTGGCTCGCCCGGCGGGCAAGGGCGTCATGGTCGGCTCGCAGGCGAGCGCGGGACTGGGCACAGCGCGCGCCGCGGTCTTCGCCGCGCTGCCCGGCATCGAGCACCCGTCGGAACTGAGCTTCCAACTGAAGCTTAAGGAGGACATCCTCGACAGGCCGCTGCCGATCACGGACGGGTATCTGCGCCTGGCCGACGCGGACGCGGCGCAGGTCGATGCGGACCTGTTGCGGTCGGCGGCTGTGGATTGACATGGTGAACAATCGGGCTTAAAATGATGTACATCATGTACGCGAATTGGCGCGTTGATGCCACAACCGTACGCTGTCATACTGAATGCCTCTCTGGCATGGTGAGTGGGGCGAAACATCTCCAGCATTGGTGCAATGAGATTCTTCATCTCGCTATCGCTCGCTTCAGAATGACAGATGCCTGGCGAACACGCCATTTAGACTCGATGGAAGGAGTCCTGCACATGACGATGCGAGTTCTCGAAAGCCGCGCCGCCAGAGAAAATTGGCGAGATGCGCTGGACGAGGCGATATCCGGTCGAGCGGATATTGTGATCACCCGGTACGGCAAACCGGTCACCGCCATGATCCGTTACGAGGACTATCTTGCCGTACAGGATGAACTGATCCGGTTGCGTGCGCGGCAAAGCGAAGCCTACCAGGCTATGCTTGCGTCCGAATCCGCCCTATCATCCGAGTGGGATTCGCCTGAAGAGGATGAGGCGTGGGTGGATTTGTAAAGGGCGAGGTGGTGGTTATCCCTTTCCCCTTCTCCGATCTCAGCGCCAGCAAGCGGCGTCCGGCGCTGGTCGTCGCTTCTCTGTCCGGCGACGACGCCATCCTGTGCATGATTACGAGCAAAACGGTTCGTGACACGTTGGCTATCCCGCTTTCCGCGGGGGATTTCGCCGCCGGCGGGTTGCCGCTAGAGAGCAACATCCGCCCTAACCGGCTGTTTACGGCCGACTCCCGCATCGTCATCCGCTCTGCCGGCAAGCTCACCGGCGCGAAACTGCGTGAGGTCACCGACAGAATCGTCGATATCCTCAACGCATAGCCTCTTAACGGCTCCAAGCTGCGTATTGGTCGGATACGCCGCGATTATTTTACCCTCTCGTCCGTCCCTGTGGCGCGAGGTCGAGTGTGATAGAATGCAACAAATGCACTCGCCGTCCTCAGCGCAAGGAGACGCCGCCATGAACGCACATCAGCTAGCCGGGAAGCCCGCCCCGCGTGAGTTGCTCGCCAACGTCCCGCGCCTTGTCTCGATGTATTACGCCCTGCACCCAGACCCGAACGACGCCGGTCAGCTTGTCGCCTTCGGCACGTCGGGACATCGCGGCTCTTCTGTGGACGGCACGTTCAATGAGGAGCACATTCTGGCGATCAGCCAGGCTATTTGCGAATACCGCCGCACGCTGGGCGCGGACGGGCCGCTCTTTCTGGGTATGGACACTCACGCGCTGTCCGAGCCGGCGCTGAATACGGCCATCGAGGTCTTCGCGGCCAACGGCGTAGCCGTGCGCGTGCAGGTCGGGCGCAGCTACACGCCGACGCCCGTCATCTCGCATGCCATCCTCGCCTACAACCGGGGCCGCACGTCCGGCCTAGCCGACGGCGTAGTTATCACCCCGTCGCACAACCCGCCGCCGGATGGCGGTTTCAAGTATAACCCGCCGGAGGGCGGCCCGGCTTCCTCCGCCGCCACCAAAACGATCCAGGACCGGGCCAATGCCCTGCTGCGTGAGGGGCTGAAGGACGTGCAGCGCATGCCGTTGGCGCGCGCTCTCGTCGCAGAAACGACGCGCGAGGTCGATCTGGTCATGCCCTATGTGCGCGACCTGCGCAACGTGGTTGACCTGGAGGCTGTGGCGCGAGCGGGCGTGCATATCGGCGTCGACCCGATGGGCGGGGCCGGCATCGACTACTGGGCGCCGATCGCCGAGGAGTACGGGCTAAACCTCGAAACGGTCAACCCGGTCGTGGACCCGACTTTCTCGTTTATGACGGTGGACTGGGACGGGCGCATCCGCATGGACTGCTCATCGCCCTATGCGATGGCGAGCCTGGTCGGCATGAAGGATCGCTTCGACATCGCCTTCGGCAATGATCCGGATGCGGACCGTCACGGCATCGTCACGCGCAGCGCCGGCTTGATGAACCCCAACCACTATTTGGCTGTAGCCGTCTGGTATCTCTTCCAGAACCGGCCCGGCTGGCCTGCCGGCGTCGCCGTGGGCAAGACGCTCGTCTCCAGTTCGATGATCGACCGCGTCGCTGCGTCCATCGGGTGCGATCTCAACGAGGTTCCGGTCGGCTTCAAGTGGTTTGTCGACGGCTTGCTGGGCGGTTCGCTCGGCTTTGGCGGTGAGGAGAGCGCCGGCGCCTCCTTCCTGCGCATGGATGGGTCGGTATGGACGACAGACAAGGACGGACTCATCCTCAACCTGCTGGCGGCGGAGATCCTCGCCAAGACCGGCCGCGACCCCGGCGAGCACTATGCAGACCTGGAGGCGCGCTTCGGGCGTTCCTACTACCGCCGCGCCGATGCCGCGGCCAATGACGAGCAGAAGGCGGCGCTCGCCAACCTCTCGCCGGAGATGGTGACGGCGACCGAGATGGCCGGCGAAACTATCACGGCCAAGCTGACCCACGCGCCGGGCAATGGCGCGGCCATCGGCGGGCTGAAGGTCGTCACGCCGAGCGGCTGGTTCGCTGCCCGCCCCTCCGGCACAGAGGCGATCTACAAAATTTATGCGGAAAGCTTCAAGGGCGAGGAACACCTTGCCCAAATTCAAAGCGAAGCCCAAACCATTGTCCAGGCTGCATTTCAAGCGGCCGGACTCCACGGAAGCTAGAAGGACGCCATGTCACCTGCAAACGGGCAAAGACCCAATATCATTGTCTTCTTCACAGATCAGCAAC
>Ga0334887_1003482_pt1 | contig 15622 bp, 16 predicted proteins | sample GraSluR1_MG_10_FD_207217 | JGI IMG/M metagenome (GOLD analysis project Ga0334887, IMG submission 207217) | Sludge microbial communities from methane-producing bioreactor in Wageningen University, Netherlands - Granular Sludge_18_07-R1 | ecosystem: Engineered > Bioreactor > Anaerobic >...
AATCCTGCCTTAAGCAAATAGGTTCTTGCCCATCCTACTCTATTATCCATAATCGGTTGTTTTCCACTAGGTAATAATTCATCTTTTTCTTCTTCAGACAATTTAAATTTAGAAGATAAATAATCAATTACTTCTCTAATATTTCTTTCTTTACCATCACTTAAATATTGAAGTAATGGAAGCATTAATGATTGATAATCTGGAATTCCCATGGTTATACTTATCCTTTTGTTTATATAAATATTTTGGTTAAGCACCCATCCCACATACTTCCAGAACCTGGAGCACTGATAGAAACTTTTTCGGGTTGCCTAAAAAGTTTCATCAAAAAATATCAAATAACGTACCCCTCCTTTTTACCTTACAATAATTGATGAAATGTAAGATAATTTTTTTCCTCTAAAAATATAGGAAGGTTATCAAAAATGATAACTTTAAATACTTTTCGCAGGATAATAATACCATGTCTGTGGGGGAAATTGAAGAAATTATTAATAGCTCGCCTGTGATTAAATTTAAAGAGATTTACGGACGAGTAAATAGCAAGGAATACGCAAAGCAAGTTGTTTATCGTTTGATCAAAAAAGGTAACTTGAAACGGATAAAAAAAGGAGTTTATTCAAATTCTGATGATATCTTTTCAATAGCCTCCAATATTTATTACCCGAGTTATATTTCTTTTTTATCTGCTTCCTATAAACTGGGTTTAACTGAAGTGATTCCAATAGCTGTTTATGTTGTGACCACTAAAAATTATGCGCCAATAGAATTTGAGAGATATAAAATCATATTTATAGAATCAGGAAATATATTTGGCTACCATAAAGAAGGTAAAGATAAAAATGTGGTTTTTCTGGCAGACTCTGAGAAATTAATGGTTGACGCATTGTTCAAGCCAGAACATATGGGAAATTTTGATGAAATAATAAATGTTTTCAAAAACTCTAAAAATATTGAAAAAACAAAAGTAATTGAATATCTAAATCAGATGAATTCAAACAAAATATCTCGCCAAGTGGGTTATTTGTTAGAGATGTATCAAAATATGGATATCTCTGAGAGTGTTAAAATCAATAAAAATTATTATGATTTAAATCCTTTTGAAAAAGGTAAAAAAATCAATAAAAAATGGAGGCTGAAAATATGAATTTAGAAAATCTTAAGAAATACTCTTATCTCAAAGGATTAAATGTGGGCCAAGCTGAAAAAGATTACTATCAAAACCTAATATTGTTTATTCTATATAATAAATTTTCAAAGGAGATTGTGTTTAAAGGGGGAACTGCTTTGGCAAAATGTTATGGTTTAAACAGGTTTTCGGAGGATTTAGACTTTACAGTGAGAGAGGAAAAAGACTATATAACAATTATTGATCAAGGTTTGAACGACTTTAACATTGTACATAGCATCAAAGAAGAAAAAACTATCCAAAACAGTAGAAAATATAAAATAAAAATCAATGGACCTTTGTATAAAGGATCTGAAAGAACATTGTGTTCGATTACTGTTGATTTGAGTTTTAGAGAACCCGTAGTGGGTGAACCAAACCTAGTAACAATAGGATATCATATGGATGTTATACCTGTTTTTGATGTTTATGTGTTAAAAGAAGAGGAAATATTTGCTGAAAAAGTTAGAGCATTAATGATGCGCAGTTCTGCGAGAGATTTGTATGACCTAGTGTTTTTGTTAGATAAGGAAGTAACTCCTAACTTTTCACTTATTGAGAAAAAGCTTGAATTGACAAATAAGAAATTTAGTAAAAAAGAATTTCTCGGCAGATGTAAAAACATAAGTAGTATTTGGAATAATGAACTAAAATCCTTAGTAAAAACTGTCCCAAGTTTTGAAGAATATTATAAAAAAATAAAAGATAAGATCGATTAATAGATTTGGAGAAGCTGGAGAACTGAATAAAGGTTTAAATAATTAACAGTTATTTAAAATTAATGCAACACGCAAAAAACAAATTATCACCGGGACACGTAAAAAAATATTTCTTTGAACTTAAAAATAATTGGAAATTCACTTCGGGTTGTTTTTTTATATTCATTATGATATTAGTATCTGCAGCAGTTATATTATATAATCTTTTACCACTGCTATCCTCAAAATATTCTGGATTCTCCACCATGAACGCCATACAAATATGGGCATTTTCTATTCCATTAATCTGTGCAATAGCATTACATTTTTATGTATCAAAATTATCGGAAATATTGAAAACTTTTATTCGTTTTATAGCCATTTTTTTAATCACAATTATTTACTTTTTTATTTGTTTTTTATTGTATAGTGTTATTATGGGAACTGGCACAACCATAATTAATTTACTGCAAACTAGTTTATTTACTGGTATTCTTTGGGGTTTACCTGTTTTTAGTATATTGGGTATATATTTCTCTATTGTTATTTTTTTCGTTATCAAATACAAGAAGAAATTTTCAATCCCCTATATGACTTTCTTTCCTTTTATTTTTTCATTACTACTACTGACATTATTTTATTTTGCTCTTTCTTCAAAAAAATTGCTATCAGATATTAAACAAATATTCTCATTGACGTACAACATCATCAGTATTTGGGTTTATATATCACTATTTGCATATGGTTATTCTAGATTATATTTAGAAAAAATTCAAAATACTAAAAAGTTATGATTATTTTGTAGAAGAAATAGGCCAGTATCGCATGGTTTGCGGATTAAAAACCAAAAATCATAAGAAGATTTATTTTTTTGGCACACATAAAGACTATGAAAAATGGCTTGGGTTAAGGAAATAGGACCTGGAGCACTGATAGAAACTTTTTCGGGTTGCCTAAAAAGTTTCATCAAAAAAGGTTTGTATCGGATAATCCATATTTATTTATATCCGATATACATGAATTTCACATCTTATTTAGAACTGAAATATCGGATAGATAGTTTTATAAACTATCCGATATCTAATTAATATATGGCAATTGATGAGAATATCTACGAAAGAATACTTCAAAAGAAGAAAGAGTTAGAAAAACTTAGGCCTTTTAACCAAGGAGCTCTAAAAAAGCTTAAGGATTCTTTTAATGTTGAACTTACTTATAATTCAAATGCTATTGAAGGAAACTCTTTAACACTCAGTGAAACACGTTTGGTTTTAGAGGAAGGAATAACTATTGGTGGCAAACTTCTTAAAGAACACTTTGAAGTTACAAATCATCAAAAAGCAATAGAATTTGTCGAAACACTTGTTAAAAAACCAAAAATTGAAGAACTTGATATTTTGAACATTCACGCAATAATATTGGACAGAATCGATCCAGAAAATGCAGGATTTTATCGAAAATGGGGAGTCAAAATTACGGGTACAAATTACACACCACCAAATCCTGCTAAAGTACCGCGATTGATGCAGGAAATATTTTCATTGTTTAATTCAAAAACAGCTGAACTTATTGAAACTGGTGCAAGAATTCACATGAAATTTGTGGATATCCACCCGTTTGTTGATGGGAACGGAAGAACTGCTCGTTTGCTTTTGAATCTTTATTTCATGAGGCATGGCTATCCACCAGTTATTATCTTACGTGCAGAGAGATCAAAATACATTCGATCCATCGTATCTGCACAGACAAAAGGTGATTTTCAACCATTTATCAATTTTATTGCCAAAGCTGTTGAGCGCTCGCTTGATATTTATTTGGATTGCTTGGGAACTCACCCAAAAGAATATTTGAGTTTGTCTGAGGCAGCTAAGTTCAGCAAACACAGTGCAGAGTATTTGAGTTTGCTTTCAAGAACAGGAAAAATTGAAGCAGTTAAGTTTGGAAGAAACTGGAAAATAACAAGAGAAGCAATTAAAGAATACGAAGAAAAGCATTGATCATCTCTTGGAGCTCTGACAATGTGCCACTCGCAAATATCGGATAAATTAAATTGTAGTCACTTTTTTAATGTTTTTCATAGGTTGGGTGGCTACAAAATAATAATTAATGTGTTCACCTCCTATTCAAATTTTTTCTGGAGTTTTTTATATTCTTTTATTACAAACTTTATCATTGGTTTTATATCTCTTTTATTAGAATAGGCCTGCGGTGCTTTATAATACTCACTTCTTTTTTCAAAATCAATATTAATAGGTGGAAAACTATTTTTTATCAATATTAAATTTTATGGACAATAGGATAACAAATTCCTTATTTTTATAAATTTACAGCTTAAATATTTATAAATATTTTATCAATATCCTTATTGCGTGATTAATATGACAAACGGAACAAGTATCACTGTTGCACATCCCAAAACATTTCCATCTGCAAACGTATTCTTATCTGCAGAGAATACTTTTTATGGTAAATTTAAGGCCACTAAAGGTATTAATTTATTAAAAAAAATATTTGTTCCAGAAATTTATAAATTCAGAGAGTCATTAAAAAATGAAGGAGTCTCCTACACTCTATGTAACACCTTTGACACCCTGCCTCCCTCAATTGCATTCAAAGTTTCTTTTAGAGTTATGGGGGTTAATTTTGCGCTAAAAGCAATTTCTTCTTGTTTGGGATATGAAAAAACACTTGAATTGCTTGTCCAGGCAATCCAAAGCGATTCCAAATTTCACAAATTTGTATCATCCCTGCGCAAAAATTCTGAATCAGATATTATTCTAATGAAAAATCAAGATATAGCCGTCCGCATCATTGATAGGGCAATTGATAGGGCTGTTTTAACTAGAAAAATATCTTTATAATATATCTTTCTTTTTTGGTTTGAATCCTTGTTTCAATACAAATAATACTGCCACTATCAATAATATGACCACTCCATAACAAATTGGATGCTGGAAAGACATTATTTCTCCCACAATCTGTGGATCGTCAGGTTTATCTCCACTGCCATTAACAGGATCTTGTTGGGGTGTTTCTCTGGCCACAGTTATAGTTGCACTTGCAATTTTGTTTGTGCCTTTTTCGACAAAAGTTATTGAATAGGTTCCGGGCCCCGAGGTTTGGAAAGTGTTTTCTAATACTCCTCCTAAAGAATATCTAGTTTCTGACCAAATAATTGTATTCCCTTTTTTTATAGTTATATCCCCATTCAAAGGAGCCAAATTTCCCTGAGAATCTGTTGTTGTGATAGTATATATGACTACTCCAGATTTATAATCTGCATTCATATTAATTGGAGCATAAACTGAAAAAATTGATAAAAACATCAAACACAGTAATATTTTATATTTCATACTATTTAATTTAAAAATTAAGTTTATATTCCTTTTGTTTCACTTATATTTATATAGGGGTGATAAAATGAAAGGTAAAGTTATCCTCAATCTTGAAAGTAAACCTAGAATTTTGGCAAATGTAACATATTTATTGAGTAAATCTAGAATTAATATCGAGGATATTAATTATGTTGACACAGGGGATAGAATCATAGTTGATTTATCAGTAGACAACCCTAAAAAAACAATGTTGCTACTAAAACAAAATGGATTTGATCCAAAATTGCCTGGAAAAAACATATTAATTGCCTTGAAAGATCATCCTGGAACATTATTCAAAATATCAAAAATGCTTGATTCCGAGGGTGTCAAACTAATAAGAGTGACTTATCTAAACAAAGGTCCCAACATCGCTGTTTTATCTGTGGAAGTTGATAAAAAAAGAAAAGCTGAAAAAGTTTTAAGACAATATTTAATCTAATTTTTTTATTTTTATTTTTGGATACTCTATCATAATATCTAAATTTAATTCTTTTGAGTAATATTCAACTTTATCAGGTTTTGTTTTAAGTTCTACCAACATTTTTTCAATTAGATTATAATTAGAATAAATGTACTCAATCACTCCATTAATTTTTTCAATTTCATTCTCCATTTCTTTTATTTTTTCATTTTGAGAATTTATTATTTTTTCACATTTCCCCTTATCTGTTCTTTTTTGCAAAGTTTCAGATATATCTTTTAAGAACTGTTCGTTTAAATTTTCAATAATTTTTTCAATTCCCTCTAAACCATTTGTCCACATATATACAATTTTCTCAGAAATTTCTTTTTTATTTTTTGATAAATCAACATATTCAAAAGGAACTCCCATTTTTTTCAGAATTTTCTCAACATTATCAGAATTTTTCAATTCTTTATAAACCATTTCATAATCAGAATAGTTGATAGGATTTATGTTTGTTGGAGGGGCGTAAGTTTTTTTTCTTTTAATGCTCCTGCCTTTTCTTTCTTCATAACGTCCTGCCATCAGTATAGTCTCTGTTTTGTCACAAATAATTAAATTGCCTTTGGAAAAAAATTCTAAATAAACTACAAATTCATCGAATACAATTCTAACGATTCTGTCATTATTTACTAATTCTATATTCTCAACTTTTTTTCCACTTAATTTTTTACGTAAATAAATACAAAAATTTGTCATTTTAAATTCTTCTTTTATTTTATTGGTGCTCAGTGTCAATATATCTGGAAGTTTAACATTTACAAAATCACTTCCAATTTTTATTACAAAATAATTTCTATACTGGTATATTTTATCAACTCTTTTTCCAACCAGTTTTTCTCGCATCAGATCTATGATTGTTTTTATTTCGAATAATGACGTCATTTCAATTCCTTTCCAAACTTTTAAGTTTCGAGTCAACTTTTTTCCAATGTGGTATTGTGTGTGTTCCTTCACAGGTTACATTTATGGCAGCAACTTTATTCCCAAAATCCAAAGATTCTTTAAATGATTTCCCATTTAGGAGATAAAACAAAAATCCTGCGTCATATGAATCTCCCGCTCCGACCGTATCAACAGCTTTAACATTTCTTTTTTTAACAGTATATATTTTATTGTTATTTTTTTCATACCCCATAACTCCTTCACTACCCAATTTAACTGATATACTTAAATCATATATATCTCCCAAGTTTTCTAACGCATCACAAATATCATCATGTGGATAGAGCTCGAGTAATTCATGTTTATTTAAAAATAAATAATCAATCTTTTTTAGAATGGCTTTCATTTTTTCATGACCTTGGTGAGATATGAATCTTCCAGGGTCTAATGACATCTGAACCCCCATATTTTTTCCAAATTCAGCAAAATTTTTTATTGTTGGTATTGCATAACCACTCATATGCAAATGGTTAACACCTGCGAACATTTTTTTATTTGGTTTAAGTGGATTGTCAGAAACGCCCACGTATTCATAAATTTTAACATCTCCATTTTTATCTATCACAATAGTGCTGTGGCCCGTTTTCCCATTCCCTAATTTAATGTATTTTACATCCACTCCATATTTTTTTAAATTTCTTAACACAAAACTGCCCAACTCATCATTTCCAACACTTCCTACTATTCTGCTTTCCATGCCCAATATGGCCAAATCTATACTTGTGTTGGTTGCACTTCCTCCTACACTACACGATATATTATTAACTATGGCCGTTTTGTCTTTTTTCGGAAATTCTTTAATATAGTTTCTTGAATCGTAAAGTACGTGCCCCAAACATAAAACTTCTTTTTTCATATGATCACATAAATAATCCTACGAAACTTAATATAAATCTTGCGTATGAATACATAACTAATGATAACCAAAATCAATTATGATATTTTAGACAATGAAACTAAACACTTTTTAGGAGAATTAGTCGAAAAATTTGGGGAGGAAGAAGTTGGTAATTTATTAAATAAAAAAATAGAAGAGTTTTCTCATCTGATCCCACTAAATAATGCAATAAAAATACTCTATTTTAACAAAATTAAACAGAAATCTATAACATCATTAAAGGATTTATTTCCTGGAATTTATTTTGTTAATGTTAAAGGTGTAGTTACTAATTTTTTCCCGCCAAAACTTGTGAAAAACAAAGAAAATGAGTATACAAAATATTCTTTTGCTATTGATGATGCAACTTCAAGGACAATTGTTGTTTCGTATGACGAAAAAACAGTTAAAGACATTGTTTTGGGTTCAATACTGTTGATAAAAAATGGTTTTTGCAGATATTCTAAAATTTATATAAATAAAAAAACCGAAATAAAAGTATTGAAACAGCCAAAGTTTGTGAACATTTCAGATCTTGGTGGCAAAACAGGAAATTTTAATGTTATTTGCACGGTTGTTTCCAAACCAGAAGATGTTCCCTATTCTGTTAAAAACAAAACTCAAAATATCCCTACTTTTAAAATAGCTGATAAATCCGGAACGTTAACAGTTACAATTTGGACAAAAAATATTAATATAGATTTTAACGAGGGGAGTAGGATTCGTTTAGAAAATATATACCATCACAATAACGAAATTAAAGTCAATAAAAATTCAAGAATTGTTGTAATTCACAATCCTTTAGATAATAATGAGGTAATAGGGGAATTCTCTGATATATATTTGGAGGGAGATAATGTTATGGGAATATTTGGAAAAAGAGAAGTAGTAATTCCACTAGATATTGCCAAGGAATTATTTTCTTTAGATCAAATCCCCACCCGGTTAAAATTATCCACAACAATTAAATTAAAGAAAGAATTAATATTAAATGTATCTTATTCAATCATTTTCAGAGAACAGAATGAAAAATTATATGTCACCAACATAAAAAAAATATAAAAAAAGAAAAAAGCAAAGAAAAAAATAAATATTTTTTATAATTCTATTTTTTCTTCTTTACTACTTTCTTTTTAACTGCTGCTTTTTTTACAGGTTTTTTCTTTGCAACAGTTTTCTTCTTTACTACTTTCTTTTTAACTGCTGCTTTTTTTACAGGTTTTTTCTTTGCAACAGTTTTCTTCTTCACAGTTTTTCTTTTTGCTAAAACCATTCTTACCACCGCGTAATCTAACAATAATAACCTTAATAAACTTTTCGAAATTTTACCTTAGAAAAATTTTTTTCATATTTTTGTTTTTTTACCATTAAAGTATTGTATTTTAAGTATATATACGAAATTTGATATATACTCAAAGAAACATATTTAAACCTTAGTGAAATAATACAAATATGAAAAAATCTAAAAATACAGATTTAAAACGTTCCAATAAATGTTCCTGTCAGATTTCAGGATCAAATTTTTTGAGAACCATGATACAAATACAAATATTATGGGTATTGCTTCAAAAACCCATACATGGTTATGATATGGCAAAAAAAATTTTTCCTAAAGAACACAACAATTTTCATCCATCAAAAATTTATCCTTTTTTAGCATCTTTGGAAAAGAAAGGTTTTATCAAATCCAAAACAAAATTAACGGGAGGTAGGAAACGAAAAGAATATTCAACAACCATTAATGGAAAAAAATATTTATACAAATTTAAAGATTCCATTCCTATGGAAAGCAAAAAGCTTATGAAGTTTTTGTCAAGGTGAATTCTATGACTGCAAAAAAATATACAAAAGAGATTTTACGATTGAAAAATGTTTTTAAAACATATATGATGGGAAATGTTGAGTTTCATGCATTGCAGGATGTTTCGTTTGAAATAGAAGATAATGATTATATGGTTATTCTTGGACCTAGCGGGAGTGGAAAATCAACACTTCTTCACATATGTGGTTTGCTGGATTCACCAACAAAAGGTGAGGTTTATTTTGAAAATAAAAACGTGAAAGATTATTCTTTGGACGAACTTGCAGAAATTAGATATAATGAATTGGGATTTGTTTTTCAATCTTTTTATTTAATTCCTACATTGTCCGCAATTCAAAATGTTATGCTACCCACAATGTTCTATGATGTTCCGTCTAAAGAAAGGTTTGAGCGCGCAAAAAACATCCTTAAGGATTTGGATATGGGAGATAAATTATATAATCTGCCTAGTGAGTTATCTGGGGGTCAACAGCAAAGAGTTTCAATTGCAAGAGCGTTTGTTAATAACCCAAAAATAATTTTTGCAGATGAACCAACAGGAAATTTGGATTCGAAAAGTGGAGAATCTGTTTTAAAAATATTAGATGATTTCCATAAAGCAGGAAAAACGATAGTTATTATAACCCATGATATTAACATCACTAAAAGAAAAAATGTAAATAAAGTAGTGTATATAAGGGATGGAAGAGTATATGATAAATAAATGTAGAAATATGTAAATAATAAAAAGTAAAAATATGTTAAGGGTAAAAAAATAATAGGTGATACAAATGAGAAAAGAATATCTTTTGTTTTTGGTTTTGCTGTTTGGCATTTGCTGGGCAGACGTAACAGTTAGTTATCAGGTGTATCCTGCATCATCACTTCCGCCTGGAAGCAATGGTATGGTTGGATTGAGTATTGTGAATTCTGGAACAGATTCTGTTTCTCTCAATTTATATACTCGCAGTGCAACAAAAATTAAATCTCAAGAGTTTATCAATGTGGGTGAATTAAGAAGTGGGGCAATGACACTTATTAATATACCTTTTTCAATAGATAATTCGGTACCTAGTGGAGTTTATACACTTTATATTCAATTAGTGGGTATGGAGAGTGGAAGCGGTTCTGCAACCAAGATTGAGAGGTGGGTTCATGTCCCAATAATAGTTGAAAAACCTTTAAGCCTTTCAGCTTCAATATCTCCCAATGATTTCGAACAAGGGAGCAGTCGTGATGTTGAGTTAACTTTGTTAAATTCTGGAGAAAAAATAACAAATTGTGAAATAATAATTAATGGTACAGATGTAAAACTAGATGGAGCTTCAGCTCATTATATTGGCGATTTAGAAGGCGAGAAAAAAATAAATCTAACTTTTTCTATAAGTGACACTGCAACTTCCGGCAGAGTAAATGCTCCAATCTACTTAAAGTATACTCATGCTCTTGGTACTACACGAACAGAAAAAATAAATGTGCCGATTCAAATAAAAGAACGAAGTTCTGCGTTTCTCGTTTTTATGAACGATACTTCTCTAATGCCCAATACCAAAAACGAAGTTCATTTACAAGTTAAAAATAAAGGGGATAACATAGCAAAGGATGTTGTAATCACTATAAGTGATGATTCAGTTTTAATTCCATTATCTGAATCTGCAATTAGTGTTGGAACACTTCTTCCTGGCGAGGTAAAAACAATTAAAGTATCTTTGGCTGTGAAAGATGTGACTTTGGGATATTATAATATTCCATTTTCAATATCTTATAATGGAGAAAACAATAAACCTATGGCGCCCGAAACAAAATCTGTAGGAGTATATATATCTTCTCCGCCCGCAATTGATGCATATATAGTTACGAGTCCTTCTCCTATTGTTTCAGGAAAAACACACACTTTTTCAATACAAGCCACTAACATTGGTGTCAGCGATATCAAATCTTTAACAGTTAACACCAAATCAAATAATGTGTTTAAGATTTTGGATGCTGAAAGCGAACAGTTTATCGGTTCTTTAAGGGCGGATGATTTCAGTACAGTCCAATACAAAGTATTTGTATCGGTTGTTGAATCTGGAGAGTATCCACTTGAATTTGAAATTAAATATTTAGACATGTCTAACAATCCCCAAACAATAAATATAGTCAAACCTTTGAATGTTTATTCTGCAGAAGAATCTAGTTCTTTTGCTGGAAATGGTTCAGGATTGGAAACTTATTGTATATCGGGCATTGTTATTTTGGTTTTGATAGGTGTTGTGTACTACATATTTTTCAGAAAAAATAGAAAGGTGTAGGTATGGAATACCTCAAACTCATACCTATTAATTTGAAAAATAGGAGTCTGCGAACATGGCTCACTCTTTTAGGAGTAGTCATGGGCGTGATAGCTATTGTTTTGCTTGTGGGTTTGGGTGACGGATTAAATGCAAGTATATCAGACCAATTAAATCAATTTGGTGCCCAAAACATTGTTATTTTTCCGGGCAGTACTTTTCGTCCAGGTGCAGGAAGTTATCTTCCTAAACAAGGAAAACTTTATTTAACAGACATTGATAGAATAAAAAGGGTTCCTGGCGTTGATTTCACTGCAAAAGCAATAACTGTTCCAAGGCAATCATTGGATTATAAAGGTCAAGAGATGAGTATTGGTCCTGTTGGTTTCGAAGCTGAAATTTTTTTGTCTAATGTCGTTCCACAATACAAAATTGCAAGAGGTCGTTTTTATAGAGATAACGAAAGAAACGTTGCGATTCTGGGGCATGATTTGGCATACAATACTTTTGATCAAAACATAAACGTTGGATCAAACATATATGTTGGCGGTAAAAGATACAAAGTAATCGGAATTCTCGAAAAAATAGGCCAAGCAGGTGGAGCACCTGGAAATGACAGAGCCGTAATTATAAATTATATAGATGCTAGAGATATTGTTGATGAGGCAGGCCTTATCGGAAAAAACGAGGTAACTGCAATTTATGTTAGGGTTTCAGATGGATTTGATACAAAAGAAGTTTCTGAAAGAATTGCGTTTGAACTTCGTTCTGCTCACAAGGTCCGGGAAAATGATTTTACATTAATGACTGCTGATTTTCTCAAAGAACAAGTTAACACTATTTTAAGTATTCTCACAATATTTTTAGGTGTTGTTGCAAGTATTTCTTTGGTTGTTAGTGCAGTCGGAGTTTCAAACACAATGTTTACTGCTGTTCTTGAAAGAACTAGGGAGATAGGAATAATGAAATCATTGGGTGCCAAAAATAGCCATATACTAAATATGTTTTTAACAGAAAGCGCATTTTTGTGTGCAACAGGCGGCATTATCGGACTAGTTTCGAGTTTTATATTTGTTATAGTGTTCAACCAACTATCTGTCGTATTTGAGTTTGGAATATTTATTGTGGTTTCAATATGGCTGGTTTTAGGTGCGTTTTTATTTTCATTGCTTATAGGAATATTCGCAGGTGTATTTCCTGCTTGGAAAGCTTCAAAGCTTGATCCCGTTGTAGCATTGAGGTCATAAAATGGAATATTTAAATCTGATACCAATAAATTTAAGACATAGGAGTCTGCGAACATGGTTAACTCTCATGGGTGTGATTATTGGTGTGATTGCCATTATGTTATTGATTGGTTTGGGTGAAGGCCTTAAAGATACAATAACTCAAGAATTGGAAATGTTTGGTGCACAGAATATAGTTATCATGCCAGGTTCATCTATGTTTTCTTCCATATCTACAACCTCTCTAATGAGGGGCAGATTATATGAGTCTGATGTTACTAGGATTGAAGGAGTACCTGGTGTTGAGTTTGTTTCTCGCGGAATAATTCCGCCGCCTCAAAAAATTGAATATAAAGGACAAGAGCTTTCTGCACCGCCTTTTGGAATGGATGCGAATCTATTCCAAAGCAACGCTTTTCCACAATACAAAATTGCAAAAGGGAGGTTTTACAATGAAAATGAGAGAAGAGTTGCTCTGGTTGCATATGATTACACACAAGATATTTTTGACAAGCCAGTTGATGTAAATTCTGTACTTGTTATTGGCGGTGTTGAGTATAGGGTTGTTGGAGTATTGGAAAAAATAGGGGGCATGGCAGGAGATAGCGGGGATGATTCATCTATAATGATACCTTATCAAGATGCCAAAGATATGGCCGTGAAAGCAGGTACAATGGGTTCTGATGAGACTAGTATGATGTATGTTAGGGTTGAAGAGGGATTTGATCCTGCAGAAGTTTCAGATAAAATTGCTTTTCAATTGCGTGCAGCACATAAAGTAAAAGAAGATGATTTCACAATTATAACTGCAGATTTCATCAAAGAGCAGGTTGATACTATTTTGAATTTATTGACATTATTTTTGGGATTAATCGCAAGCATTTCTTTGGTTGTTAGTGCAGTCGGAGTTTCAAACACAATGTTTACTGCTGTTTTGGAGAGAACAAAAGAAATAGGAGTTCTAAAAGCAATCGGAGCGAAGAATAGCCAAATAATGACAATGTTTCTAACTGAAAGTGCAATGTTGTGTGGGATAGGAGGTCTTGTCGGCATTATAATCAGTTGTTTAATTATTTGCAGTTTTAATATTATATCTGAAACTTTTGAATTAGGTTTGTCAGGAGTAATTCCTATTTGGTTGGTGTTAATGTCATTTGGTTTTTCACTGTTTATTGGTGTGGTGGCAGGTATATTTCCTGCATATAACGCACCCAAGTTAAATCCTGTTTTAGCTTTAAGGTACGAATAAAAGAAACTTTTAGAAACAAAAGTTTCATCAAAAGAAACTTTTAGAAACAAAAGTTTCATCAAAAGAAACTTTTAGAAACTTCACCAAAAACTAAAAAAAATAAATTTTAAAAAAATAAAAAGTTTAGATTTAAATGAAATCAATACAAGTGTAATTTCCAAGACAAATTATTTCACAAACATTTCCCCAATTATTGTTTTCATCGTCTTCAATTATAACGCCATTTGGATTTCCAGGGACATAATCTGCTCCGGGTCGGATAATCATTGTTCCCGGGGCCGTGCATTCTATTTCAAATGTTTGTGCATCCATTCCTGGAACGGGTAACCCAAAAACATACCTAATCCCATTCAAAGGTCTAACTCCATATTCGTGTAGCGTGATTCCCTGGAACGGACCATTTCCTCCAAGTCTAACGGTTGTGTTCGACCATTCTATAGCATCAACCAAACCCGTATTCTTAGTTATTATATTGTATGTTACATTTTCCCCAACATTAACAGTACTACTTCCAACAACACTACAATCTGCAATGTAATCTGGTGCTCCAGAACAGGTTATTGTTTGATTACAGTTATTATTGTTACGATTGCTTTCAATGATTCCGTCGTCTGCATTAACAACCCCCCAAATTTCAATTTCAACAACACCCGGATCACATCTTACTGTTTGAGGTGGAGATCTAAATTGTGCTCCTGCCCTGAGTCCGGGAATTATATAATTATAATTTGAACCTGGAGAAATAACAAAATCAGTTCTTGATTCTTTAGTTGCATCACTTCCAATATTTATTGTATCAATATAAACGTTTGTTGATTCTCCAACACCCAAAGTATATAAATCTCCATCTGCAGTTATGTCACATATATAATCTGGTAAATTGGTTCTTCCAATGTCTGTTATATTTGTCTCTTGGGGATATGTTAATGAGCAATCAACAACACTGCCTTCAAAAAACAGTTCAAATTCAATTGGTGCATCATCACAAACAGTAATTGCAGCAGGATCTGTTGATAATTGTCCTTCAATTTCACCAGTGCTTCCAGGGTTTATGGGCCCGTATGGCAAAGGTGTGGTCACAACAAAATCATAACAATCCTCACGTGTTATTCTAACATTCATTACTCTTAATGGCAAACCCATTTCAATATCAGATTCACCCATCATTGGACCCAGATTTCCTACCCTCAATCTTATATTTGTAGGTGTTCCATCGGGATTCAAAGAAATGCTTGTTGCAGGTGCAGTTTCTCCTTCGATATAAACACCAAGGATATTAGCCCTCATAACCAAATCCTGAACATAAATATCTCCGTCAAAAATAACAAACTCTCCTAAACTATCTTTTGTAAAACGTTGTATCCTACTTATTATACACTCTTCCATGTGGTATGCCATCCCTTCACAGCTTGGATTTGAGGATATTCTCAAATCATGAGGACCCCTATTAGAGGGTAATGTCCAATCTGCAATAACATTGCTTGGATCAGATACTAGATGTCTCAATCTCCAATTTTCTGTGACTGTCCCAGAATCATCAACATC
>Ga0334887_1003511_pt1 | contig 15515 bp, 13 predicted proteins | sample GraSluR1_MG_10_FD_207217 | JGI IMG/M metagenome (GOLD analysis project Ga0334887, IMG submission 207217) | Sludge microbial communities from methane-producing bioreactor in Wageningen University, Netherlands - Granular Sludge_18_07-R1 | ecosystem: Engineered > Bioreactor > Anaerobic >...
CCCGCTACTCCCGGAATCGAGTCAATGCCTGATTACGACGTGTTAGTCCTCGGCGAGATCAATGTCGATCTGATCCTCTCCGGCGGGGCGCGCCCTGCATTCGGACAGGCCGAAAAAGTGATCGACGCCGCCGCGCTGACGCCGGGCGGCTCCGGCGTCATCTTCGCCTGCGGGTGTGCGCGGTTGGGGCTGCGCACCGCCTACTGCGGCGTGGTCGGCGACGACCTCTTCGGCCGCTTTATGCTGGACAGCCTGCGCCAACGCGGCGTGGATCCCAGCGGCGTGCAGGTGCGCGCCGACCAGAAAACCGGCCTCAGCGTGATCCTCAACGACACGCAGGACGGCGCATATGACCGAGCCATCCTGACCCACCTCGGCGCCATCAACGCGCTGCGCGCCGAAATGGTGGACCGGGCGCTGCTGGCGCGCACGCGGCATGTGCATGTGACGAGCTACTTCTTGCAGCACTTGCTGCAACCCGGCTTGGCGGAACTTCTGGCTGAGGCGCATCGCGCCGGGGCCACCGTGTCGATGGACACCAACTGGGACCCCGACGAGCAGTGGAATCACGGCCTGGCTGAGGCGTTGGCGCAGACGGACGTCTTTCTGCCCAATGAGCAGGAAGCGCTCGCCATCGCGGCCCGGCCCGAACTGGAACAGGCCCTCGACGCGCTGGCTGCACAGATCCCAACTGTCGCCGTGAAGCGCGGCGCTGACGGCGCGCTTTGCCGCCAGGGAATGCAGCGCATCGCCGACCCTGGCTTCACGGTCGACGTCGTAGATACCACGGGCGCGGGCGACAGCTTCGACGCCGGCTTCGTCTACGGCTATACACAAGGATGGGGCCTAGCCGATACGCTGGCGCTGGCCTGCGCGTGCGGGGCGCTCTCGACGCGCGCCGCGGGCGGCACGCCGGCCCAGGCCACGTTGGACGAAGCGCAACAACTGATCCGCCAAAGGAGCCAAGTACAATTCCGCTAGTCCGTAGGGATTGACGTCGAGACCCTTCACTTCGTTCAGGGTGACAGTGGACCCAGGAATTCGTGACATCGTACTTTGAGGAGATTGTCATGGAACCGCTCAATGTTTTGGTGCAACGCCTCATCGAACTGCGCCGCTCGGGCCGCGCCCAGGTGACGCTGCTCGCCGCCTGTCCCAATTCGACGGCAGTGCTGGAGGCGGCGGTGCTGGTCGCAGCCCGCAACAACACGCCCATGCTCTTCGCGGCGACGCTCAACCAGGTGGACCGCGACGGCGGCTACACCGGCTGGACGCAGGTTAAGTTCGTGGCGGAGATGCAGGCCTACGCGCGCAAGTACGGCTGCACCGCGCCGCTCTATCCTTGCCTGGATCACGGCGGACCGTGGCTGAAGGACAAGCACGCCGCGCAGAAGTTGTCCCTGGGCGAGACCATGCACGAGGTCAAGCGGAGCCTGACGGCCTCGCTCGAGGCGGGCTATGCGCTCCTGCACATCGACCCCACGGTCGACCGCACATTGCCGGCGGACAGCCCGATCCCCATCGAACTGGTCGTGGAGCGCACCCTCGACATGATCGAGTACGCCGAAGCGGAGCGCGTGCGTCTCGGCCTTGCGCCCATCGCCTACGAGGTGGGTACGGAGGAGGTCCACGGCGGGCTGGTGGACCTGGACAACTTCACGTATTTTATTACGGAGATGCGCGAAGGTCTGGCGGCGCGCGATCTGCTCCACGCCTGGCCCTGCTTCATCGTGGGCAAGGTGGGCACCGACTTGCATACCAGCGACTTCGATGCCGGCGTAGCCCGCCGCCTGTATGACATCGTGGCGGAGTACGGCTCGCTGATCAAGGGGCACTACACCGACTGGGTGGCGAATCCACAGGACTACCCGGCCGCGGGCATGGGCGGGGCGAACGTGGGGCCGGAGTTCACCGCGGTGGAGTACGACGCACTGGCCGACCTGGAGGCCAAGGAGGCGGCGCTGGTCGTCAGCTGCCCGCAGACGGTCCCCTCCGGCATGATGCAGAGCCTGGAGAAGGCCGTGTTTGACTCGGGGCGCTGGCAGAAGTGGCTGCAACCGGACGAGCGCGATCTCGCTTTCGCCGATCTGTCTGCCGAGCGGCGCACCTGGCTGGTACGGACGGGCGCGCGCTACATTTGGACGGACCCGGCGGTGCTGGCCGCGCGCCAACGCCTCTACGACAACCTGAGCGTCGTGCTGCCTGACCCGAACCAGTACGTCGTGGAGCGCATCGCCGCTTCGCTCGATCACTATGTGAATCAATTTCACCTGTTCGACGCCAACCGCTTGCTCAATGCAGCGGGCAGCGCGTCGCCGGAGGCGTAATGACCGAAGCCGAGCGCACGGCGCGCATCGTTTTTATGGGCACGCCCGATTTCGCCGCGCCTATTTTGGCTGCGCTGCATGAATCCGGCGGCGAGGGGACGTGGCAAGTCGTCGCGGTCGCCACGCAGCCGGACCGCGGCGCCGGTCGTGGCAAGAAGCTGACGCCCAGCCCGGTCAAGCAGTTCGCGCAGCAGGCCGGGCTGCCGCTGTTGCAGCCGCGCGGTTATCGCAAAGACCCGCGCGCCGCAGAGCAACTAGCCGCCTATGCGCCCGACCTGCTGGTCGTGGCGGCCTACGGCCTCATCCTGCCGGAGACGGTGTTGCACATTCCCACGTACGGCAGCATCAACGTCCATGCCAGCCTGTTGCCGGCCTACCGCGGGGCGTCGCCCATTGCCGCTGCCATCCTGGATGGGCTGGAAGAAACGGGCGTGTCGATCATGCTCATGGACGCGGGCATGGACACGGGGCCGGTGTTGGCCCAGGCGCGCCAGCCGATCCGGCCGAACGACACGACGGCTTCGCTGTCGGCCCGGCTGGCCGAACAGGGCGCGCACACGCTGCTGCAGACGCTGCCCAAGTGGTTGGCTGGAGAACTGGCGCCGGTTGCGCAGGACGAGCTGCCGGGCGACGTGTCTATCTGCCGGCTGATCCGCAAGGAGGACGGACGCGTCGACTGGCGGCTGCCGGCGGAGCGCATCGAGCGCATGACGCGGGCCTATGCGCCCTGGCCCAGCGCTTATACCTACTGGCGCGGCCAGCCGCTCAAGATCGTCGAGGCGGCGGTAGAGGCAGGGGATGCCGAGCCTGGCCGCGTGCTCTGGACGGAGACGGGGATCGCCGTGGGCGCGGGCGAGGGGCTGCTGCGCTTGGTGCGCATCCAGCCGGCGGGCAAGCGCGTGATGGACGCGGTCGCCTTCGTAAACGGCGCACCGGATTTCGTCGGGGCTTTGTTGGGCGAGGAAGCCTAGCAGAGACGGCGGGGAACTGACGCGACGCCTTTCCCAGCGCGCCTTCTGTCATGCTGAACGAAGTGAAGCATCTGACGTTTTGTCCGCAACGTCAGTTTCCTAAAAACGCAGCGATGCATCTCCATCTCTGATACAGCAAGATTCTTCAGCTCGCTATCGCTCGCTTCAGAATGACAGATACCTGGCGGCCGCGCCAGTAAGAACGCGGGGCGCGGAAAAAACGGAAGGGCTAGTCACGCCTTCCGGAGAGTTCGCGTCTTGGCAGGGTGACGGCGCGCAGTTGATCAGCCGTCGCGTGAGTCCTGGACGGGGAAGGGGACGAACTCGCCGGTCGGCGCCGCCGCATAAGAGCCGCTCGCCTCAGGCTCCTGGGCGGGACGGCGGACGCGTGGCTGGCTGCCGCGCAGCAGCCCGTGTAAGAGCAGCCCCAGCGGTGCGCAGACAAGTATCCCGATGAGAAATCCCCACAAGCCCAGCGCCAGGATGCCGATCACCTGCGCCTGGAGTTGGCCGGGGAAGTCGGCCTGGTAGCCGGCGGCGGTAAAGAGACCGGTGACGCCCTGCCCGGCGACGCCCAGGTAGTCGTCTAGCCCGGTCATGTTCCAACCCTGGCCCGCGGCGCCGTCGGCAAAGATGCCCACAACTAGCAGCCCAAACACGGCGGGCAGCCCGCTGACGCTCACAATGCCGGTGGCATCATCTAAACGCAGCCAACCGTTGACCAGAAAGGTGACGAAGGGCACGGAAGCGCCCGCCAGCAGGCCCGTGAAAAAGGCTACGCCCGGCTGGATAAACGGGCCTGCGGCCAGGCCGGCGACGACGCCCGCGGCCAGACCGCGCGCGCTCATGACGGGGTCGCTCTTACCCGTGACAAACCAAGTGTAGAGCAGGGGCACGATTATGCCGGCGGCGGCAAAGAGCATCATATTGACGCTTCCGCGCATGAGCGCCAGATCGCCTACGCTGCTCATCTGCAGCGGGTTGGACCAGAGCCAGCCGACCGAACCGGCCATAATCATCAGGCTGCCCGTCACCGCCAGCAGCGGCAACTGCACCGGCGGCAGCTTTTCCGCCTCGATGGGCTGCCGCGGCCGTCGCGGGATCCACACAGCCAGCGCCGCCAGCGCGACGCCGGCAGCCACCAGATGCACCGTCCCGGCGCCGCCGAAATCAACGAAGCCGTGGCCTAGGGTCAGGTTAATGCCCAGCGCGCCCAGCCATCCGCCGCCGCGCACCCAGTTGCCCGCCAGCGGGTAGATAAAGCCGCCTATGATCAGCGCCAGGATCATCGTGGCGGTGGCGGGCGCACGGCCGCGCAGCGCAGTCACCGGCAGCAAGGCGGCAAGCACTGCCCAGGGGAGATGCGCCATAAAGAGGGCGTAGGTCAGGGAGGTCATTCCCGCGCCGGACACGAACCAGCCGGTCAGCCCGGCCACGCCCCAGCCGCTTCCCCACTGTGTGGAGAGCGGGCTCCACTCCCATACCAGTCTATCCAAGCCCGCCTGCGGGTAGACGAGGCCCACGCCGCCGAATTGGAGGCCAAAGCCAATCGCCCAAAAGGCGGCGCTCGCCAAGCCGATGGCCGCCAACCCGCCCAAGGCCGCATTCCAAGCGCGCTGCGGGGGCAGACCGGCGACGCCGATCAGCAGGAAGCCCGCCGGAACGAGCAGGGCCAGGGCCGCGGTCAGCAAGAACCAGTAGGCGGGAGCGACTAAAAGGGAGCCGTCACCAGCGGACGTCGACACGTCCTGCGCCTGGGCAAGCAGGGCGCGCGGCCACAGAATCGCCAAAGCCGCAGGCCAAGCAGAGACGGCGGCGATTCTCATGGGGCGACGAACAGTTTGCGGACTATGCATAGTGGCCAAAATCCTGGTTCGGGACGATGGGCGGCGATGGCGCATCGGCGGGCCGTCTCCAGTGGTTCAGGCGTGTATCATACCAAATGGCAGGCCAATGCCCAAGTCATGGTAGACTGTGGAGTTATGGTCGCTCACGCACGCCGCCTATTCGACCCGAACGCCGGCCCTGCGCGCATGCTCGCACGGCATCAGTTGGCCGTTAGCGGCGCGGCGGTGTGGCTGGCCGCTCTGCTGCTCTACACCCTCGCCGCGGCCCCCGGCATCGTCGAGTTATTCGACGACTCGCTCGAGTTTCAATACGTCGCGCCGACCTTCGGCATCGCGCACCCGACGGGCTATCCCCTCTATACGCTGGCGGGCGGCATCTGGAGCCGGCTGCTCTTTCCCTTCGGCAACTGGGCATGGCGCATGAACCTGTTCAGCGCGCTGGCAGGGGCCGCGGCTGTGGCGCTGCTCTATGTCGCCGCAGCGCGGCTGGCCGCGACGAACCCCGTTCGCCCTGATCTGTGGGCGGGATTGGTTGCCGCGGGCGTCTTTGGGTTGGGGCCGGTATGGCGCAGCCAAACCGCCGTAGCCGAGGTCTATGCGCTGCACGGGCTGTTTCTCGCCGCGCTGGTGTGGGCCATCGCCGATCTTGACCGGCGTCTGGATGCAGGGCGCGCCCATACCGGGCGGATCACGCTCATCTGCCTGTTGGTCGGGCTGGGGCTGGCTCACCACCGCATGACGGCGCTAGCGCTGCCGGCGTTGGCCGTCTATCTGGTCTGGCGTATTCCCGGCCTGTGGCGACCGCGGCGGGAATGGCTGGTTTGGGCGGCGGCGATGCTTTTGCCGCTGGCGCTGTACGCCTATATTCCGCTGCGCGCGGCGATGGGCGTGCGCGATCTTGACGGGGCTTATGTAAATACATTGCAGGGGTTTCTCGATCACGTCTTGGCGCGGCAGTATGTCGCTTTCTTTGCGCAGAACTCGCTGGGCGCGCCCTTTTCGGCGATGGACGCTATACGGCTGGTGTGGCGGGAGACGGGCGGCGCGGCTTTTGTGCTGGGCGCGATCGGCCTGGCGCAGTTGTGGGACCGTCGCCGGGGCGCCTCCAGGGCGTGGGTTTTCGTACTGTTGCTGCTGCTCGCCAATGCCGCCTTCGCCATCAGCTACCAGGTGGCGGATCGCGAGGTCTTCTTCATCCCCGTCTTCTTGGCCTTTGCGCTCTTCGTAGGAGGCGGCGCAGGCATGGTGCGCCGGCTGCCGCTTAAGAGTCCGCTGCTGACCGTACTGATCCAGGCCGGGCTAACATTGTTGGTGGCTGCGGGCGTCTCTGGGCGGATGTCGCCGGAAAACCATCGCGGCGATTGGGCGGCGCATCACTACGCGCTGCTCATGGCGAGCACGCCCTTTCCGCCTGACAGCCGCGTCATCGGCTTGGAGGGCGAGATGACGGCGCTTAAATTCATGCAGGATGCGGAAGGGCTGGGGCGCAACGCGCAGCCCATCACCGCCGACGACCCGGCGCAGCGCGCCGCACTCCTGGCGGAAAACGTCGCCCAAGGCTACCCGACCTTTATCACGCGCGAACTGTCCGGCAGCGAGCGGGCGTACAGCTTTTCCGGAGCGGGGACGCTGGTGCGCGTCTGGCCGCGCGGCCAGGCAGAGGTCGAAAAGCCGGCCATGCCTCTGGATGCGGAACTGCTGGGAGGGCGCGTACGTCTGGAGGGATATGAATTGCGCGTGGTCTACATGCCCGGCGGCCCTGTGCTGGAATTGACGTTGGGCTGGTTGCCGTCCGAGCCGCTGCATGAAACGCTGAAGGTGTCGCTGCGGCTGGTCGACGCGGAAGGGGCGCCGGTGACGGACGTTCAAGGGCGGCTAGTCGTCGAGGATCGCTTCCCCATCCGCCAGGCTGCGTCTAGCCGCGATTGGCTGCCTGGGGAGCTTGTGCGCGACGTGCACTATCTGTCTATGCCGCCCAATACTGGTGCAGTCGCGGCTTTGCAGGTGATCGTCTACGATGCGGATACGGTGGCCGAACTGGCGCGTGTTGGACTCCCATTGCCATGACGACGAAGCGGATACTGGTGTGAGTTGGGCGGATAATTTTGTCAACATGTGCAAAGCGTGCCATAATTAGGCTTATGTGTCCGGTTGCCGTGTCAGGATGGCATGGAGGGGGCCGGTGTAAGGGTTCGTTTAGAGCCAAAGCGGTATCTCGTCAGTCAAAACGGAGTTTCTTGAAGAAATTGTGAGGGATTTCCACATGCAAACGACACAGAGCTTGCGCGTATTGGGCCGACTTGCTGCTGGCGCAGTTTTCAGCGCATTCGTATTGGTGCTCAGCGCATGCCAGCCCATCGTCGACCCGGCCCTGCTGGAAGCACAACAGCCCGCTGCCGCCGAAGAAGCCGCGCAGCCGGCGCCGGTGATCGACGTCGAGCCGGCCAAGGCCACGGTAAACACGCGATCCTTGCGCGTGCGCCAGGGACCGGGCGAGTCATTTGAACAGATCGGCAGTATCCGAGAGGGCGGGACCTACGACGTGCTCGGCATGAGTTCCGATGGCGCATGGATTCAGGTTGCCGTCGAAGAAATCGAGGGCGGCAGCGGTTGGGTGTCCACCGAACTGGTGATCCTCGAAGGCGACATCACCAACATCCCGACCGTCGAGGCCGAGGCTGCGCCGGTTGCCGAGGCGACGCCTGAACCGGCTGAGGAAGCTGCGCCTGAAGCCACTGAAGTCCCGGCAGAGGAAGCGGCGCCTGAAGCCACTGAAGTCCCGGCAGAGGAAGCAGCGCCTGAGGCGACTGAGGTTCCCGCCGAAGAGGCTGCGCCTGAAGCCACTGAGACCGCTGCGGAAGAAGCTGTTGCGCCGCCTCCGGCCGGTTATGCGCTGATCCAAGCCGTGCCGCCGCTGCGTGTGCGCAGCGCGCCGACCGCCGAGGAAGACAACAAGGTCGGCAACGTGTTCGACGGCGAGATCTACCGCGTCCTGGAAATCTCGGAGGATGGCCTCTGGGTGAAGATCGACGTGCCTGAACTTGAGCTGGAAGACGGCGGCTGGGTGTCTGCCGAATTCGTCATCCTGGGCGAATAGCCGCCCGCGCGGAACGGCCGGCGTCGGCCCGCCGGGCGGGATGCGCGGACGCAGCACGACAATTCAGTGTGGATGTTCGAGGCAGCGTGAGGAAAGCCTTCCCTCACGCTGCTTTTTGCATTGCTTGTACGGCGCCGGCGGGCGGTGAAGCGCGGCGTCCGGCTGTATTGTCGCGGTGCGGAGGTTAGGGGCGTGTATGGCCTATGCCTGTCGCTCTGAAGGGAGCGTTAGCGGCCTGAAAATCGCGCTGTACCAGAGGTGGAGATGCTTCGTTCGGGAACTCTCCGGGCGTAGCATAACATTGAGCAAAAAGGGCAAACCAGCCGCCTAGTCGGGCGACAAGCAGGGAGGATCAGACGTTGCAAGAGAAAGAAGAGACCATCAAGCTGGATCAGTTTCTCAAGCTGGCCGGAGCGGTGCGCACGGGCGGCGAGGCGAAACGACTGATTCAGAGCGGCTTGGTGCTTGTCAACGGCCAGATCGAGATGCGACGCGGGCGTAAGCTGCGCGAGGGGGACCTGGTGACCGTCGAGAATGAGGAGTTCGCGGTCGGCGTGGAAGAGGACGAGCCGGACGAAGGCGAATAGGCGCGGCGGATGGCTTCTCCGGCAGCGGCGATCAGTCTGCGACGGCTGCGCCTGGCTCGACCAAGCGCACGGCGGGCGCCTCCGGCGCTGTCGCCAACGCGCCGTCGGCGGCAAGCACCGGCTGCAAGGCGGCGATGGCGCAAGCGACCATGCCATCGTCGGGCTTACGCGTGGTCATCTTTTGTAGGGCCAGGCCGGGAGCGATCACGGCGCGCATGAACGGGCTGTCGATGTGTGAGGCGCTGAAGCGCAGAATCTCGTAGGAGATGCCGGCGACGACGGGGATGAGCAGCAAGCGCGTGACGAAGCGCAGCAGCAGCGCCAGCCAGCCCGGCTCTACGCCGGCAAACGTCAACGGCGCAAAGAGGATGATGCTGATCACCAGGACGTAGAGTAGAAAGCTAGTGCCGCAGCGGACGTGCTGTACGCTGTGCTTTTGCACCTCTTCGACTGTGAGTTCGACGCCGGCCTCGTAGGCGTTGATCGTCTTGTGCTCTGCACCGTGGTAGCCGAAGACGCGGCGGATGTCCGGCAGCAGACTAATTGCCCAGAGATAGGCCATAAATAGGGCCAGGCGGATGACCCCCTCGAAGATGGCGTCAACGACGGCATGATCGTTGGCAAAGGAGGCCAGCCAGCGGCTTGCCAGGGTGGGCACGAGGAAGAAGAGGGCGATTGCAAAGCCGAGACTGCCGGCAAGCGTAGTCCAGGCCACCGGGCCGGAGAATTCGACCTTTTCTTCGCCTTCCTCCTGCGAAGCGACTTCGGCGCTCCACATAAGGGCGCGCATGCCCAGGCCGAGCGCGTCCCACAACATGCCCACGCCGCGGATGAAGGGCCATTGTCCCCAATTGCTGGTGTAGATGCGCGCCGTCAACGGCTCCTCATGGAGCACAATCTCGCCCTGCGGGTTGCGAACGGCGACCGCCATGGTCTTGCGCCCCCGCATCATCACGCCCTCGATAACCGCTTGCCCGCCATAGTAGTGTTTGCTCATAGTCTGGGATTGTATCACCCGCTGCGCCGGATCGACAATCCTTGCACACAGCGCCGCGGACCTGGGGCGTCTGCCGGTAGGCTAGGCCGGAAACTTTGACAGTTGGGCAGGTTGGCGACCATAATGCAGGAAGCGCTTGAGCAATCATCACGCCAGCAAAGGGGAGAATAGAATGGCGGCAAGGGGTCAGTACACCTATGCGGAAATCAAGAGCCAGCCGGATGTGTGGCGTGCAGTTTTGGCGGACGCAGCCGGAGAGGCGGCGCGCGTGCGAACTGCATGGCGCACTATCAGCCCGAAGCAGGTGCTGTTCACCGGCTGCGGATCGACATACTATCTGGCGCGGGCTGCGGCCGCGCTGCTGCAAGGCATGACGGGCGTTCCGGCGCGCGGCGTGCCCGCTTCGGAGATCGCTCTGTACACGCCCGAGACGGTCGCCCGCCCGGATGAGACGCTGCTCGTGGCGGTGTCGCGGTCGGGCACGACCACAGAGACCGAGGCCGCGCTGGAGAAGTTCCGGCAGATCGGCGGCAAGGCGACTTGGGGCGTCACCTGCTACCCGCAGACGCCCGTCGGCGAGGAGACGGACTTGGTCCTTCTGGCCGAAGCCGCCCAAGAAGAGAGCGTGGCGCAGACGCGTTCTTTTAGCTCCATGTTGCTGCTGTGCGAGGCGCTGGCCGCTATCGCCGGCGACGCAGACCTGGCGCCGCTGCAGCGGCTATCGGACGCGGCCGCTACCTTGCTGGCCGAGACCGAGGAAATGGCGAAGGCGACGGCGACGCGCGAAGATTTGGGGCGCGTCTTCTTTCTCGGCGCAGGGCCGCTCTACGGCATCGCCTGCGAAGCCATGTTGAAGATGAAGGAGATGTCCATCACACAGAGCGAGGCCTATCACTTCCTGGAGTTCCGTCACGGCCCCAAGGCGATGGTGGACGACCAGGCCCTGGTGATCGGCCTGCTGGCCGAGCGTGCGTTCGACCACAATGCCGCGGTGCTGCGCGAATGTGCGGAGATGGGCGGCGAAATTGTGACCCTGTCGCCGTTAGGCGCGCGGGATTTGCCGGGGCAGGTCGTCGGCTTGCCTGAAGGCTTGCCCGACTGGGCGCGGACCGCGGCTTATCTGCCGACCTTGCAACTGATGGCCTATTACCGCTCCGTCCATAAAGGGCTGGACCCGGATCGGCCGCGCAATCTGACGGCCGTAATCTATTTGGACAAAGAGAGCCTGTTGTAGCGCGGGCCGGTTTTGGCGTTTAGCAACAGAAGAGACGCCCGCATAGCGGGCAGGCAAATAATTGGGAAAGGTGTAGCGTGGCGAATTTACCCAAGGACGTCAGCTTGGCGTGGGACAATCGCGAGGGGCCTGCTGTGCTGGCTACAGCGGATCCTCAGGGCACGCCCAACGTGATCTATGTCGGCGCGGTGAGGAAATATCGCGAGGACATGCTGGTCATCGCCAATAACTACTTCAACAAGACGCAGGCCAACATCCTTACCGGCAGCCGGGGGGCTCTGCTCTTCATCACCAAAGAGGGCAAGGCGTATCAGGTGAAGGGTACGCTGGAGTATTACAGCGACGGCCCGATCTTCGACGACATGAAGGAATGGAATTCGCCGGAACGGCCGGGCCACGGGGTCGCGGTGTTGCGGGTGGAACAGGTCTTTTCCGGGCCGGAGCGAATTCTGTAGTCGCAGCGGCAGTCGCCGAAATGGTTTGACCGCTAGGTACGCACACTGTAATGTTGAGCGAAGCGAAACATCTCTGTCGCTGAACCAACGAGATTCTTCAGCTTGCTGCCGCTCGCTTCAGAATGACATATGCTTGGCGAGCACGCCGCTAAATTGGGCCGGCCTAATGCAGCGGGATGGGTTCGCCGAGCACGGGCGGCGGCGCGCGGCGAACCAGATCGACTAGAGCGGCAAGGAGCGCGGGCACCTCGCGCGATTCGGACCAGGCGAGCGAGCGCACCCCATAAGTGCGGCGGTCCGCCGTTACGCCCGAAGCGTCGATGCCGAGCGAAGAGCACAGCAGCAACGCGCGCGGCAGGTGAAAGGCCTGGGTGACGAGAAGCGCTTCGTCCACCTGGAAGATGTGCGCGGCGCGGTAGCAGGTATCGTAGGTGCGCCTGCCGCCGTAGTCCGGCTGGATTGCCGCGGGGTCGACGCCTTGGGCAATGGCGTAGGCCATCATGTCGCCCGGTTCGTTGTATTCGGGCACGCTGTTGTCGCCGCTGAACAGCAGCTTGTCGACTGTCCCCTGTCTGTAGAGGTCGATGGCGGTATCGACGCGGTCGCGCAGCATGGCGCTGAGGCGGCCGTCGCCGTAGACGCGTGCGCCGAAGACGATGGCAACGCGCCGATTCGGCGCGGCTTCGACGGTGTAGATTTGGTCGGCGTAACGCCAGTTGACCCAACGCTGCCAGACAAAGGGAAAGCTTACGGCGGCGCACAGGGAGAGCAATATCAAGCCCGCCCAGAGTATGAGGGTGCGCCGGTTGGTCAGGCGCGCATTGGTAGATCTGATGGTGGCCGAATCGTATCCGCTCATGGTTGAATAGCTGTTCTTTTGCGCGCGCTCCCTTTGCGCCGGTATGCAAGCCGCACCGCCTCATACAAGGATACGACGGATAGGTCATTTCGGTTCCATTTTAGGGCTGCCGCGTTCCGTGGTTTCTTTTGGCGCCATGTGCGGCTTTGCGCTTCGCTCATTGTCCGGCTAGCAGGCGGCCAGTGGCACGAAAATCGCCAATTCCAGTCAGTCGTCATTTCCCTGCCCTGCCTGCAACTTGACAGCGATCCTGCGTGCTTCGATACTATACGAGCCATGAACAACGACAAGCGGAAGCGCAGCCTGGGACGCGAGGAGCCTGAGGATACGGGCGCGCTCGGCGACGGCGAAGCAACAGGCGGACAGGAGAAACTTCCTATGCCCTCGCCTGGGCCGTTGCCGGCCGAACTAGTGAATTGGCACGTCGTCGAGATCGAAGGTGAAGCCACGACGGTAGAGCGGGATGAAGTTGCCGGCGAGGTTGAAGATTTTGTTGCAGCGCCGGTCTCAGGCGTTCAGCCGTTGCCGGATCGGGTGGATCAGGTCGTGGTCCTAATGCTGCCCAAGCGCGCCTTGACCTTGACCCCCGGCGAGCGGGACACGTTGACCGCGAGCGTGATGAATAACGGCAGCCGGGCGGCTGTGTTCGATCTGCAGATCGAGGGCAATGTCGATCCCGGCTGGTTTCCGGATCTGCCGCTGCGCTTGGCCCTACAGCCCGGCGAACGCAAAACGCTCACCTTTCAGGTCAGCCCGCCGCGGCTGCCCGCGGCGCGAGCCGGCGACCATGCGTGCGCAGTGGCGGCGCACGCCTCTGCCTACCCGGGCCGTTACAGCCGGGCGGGGTTCGTGTTGACGCTGGCGCCTTTTTCTGCGTTTCGTCTTGGCGCGCTCCAGCCAGAGCAGGTGACCGCTTCGTGGTGGAAGCGGTCGGCCACAGCAGCCATGTCGCTGGCCAATCTCGGCAACCATCGCGCCGAGTTTCTGTTGGCCGGCGCGGACCGGCAGCGCTTGTGCGCGTTTGAGTTCACCGCACCGGGCGACATCTACCCACAGCCTGGTCGCGCTTCTGTCTGGCTGGAGCCGGGCGAGTCGGCGCTGATCGACGTGACTGTGATGCCCAGGCGGCTGCCGTTTGTGGGGCTGTTTGTACAGCCGGCGGTCTATCGTGTGGCGGCGCGCATGGTCGATGGCGAGGAGGGCGGCAGCCGGCAAGTCGTGCAGGGGAGAATCGCCGCGACCGCGCTGGTGGGGCCGTGGCAGTTGGCCGGCGCAGCCGGGCTGGCAGTGATGGGGTTGATTGGGCTGGGGTTGACAGGATTGCTTGTGCTGCTTGCGCTGCGGGTGGGCGTGAACCGTCCGCCCGTTGTGCGCGAGGATCCGCCGGTTGTGGCCCTGTTGGTCAGCATCGACCAGCCGCTGCCGGCGCGTGAGACGCCGGGCGCGGGGCAGGCCGCGACGGAGGCGCAGGCTGGTCAAGAGGCCGCGATCGGCGGCGGCGCGCCAGGGTTGCCGTTGGTGCAGCCGGACCAGGTGACAGCGCCGGGGATGCCGGCGGCGCAACCGCTTCAACCGGTTCAGCCGCTGGTCGTAGCGCCGCCGCCGACGGCCGGCATGACGTATGCGCAGATGTTCCAGGAGATTGCGGGGCGCTATGATCTGGATTGGCGGCAATTGGCCGCACAGGGGTATGTGGAGAGCGGCTTCGATGCGGCGGCTGTAGGCAGACAGGGATCGCTAGGACTGATGCAGATCCAGCCGGCAACGTGGCAGGAATGGGCGCCGATTGTCGATGCGACGGACCCGTTCGACAGCTATAGCAGCGTGTTGGTCGCCGCAGTCTACCTCGACTACTTGCGGGCTGAATTGGGCAAGAGAGGCTTCCCGCAGACGGAATGGATGTTGGCGGCGTACAACTGGGGGCCGGATAGGACGCTGGACCTGCTGGCGAGCGGCGGCGCTTGGGACGACTTGCCGCCGGAGGTGCGCGAATACGCGGCTGACGTCCTTCGCATCGCCCAGAGCATTCCGGCCAACTGAGCGCCTTGCGCCGAGGGTATGAGGTCGATGGAAAGTGAGCATGAAGATGCAGCGTCCTGATTTGAGCGGAATCCCGCCGGAGGTTGCGGCCTATATCGAGGGATTGGAACAAGAACTTGGCCGGCTGCGCGAGACGGGAAAGCGAGGCGCGGCGGCGGAACCGGCGGACAATGACCCTAGCGAACCGCCGACAACGATTAACATCGTGACGGTGACGCAAAACGGGCTGATCAAGCGCACGCCGCGCCATCTCTACGCGCGTCAGCGCCGCGGGGGCATGGGCGTGTTCGGCCTGGAGGGGGCGGATGACGACCCGCCAGGCTGGCTGGCTGCAGCGGATGAGACCGCAGGCGTAACGATTGTTACGGACCAGGGGAGGGCCTTTCGCCTGGCGGTGAGCGACTTGCCTGAGGTCGCGCTCCACAGCCGAGGCGCGCCGCTGCGGGATCGGATGCCCTTGCGAGCCGACGAGGCGGTCGCACTGGTCTTTGCCGACGCACCGGCGGAGGGGCGCGGGGCCTATTTGGCCGTTGTGACGCGACGTGGGCAGGTGCGCCGTATTGGCAGCCAGTATTTGGGCAAGAATCTCCAGCCGGGCACGGTTCTCTTGAACGTCAGCGAAGGCGGGCCGCCCGCAGCTGCGTGTTGGACGTCGGGAACCGACGACCTGTTCGTCGTGACGCGCGCCGGGCAGGCCATCCGTTTTGCCGAGCGTCTGGTTCCCGTGCGCGGCTGTTTGGGCATGCGCATTGATCCGGCGGATGTTGCGGTGGGGATCGCCGCGGCAAAGGAGGCGGGCGGCGTATTTCTGCTCGGCGCCGACGGCAAAGGCACGATCCGGCTGTTGAGCGGTTTCGCCGCCAATAAGTCGCCGGGCGCGGGCGGCAAGATCGCCATGAAGGCGGAACAGATCGCCGGCGCCGCGACCGTGAGGGAACAAGACGATATCCTGATCATCTCTCGGCTGGGCAAGGTTATCCGCTTCAGTGCGGCGGAGGTCCCGCCGAAGGAAGGGGTTGTGCAGGGCGTGATCTGCATGAACCTGCGCGCCGACGAGTGCGCCGCCGTAACTGTGCTGCGGTTGTAGAAGCGGCTCATTTT
>Ga0334887_1003512_pt1 | contig 15511 bp, 14 predicted proteins | sample GraSluR1_MG_10_FD_207217 | JGI IMG/M metagenome (GOLD analysis project Ga0334887, IMG submission 207217) | Sludge microbial communities from methane-producing bioreactor in Wageningen University, Netherlands - Granular Sludge_18_07-R1 | ecosystem: Engineered > Bioreactor > Anaerobic >...
TTCAGCTCCTGCATCTTCTTCTGCGCGGCCTGCTGGTCATCCCAGAAGCCGGCTTCGAGCGTTTCCGCCTGGAGTTGTTGGATGCGGTCTAGCTTGTTAGGTAAGTCAAAGACGCCCCCGGATGGCGTCGATCTGTTGGACGAGTGTGTTGAGCCGGTTTTCGAGTTCGCTCATGAACGGGTTTCTCTTTTCTGGTTCGTTGCATTTCTACATGCGCATTGCAGGTGCATGGCCGATTCGAGTTTACTGCCCGACGAGGCCTTCGACGAAGGCGACCGGGTCGAACTCCGCAAAGTCGGCGATCTGCTCGCCGGTGCCGACGAAGCGGACGGGTACGCCCAGTTCGTGGTTGATGCTGAGGACGGCGCCGCCTTTGCTCGTGCCGTCGAGCTTGGTGAGGATGATGCCGGTGACGCCGGCGCTGTCCTTGAAGCTCTTGGCCTGCGAAATGGCGTTTTGGCCGGTGGATGCATCGAGCACCAAAAAGACCTCGTGCGGGGCGCGGTGCACCTGTTTGGCGGCGACGCGCTTGATCTTTTCCAGTTCCTGCATCAGGTTGTATTTGGTCTGCAGACGCCCGGCGGTGTCCACGATCAACAGGTCGGCTTGGCGGCTTTCCTGGCTGGCGCGCACCGCGTCGAAGACGACTGCGCCGGGGTCTGCGCCAGGTTCGTGGGCGATGACGTCGACGCCGGCGCGTTCGCCCCAGATTTTGAGCTGATCGATAGCTGCAGCGCGGAAGGTGTCGGCCGCGCCGAGGACAACTTTTCGCCCGCGGTTCTTGTACCAGTGGGCCATTTTGCCGATGGTGGTGGTCTTGCCGGAACCGTTGACGCCGACCACCAGGACGATGGTGAGCAGGCGCGGGTCGTCGATGCGCATCGGTTCGGCAGGCGTCAAGATGCGCACCATCTCCTGTTGCAGGATCAGATAGGCGTCACGCGTCGCTTTAATGTTCTCGCGCTCGACGCGCTTCTGGGTGCGTTCGACCAGTTCCTGGGCGACGGGGACGCCGACATCGCCGAGGATCAGCGTTTCTTCAAGTTCCTCCCAAAGCTCATCGGTGATCTCGTTGGCCTGGAAGATGGAGCCGAGCCGCCCAAAGACGCCCGACCGGGTTTTGGCGAGGCTGTTCTCCAGGCGAACGTCGTCTTCCGTGGCCTTGGACGGTCTGCCGAATAAGTTGCGCAGCAATTGCGTGTCTCCTTCTTGCGTTGACCTTGCAGCGCCTGCTCGTCACTTATGGCGGCATGACGCGTATGCAATGTGGCGGCGCTACCTCGCGCCGCGACTAGCGCATCATTATAGCATGGCGGGCGGGGCTCCCCAAGGAGGGGCGGGCGCAGACTGCCCATAAAGGTTTATTATGCAGCCGGCAAGAGCATATGAGAGGGGCAGCAGAGAACGCAGAGAGCGCCTCTGCTGCTTGGCTGCTATGCCGGCGCGATCTCGTCGAGGCGGACGGGTCGCTTTTCGTGCAGCGACTTGGCCGCGGCCAGCGCCATGACCACGGGAATGCGCCCGTCCTCGCCGGTGACGGGTGTAGGCCGGTCGTGGACGACGGCTTCGACGAACTGCGCCAGTTCGAGGGCGAAGCTGTCGGCGTAGCGCTCCAGGAAGAAGTGTAGCGGCAGGTCGCGGCGGATGTGATCGCCGGTGCTGATGACGGCTGCGTTGGGGTACTTGTTCTCGGTCTGAATGGCGCCGCCGGAGCCGAGGACTTCGACACGTTGGTCATAGCCGTAGACGGCGCGGCGGCTGTTGTCGATGACGCCGAGCGCGCCGTTGGCGAAGGTGAGCAGGACGAGCGCGGTGTCGATGTCGCCTGCTTCGCCTATAGCGGGGTCGACCAGCACAGCGCCGGATGTGTAGACCTCGACGACCTCGGAGCCGAGCAGGAAGCGGGCCATGTCGAAGTCGTGGATGGTCATGTCCAGGAAGATGCCGCCGGAGACGCGGATATAGCTCAGGGGCGGAGGGCCGGGGTCGCGGCTGATGATGTGGAGCAGGTGCGGCTGGCCGATTTCGCCGTCGACGATGGCGCGGCGCACGCGCGCGAAGTTGGCGTCGAAGCGGCGGTTGAAGCCAATCTGGAGCTTGACGCCGGCCTTGTCGACTGCGGCCAGCGCGCCGTCGATCTCGGCGAGGCTGCGCGCGATGGGCTTTTCGCAGAAGATGTGCTTGCCCGCGGCGGCGGCGCCTTCGATAATGGCTGGGTGCGTATCGGTGGCGGAGGCGACGATCACGGCGTCGATAGCCGGATCGTCCAGGATGGCTTCAGGGTTGTCGTAGGCGTGCGGTATGTTGTATTGGCCGGCAAGTCTCTGCGCGGCCTCGAAAGCGATGTCGGCGATGGCGACCAGGCGGGCGCCGGGCACGCGCGCCGCTAGGTTGGCAGCGTGCACCTGGCCGATGCGCCCTGCGCCGACCATGCCGAGGTTGAGTGTGGTCATCGGGTCTCCTTGGGCGTGGTGAGTCACAAGTCATGGGTCATTGATGACTGATGACGCCTGATTCGTGACGTGTGATTCGTGTTCTTACAAACCGATGGCGTGCAGGTATTGGCGGTTGCGCTGCGCGCTCTGGCGCGGCGAACCCATGCCGGGCAGCACGTCCTGCTCGACGGTGATGAAGCCGGTATAGTTGTGGGCGATGAGCCAGTCGCGCACAGCAGGGAAGTCGACGCAGCCTTGGCCGAGTTCGGAGAAGACGCCGCGCCGCACCGACTCGAAATAGTCCCAGTCGTGGTCGCGGGCATCGCGCATGACGTCCGGGTGGCAGTCTTTGAAGTGGACATACCAGATGCGGCCGGCGTAGCGGTCAAGCGCGTCGATCACGGCGTCGCAGCCGCCTGCGCCGAAGGCATAGTGGCCCGTGTCGAAGACCAGGCCCATCAAGTCCGGATCGGTTTCGGTTAGAAGGCGGTCGATCTCGTCCGGCGTCTCGACGAAGCCGGCGCAGTGGTGGTGGAAGACGGTGCGCAGACCGGTCTCGTCGCGCACGGCCCGGGCGATGCGCACGGCGCCGGCGGCGAAGGTGCGCCATTCGTCATCGCTTAGGCCCTGCGCTGGCGTGATGCGCCCGGCATGTCGGGTGCGAACTGCGTCCGTGCCGTTGTCGTCGGCTAATACGAGGAAAGGCTCTACGTCTTGGCCGATCAGGGCGGCGGCATCGCTTACGAGGCCGGCGACTTTGAGCGTCTGCTCCAGCCCTGGGGCGTGGGCCGCAGGATTGCGCAGTGCGACGCCGACGAAAGCCCCGGTGAGGGCCAAGTTGCGGCGACGAAATTCCTCGCTGAGCAGCGCAGGGTCGGTGGGCATAAAACCCCAGTCGCCCAACTCCGAGCCGGCATAGCCGGTTTCGGCCAGCTCGTCCAGCATTTGCGTGCAGTCGAGGCGCCCGGTCTGGGTCTCTGCGAACTCGAGCGCGCCCCAGGAACAGGGTGCATTGCCAATGCGTATGGTATTCATGTTCAGGCGCTCCCTTGTTGCGGCATCGGCGTCCCGATGGGCAGCGAAAATGAGGCGGACAATCACGAAGTGCGGCGCAGGTCGGGCACGGCTTCCCACTTTCCGCTTTCCCAGGAGCGCAGCATTGCTGTCTGCACGGCTGCCAGAGCGAGGGCGTCGGCGAAGCTGGGCGCACGTTGTACGCCGTCGACGATGGAGAGCAGAAACTGGTGCGCCTCAATCGTCTTCAGGTCTTCGTAGCCCATGCCGATGCCGTCCCCTGGGTTGAAGCGGCCGTGGAAGGGGTAGCGCGGCCCGCCCAGCAGCCGGGTATAGCCGTCGTGCAAGCCGTCCTCGCCGGGGAGATATAGCTCCAACTCATTCATGCGCTCGAAGTTCCAGTTCGCCGCACCGCGGTCGCCGTTGACCTCGAAGGCCATCTCGCACTTGGGACCATATATGGCGCGGCAAGTCTCGAACGTGCCGCGCACGCCGTTCTCGAACTCGACGAGCGCGCTTGCGTAGTCTTCGTTGGTGACAGGTCCGGTTGGGTCGCCGGGTTGGCCGAGCGAGAAGTGCGTGCCCTGACCTGGCACGGGAAGGGGTCGTTCGGAGATGAAGGTGTGGCGACTGCTGACCACGCGCCGAATCGGGTCAACCAGCATGCGCGCCATATCGACGACATGGGACATGATATCGCCGAGCACGCCGAGGCCACCGCGTTCGGATTGGAAGCGCCAGGTGAGCAGGCCGAGCGGGTTGCTGCCATACATAGAGAAGAAGCGGCCGCGGTAGTGGGTGAGGCGGCCGAGCTTGCCCTGTGCGATGAGTTCACGGGCGTATTGCACCATCGGCGCCCAGCGATAGTTGAAGCCGACGAAGGACATAACGCCGGCCTGCCGTGCCAGCCATTCGATCTCGGCGGTCTCATCGGGCGTGCGGCCTACCGGCTTTTCGCAGAAGATATGCTTGCCCGCGGCGGCCGCGGCCCGCACCATCTCCAGGTGGAGATAGTTGGGGGCGGCGATGTTGACGACTTGCACGTCGGGGTGCTCGATTACGTCTTGCCAGCGCGTCGTGCTGTGGTGAAAGCCGAGCGAAACTTGGGCGCGTTGGGCGCGGGCCGGCGCGTCGTCGGCGCAGATCACGAGGCGCGGGACGATGTCGCTGTCGTAGAAACGATCTGCGATCTGCCGGTAGGCGCGGGAGTGGGCCATGCCCATCCACCCCATGCCGATGACGCCGATGCCGATCTCGCGTGCCATAGTAGCTCCTTATCGCAAGGGCAACCGCAGAGGAGCGTTAGCCGCACAGGGGCTAGAAGCGGCGGCTCCACTCCTTGGGCCAGCGCTCGATGACGACCTTGGTCTGGGTATAGAACTCGACGCCGTGATGCGACTGGCCGTGCAGATCGCCGAAGAAGCTCTCGTTCCACCCGGAGAAGGGGAAGTAGGCCATCGGCGCGGCGACGCCGATGTTGACGCCGATGTTGCCTGCGTCGGCGGCGTAGCGGAACTGGCGCGCAGCCGAGCCGCTGTTGGTGAAGATGCAGGCCATGTTGCCGTAGGCGCGGTTGTTGACCAACTCGATGGCGTCTTCGATGGTCTCGGCGCGCATGAGGCTGAGCACGGGGCCGAAGATCTCGGTGCGGGCGATCTCGCCGGATGGTTTGACGTTGTCGAGCACAGTGGGGAAGACCCAGTAGCCGTCGTCGTAACCGCTGACGGTGCGGTTGCGGCCATCCACCAGGACGTTGGCCCCCTCATGAGCGCCCTTTTCGATCAGGCCGGCGATGCGCTCCTTGCTCTGCGGCGTGATGACCGGCCCCATCTGAACGCCGTCATCCATGCCGTAGCCGACTTTGCGGCTGGCGGCCGCGTCACAGATGCCCTCGGCAAAGGCGTCATGCGCCTCGCCCACGGGGATGGCGACCGAAGCGGCGAGACAGCGTTGCCCCGCGCAGCCGAAGGCCGAGTCGGCCATGATGCGTACAGTCGTTTCCATGTCGGCGTCGGGCATGATCACCACGGGGTTCTTGGCCCCGCCCTGGCATTGGGCGCGTTTGCCGTTGGCCGTAGCGCGGCTGTAGATGTACTTGGCGACGGCTGTTGAGCCGACGAAGCTGATGGCCTTGACTGTGGGGTGGTCGAGCAGCGCGTCGACCGTCTCTTTGGCGCCGTGTACCAATTGCACGACGCCGGGCGGGAAGCCTGCCTGCTCCAGCAACTCGAACAGGCGGCTGCTCGTCGCAGGCACCTTTTCGCTCGGCTTGAGGATGAAGCAGTTGCCGGTCGCCACGGCATAGGGCAAGAACCACAGCGGGATCATGCCGGGGAAGTTGAAGGGCGTGATGGCGGCGACGACGCCGAGCGGCTGGCGGATCATGTGCTCGTCGATGCCGCGGGCGATGTCCTCGTTGTTGTAGCCTTGCATCAGGACAGGCGCGCCGCAGGCCGTTTCGACGTTCTCGATGCCGCGACGCAACTCTCCCACGCTTTCGGCGAAGGTCTTGCCGCATTCGTCGGTGATTGCGACCGCGATCTCGTCGATGTGTTCTTCCAGTAGAGCCTTGAGCTTGAAGAGGTGCTGGATGCGGTCTCCGACCGGCGTTTGCCGCCAGGCGGGGAAGGCTGCTGCGGCGGCCCGCACCGCGGCGTCCACTTCTGCGCCGGGTGAGAGGGGGACCGTGGTCATGACGGCTGCGGTGGCCGGGTTAACAACGTCCAGGTATTGGCCGGCGCTGGAACGCCGCCATTGGCCGTTGATGAAGTTAAGAAGCTGCCCGTTCTGCGACATAGCCGGTCCTTTCAAGCTGACACATCGTGTACCATCCAGACATTCGGTTCAACATACACGCCCTCATCGCTTTCACGGTCGATGACGACCGGCGCGAACAGGCCGGGGAAGATGTAGGCCCCCGACGTGGGGAAGGGGATCTCCGCCCATGATTCCCAGTCGGCGACGGAGCCGGCCAAGTTCATGGACTTATCGCACGGCTTGGCGATGGTTGCGCCTAGCCGCGCATGGACGCGCATCCAGGGGTCGAGCGGTTCGCCGCGCTGGTTGCGCCAGTTCGCATAGACCGCCATCGGGGTGATGGGGTAGCGATGCTTGAGTGTCGGGCGGACAGGGGCGATGAGGCGTGTGAAGCCCGCTCGCGCCGTGGCATCGCGCATGATGGACACCAACAGGGTGGATAGTCCCTGGCCGCGATAGCGCGGGTCGACGGTGATGCTGAGGGCGCACATGGTACGCGGCGTAGCGCCCGCCAAATAGTCCTGTTTGCCCTGCCACATGGCCCAGTCCCATCCGAAGTCGGGCAGGTCCGCGTTTGCGCCGTCCCAGGCAAAGGAGAGCGCATGGGCTGCGCCGACGAGTTCATCCGTGTCTTGGTCGAGTAGCCCGAACTGGTACTGAGGCCAGCGCGCGAAGATGCCCGGCCAGTCCGCGGGGTAGGGGTGGTTGCGAGGCGTATGGGCCTCCAACACGAAGCGCGGCCAGACTGAGTCGCTCAGCACAACGATGCGATGCGCCAGTGCGCCGTCCTCTGCCACGGTGCGTACCGCTAAGCCCCTCCTGCGCAATTCATCGGGCAGCGGCATCATAGAAAAAAGCGCTCCTTGGCGCGCATCTCTTCCCACTCTTCGCGCGCGGCGTTGACGGAGTCCGAGTCGCTGATTTCGGCCACGGGCACGTCCCACCAGCTTTCATAGCCGGGCACGCCGACGTAGCGGTCGTTCTGCACGTAGATGACGGTGGTGCGCGTGTTGCGCTTGGCCTGCGCCAGGGCGGCGACGAAGTCGTCATAAGCGGCGCACTCGATGACTTCGGCGCCGAGGCTGCGCGCGTTGGCAGCCAGGTGGACGGGCAGGTACTCGAGCTGTTCGCCGGCTTCGTCGCTGGGCAGGGCGATCTCGCCGGGGAAGGCGAAGCGCGTGCCGAAGCCGCTCTGGCCGAGGGAGCGGCTGAGCGAGCCGATGCTCTTGTAGCCGTGGTTGTCCATGAGCACGATGGTGAGCTTGCGGCCCTCTTGGATGGAGGTCACGATCTCGCTGGAAAGCATGAGGTAGCTGCCGTCGCCGACCATGACGTAGACCTCGCGGTCGGGGTCGGCCATCTTGACGCCCAGGCCGCCGGCGATCTCGTAGCCCATGCAGCTATAGCCGTATTCCAGGTGGTACTGCTTGGGGTGGCGCGTGCGCCACAGCTTGTGCAGATCGCCGGGCAGGCTGCCGGCGGCGCACACCATGACAGCGTCGGGGTCGCCCAAGTCGTTGACAGCGCCGATCAGTTCGCCCTGGCTGGGCAGCGGCTGATTGCGGACGTCGTAGATGCGATCTACTTCGGCTTCCCACTCTTGGTGCAGCGCTTGGGCCTCGGCTAGATAGTCGTCCGCTACGCAGTAGCTGTCAAGCAGATCGCCAAGCTCCTCTAGCGTGGCGCGGGCGTCGCCGATCAAGGGGGTGGCGCTGTGCTTGTGCGCGTCGAACTCGGCCACGTTGATATTGATAAAGCGCACGTCCGGGTGTTGGAACTGTGTCTTGCTCGAAGTGGTGAAGTCGCTGTAGCGCGTGCCGACGCCGATGATGAGGTCAGCCTCTTTGGCGATGCGGTTGGCGGCGAGCGTACCGGTAGCGCCAACCGCGCCGAGACAGAGCGGGTGGTCGTAGCGCAAGCTGCCCTTGCCGGCCATTGTCTCGCCCACGGGGATGCCGGAGGCGTCGACGAAGCGGTCGAGGGCTTCCTCCGCCTCGGAATAGTGCACGCCGCCGCCAGCGATGATCATGGGCCGTTTGGCTTGGCGGATCCACGACGCAGCCCGCTGCAATGCACTAAGGTCGGGGCGGGCGCGGGGGACAGCCCACACGCGCTTGGCGAATAGCTCCGCGGGGAAGTCGTAGGCCTCGGTTCCCACGTCCTGCGGCAAGGCCAGGGTAACGGCGCCGGTGTCGGCGGGGCTTGTGAGGACGCGCATGGCTTCGGGCAGCGCAAGGATTAGTTGGTCGGGCCGGTAGATGCGGTCCCAATAGCGGCTGACGGGCTTGAAGCAGTCGTTGACCGAGATATCCTGCGAGTGCTCCGACTCAAGCTGTTGGAGCACAGGCGCGACGTTGCGCCTGGCGAAGATGTCGCCGGGGATGAGCAGGACGGGCAGGCGGTTGACGGTAGCCGTGGCCGCGCCGGTGATCATGTTGGTGGCGCCGGGACCGATAGAGGTGGTGCAGACGAGCGTGCGCAGACGGTTGCTGTGTTTGGCGAAGGCGGCGGCGGTGTGCACCATGGCCTGCTCGTTGCGCGTCTGGTAGTAGCGCAGTTCCGGGTATTGCTGTAGAGCCTGGCCCATGCCGGAGACGTTGCCGTGGCCGAAGATGCCGAAGCAGCCGGCGAAGAAGCGTTGTTCGCGGCCGTCGCGGGCGACGTATTGGTTGGTGAGGAAGCGGACAATCGCCTGGGCAGTGGTCAGGCGGATGGTATCGGGTTGCATGGGCAGGTCCTCCGTTTGAAAGAGAGGAAAAATGACGAATGACTCGTAACTCGTGACTGCTTGACTACTCCAGGCCGCCGCGCTCGGCGACGAAGGCCATGACCTCGTCGTAGGTGGGCATGAAGTTGGCGCAGCCGTGTTTGGTAACGACGATGGCGCCGCAAGCGTTGCCCAGCCGCGCCGACTTGTGCCAGCCCCAGCCGTTGATGTAGCCGTAGAGAAAACCGGCGCCAAAGGCGTCGCCCGCTCCGAGGATGTTGTAGATGTCGACCGGATAGCCCGGAGCTTCGATCACTTCGCCGCCCTTCAGGTGGATGCGCGCGCCCTGCGCGCCGACCTTTTCTACGACCGCCTTGGGACCGAGTGCGAGCATGGCAGCGATGGCGCGGCCTACGTCGCCGCTCACCTTCGTGTCGGAGATCTGCGAGTGGGTCAACTCCATCTGGCGCACGTCGGTGAGCATGGTGGCGTTGATCTCATCCTCGGTGCCGATCACCACGTCGACCAAGGGCAGGGCGGAGCGCACCACGACGCCGAAGGCACGGGGGTCGTGCCATTGGTCGGGGCGGAAGTCTACGTCGAAGATGACGTCCGTACCGAACTGGCGTGCGGCCTCCGCGGCGAACATGGTGGCGCTGCGGCTCGGCTCTTTGCTGAGGTTGGTGCCGGCGAACTGCAGGACTTTGCTGCCGGCGACGGGCGCGGCCAGCACGTCGTCGATGGTCAGTTCGATGTCGGCGCAGTTGTCGCGGTAATAGACCAGCGGGAACTTGTCGGGCGGCTCGATGCCGAGCACGACGGCGCTGGTGCGATGGCCGGGTTTGCGCGGGCTGAACTTGGTCTCGACGCCCTCATTGCGCAGGAAGTTCAGAATGAAATCGCCCACGGGGTCCTGGCCCAGGCCGGTGAGCAGCGCGGTGTTGAGGCCGAGCCGCCGCCCGCCCACGCTGATGTTGGTCGGGGAGCCGCCCACGTAGGCGGCAAAGCTGGTGATGGCCTCGAAGGGCGCGCCGACATCGTTGCTGTAGAGGTCGATGGACGACCGGCCCATGTGCAGCGAGTCGTAGGTGCGCCGGCTTTTGTCTTGGGGGGCGGGTGCGGACATAGGATGCCTGCCTTCTATGCTTACGTCTTTGCGCGACGCGGATGTGTTCTGTGCGGTCTAGTAGAGCGGCAGCCGCGCGTCGACCGATTTGTACGTCTCTTTGACCCAGGCGTAGCGCGGGTCGTCCTGGTTCGCCAGGCTCTGCGCGCTGCCGGCGAGCACGTTCAGGTAGTAGGTCGTGTAGCCCGGCGCGCTGACGACAGGGTGATAGCCTTCGGGCACGAGTACGGCGCAGTTGTCCTCGGCGCGCACGAGGGCGTCGATTGGGTAGCCGGCCTGGTGCAGCGGCGAATGCTCGTCGGTGTAGACGCGTTGGTAGGCGTAGCCTTCCGGGCGGTCGATCTTGTAGAAGTAGACCTCCTCCAGGTCGGCCTCGATCAGGTTGCCCTCGGCGTCTTCGATGTGGACGTCGTGCTTGTGACCGGGGTAGCTGCTCCAGTTGCCGCTGGGCGTGTAGACCTCGACGAGCACCAGGCGATGGACGGGCGAGCCGGGCGGCAGCAGATCGTTAATCTGGCGGCTGGCGTTGTCGCCGCCGCGGATGGAAACAGGCACGTCCTGCGGGCGGATCAGCCAGGGGTCGTGGTCTTCGTCTGTGGGAACCCAAGTGACGGCGAATTCCCCGGCTTCGACTGCGGTCACGGTGAAGCGGGTGCGGCGCGGCAGGTAGAGCGCATGGGCAGCGCCTTCGAACACGGAGCTGCGCCCGCCGATGCCGGACCAAGAGCCGCGGTTCGACGTGATATCGTAGCGTCCGGTCAGGTTGACGAAGGCGAGTTCGCATTCGCCGGTCTCAAATTGCCAGGTTTGGCCCGCGGTAAGCCTGCGCGCCTGGAACGAGATGTAGTCCCAGCCGGCGGATTCGGGCGTGATCGAGAGGATCAGGTCGGGGTCGCTTGCATCGCTCGTCGGGCGGACGAGAACGTTTGCCGAGGTGTATTGCTTGGACTTGCTCATGGGCGTTGGCATTCTCCATCGGTGCGCTGCTTATGGCGCGCCGGCGAGGCGAGAAGGAGCGATTAAGGCGTCGACGGCATGCCGGCACGCTGTGGTTGAATGCCGGCGGGCGCGGCGTTGAAGGCATGGTCAGTGTAGCATTCGGCCTGGTGCGTGTCAAACAAATGGCCGATCTCATCCGCCGTCTCTACGCCAGGAAAAGCCGGTCTTGTTCGCGCTTCATGGCCCACAGAACGGACCCGGCGGGCTCCTCGACCATGCGGTAGGTGAGGAGGGTTCCGGCTTCCACATCGACGGCGAGCGTCGCGCTTGCCGCCATGTAGAAGGGGACGGGTGCATCGGGCGCGACCGGGGCGGGCGGGGTGAAGACCGGCGTCGCGCCGGGGATGGCGTGATCGCGGTCCATGACGAGGCGTTGGCCGGCGCGCAGGTCGGCGGTCGCGCGGATGCCCACTTCCGTCACGGGGCGCGTATCGAGGCCGCCTGTGGGCAGCCCCAGGACTGCCGCCGAGAAGATGCTGGTCGCGGTCTCGACGCCCAGAAGGTGATAGGGCAGGTAGAGCGCGGCATAGTCGCCGTCGCGACTGAGCAAGTGACCCTTGCGGCGCAGCAGTTCCCACGAGTCGCGGTCATGGCAGCGCACCACGACGAAAACACCGCCGCCCATGCCCGCTTCGTCGTCGCGGCGCAGGCAGTTCACCACGTCGATCACTTTCTCGCGGCGCAGCAGCCCCCCGTCCTGTGCAGGGCGCAGCAGTTCGGGCATCTCCTGTAGGCGGACGATCGGTGCGTGCAGCCTCTCGCCGTCGTGACCGTAGCCGGTGTCGTTCATAACGATCGCCATCTCGGTGTATTCGGCAACGCCCGCCTGCGGCAGCGCCGCCAAAGTCCGACTGCGCGCCTGCGCCCGCTCGCGCGGGTCGCCCGCGGTCAGGGGCCACAGGTCCCAGGCGTTGTCGCCGCTTAGCGTCACGGTTTGCCGCCCGTTCGTGACTGTGCCGGCGGCAGGGTCGTAGACGAAGTCGGCTTCGGTGGCCTTGCCGGCGCATACCACGTCCAGGCCGAGGGTTTCGGCCCAGGTGAGCAGGCCGATACACATGCTGGGCTGGTCGCCGTCGCCGGTCGTGTAGACGACGCCGGCTTGCCTGGCCTTGGCGGCGAGCAACGGGCCGGCGACCGCCGCGGTCTCCTTGCTCACCATGATGACGTGTTGGCCTTGTTGGATGGCGGCAAGGCCGTGGCGCGCGCCGGCTTCGGGCACGCCGGTTGCCTCTATGAGCACATCGAGCGGCAGCTCGGTGAGGAGCAGCCCGTCGGTGGTGAGGACGGTCTTGCCCGTCTCGACTACGGCGCGGGCTTCCGCCACGGTTGCGCACACGGCGAGGTTCGCCGCGGCGACGCCGCTGTGGATGCAGGCGCGGCGTGCGGCGTCGATGTCTTGGTCACAGACCGCCATGATCTCCAGGTTGGGCGTGCGCCGCGCCTGGAACAGGAAGGAGTTGCCGAAGGCGCCGGTTCCGATCAGGCCGGCGCGCACGGGCTGATCGGTGCGAAGCAGCAGTTGGTAGTTCACGAGTGCGTGGCCTTTGATTGGTGGTCAGGAGTGATGCATCAGGCGTTACGAGTCAGGCGTCATGCGTCAGGGGAGGGGCGTGCGCCGAGGCGGCCATTCACTTTGTCGACGGGGAAGCGGCCTTCGTTGCGGGCCAGCTTGGCGCGGATGGCGGCGGCGATGTCGATCTGGGCAGCGTTGGCGAAGCTAAGACAGTAGATGAGCACATCGGCTAGTTCGTCGGCGACCTCGGCGCGGGCGTCGTCGTCTGTGACCAGCGCGGCGGCCTGTTCGAGCGAGGACCACTGGAAATGCTCCATGATCTCCGCCGCTTCGATGGCGATGCTGATCGCCAGGTTCTTGGGCGTGTGGAACTGGTCCCAGTCGCGGGCGGAGACGAACTGCGCCACGGCCGAGCGCAGTTCGCCGATGGTGGTGGTGTCGTCCATTGCTTGCTGAACTCCGTGTCTGCGGGCGGCTCGATCGGGCCGCGGCGGATGAGGCGGGCGGGCGCGGTTACGGCCGGTTGGCGGCGCGTTCTCGTCGCGCTTGGCGCTCGCGACGGATCTGCTCGCTGAGCGACTCGGCCGGGCCGCCGCGCAGCACGTTGATGATCTCGGCCATGATGCAGACCGCGATCTCGGCGGGCGTACGTGCGCCGATGTCGAGTCCGATCGGCGCGCGGACCCGGTCGAATTTGGCCGCGGGGATGCCCTGCTCGTGCTCCAACAACTCGAACACAGCGCGAACGCGACGCCGGCTGCCGATCATGCCGATATAGGCCAGCGGGTCGTCGAGCACTTCGAGCAGGCAGTCAATGTCGTGCTGGTGCCCGCGCGTCACCAGGACGATGTAGTCGTTCTCGCCCAGGCCGGGGCCTTGCCCGCGCAGGGCGCGCAGTTCCTCGCGGAACGGCCCGGCGATGACGCGCGCGTGGGGGAAGCGCTCAGGCCGGGCGTACTGCGGCCGGTCGTCCAGGACCGTCACCTGGAAGTCACAGGTGTGGGCAATGGCGGCAAGGGGCGCAGCGATATGGCCTGCGCCGGCGATGATCAGGTGCGGCGGCTGCGCCTGCACCTCGACGAAGACGGCGACCGTTCCTTCGGGCCGGCTGTAGGACAGAAGGCGATGGTTGCGAGCCTCCAGCGCCTCACGCGCGTCCGCCAGCACGTCGTGCGTGAGCGCACCGAGGCCCAGATCGCCGGCGGGTTCGCGATCTGCGCCCGGCCAGAGCAGGCAGCGACGGCCCAGGCACGCCGCGTAGTCGCCATCCGCCGCGGTGACGGTGAGCAGCGCCACAGATTGACGCCGCTCGATGGCGTCGACCAGCTGGTCGAGGACGCGATCGCTCATGACAACTCCAGCCACGCCTCGATAAAGACGGTCATAGTCCCGCCGCAGACGCCCAGGCTCTGCATGGATATTTCTTCAGTCAAGTCCACCTGGACGTTGCGCGGCCGGCCGTCTTGGATTACGTCGAGGCCGGCGCGGATCACCTCAGCCTCGCCACAGCCGCCGCCGACGGTGCCGATGTGCTTGCCGTAGGGATGGATGATCATCTTGGCGCCGACCTCGCGGGGGACGGAGCCTTTCACCTCGACGATGGTGGCGACTGCGGCGGGCAGGCCCGCCTCGCGCAGTTTCTTCAGTTCGTGATAGATGGATGCCGGCATGTGGGCGTTCTCCCTTCGTCTACTCGCCTCGCCGCGTCAAGTCCCTGGGGGCTATTATGGCACGAACGGCGGCGATGAGGGAAGCGGCTGCATTCGCGGTCAGCGGGGCTTGAGCGCGGCGTAGTCGTCCGGCGTGTCGATGTCGCGCAGGACGGCGGGCGTCTGCGAGTCGACATAATGAATGTCGCCGGCATGCCGGTTGAGCAGGGTGCGCAGCGTCTCGTCCGCGCCCAGCGCCAGGGCTTCGCCCCACAGCGCGGCGGGCAAGTAGATGGGGTGGCCGCGGCGCATGTTGTAGCTGGGGATGACGATGCGCTGCGGCGTTGCCAGCGCTTGCTCGACGACGCTACGGATGGGGCCGGCGGGGATGTGGGGCTGGTCGCCCAAGGCGAGGAGCGCGCCGAGCGGCAAGGCTTCGGGCGGTGCAGCGGCAAGGAGATAGCGCAGGCCGGCTTGGTGCGAGGCGAGCATCTCGCCTGTGCGATAGGCGGGGTTGGGGACGATCTGCACAGGCTTGCCCGCCAGGGCTGCGGCGACGGCCTCGGCCTCGTGGCCCACGACGACCACGACTGGGCCGGCGCCGGCCTGGTGCAGGTTATCGACTACCGTTCCGACTACAGTTGCGCCCTGCCAGGGCAGCAGTTGCTTGGGTGCGCCCATGCGCGTGCTGCGACCGGCCGCGGCTACGACGGCGGCGATGCGGCGGGTCGGAGCGGGGCGATCTGTCATGGTCCGGCTACCGGGCATCTGTGCGGGTCTATGGCTGCGCAGGGGCCTCGCGACGCTTTGCCCACTTCTCGATGAGCAGCACCGCCGCCAGGCCAACGAAGGCGGCGATCAGCGCGAAGAGGATCTCGCCGTTGAAGGCGGGCAGGATGTTCTTCTCGATCAGCGGGACCAACTCGCCGTGCCGGTCCATGTAGGTTTCGAGCGTCTCCTTCCACGGCCAGATTTTGCGCAGGCTGCCCAACATGAAGCCGGTCAGCACGGCCAGGGTGGCGTTGTGGTAGCGCTTGAAAAGCCAACTCAGCAATTGCGCGAAGGTGACGAGGCCGACCGCTGCGCCGATGCCCGCCCATAGAATGGGCAGAAGATCGCGCGTGTTGACGGCGCGCACGAAAAACTCGTATTTGTTGACGAGGACGAGGATGAACGAGCCGGAGACCCCCGGCAGGATCATGGCGCAGATCGCCAGACCGCCGCTGAGCATCAGGAACCACCAGGTTTCCGGCGTCTGCACGGGGACCATGCCCACGATCCAGTAGGCCGCCGCAGCGCCAATCAGCAGCG
>Ga0334887_1003516_pt1 | contig 15502 bp, 8 predicted proteins | sample GraSluR1_MG_10_FD_207217 | JGI IMG/M metagenome (GOLD analysis project Ga0334887, IMG submission 207217) | Sludge microbial communities from methane-producing bioreactor in Wageningen University, Netherlands - Granular Sludge_18_07-R1 | ecosystem: Engineered > Bioreactor > Anaerobic >...
GGCTCGTGGGGCAAACGCGCTATTTGGCGAAATCGGAATCAACCAGCAGGCGTACCCCGGCGATCAGCACCAGAGCGCCCAGAAACGAGACGATCACGGCCCCGCAGAGGCCCGCCGTGCCCATCCGCCCAAAGAGCAGGCTGCCCACGAAGAAGCCTGCCATGCCCAGCAGCACATTGCCGACCGGGTTGTAGCCCCGCCCGCGAATAACGTAGCCGGCCAGGAAGCCAGCCGTCCCACCGACGATCACAATCCACAGCCAGTGCAGGCATCCGCAGAGTCCCAACTCGAACATGGCGAGTGTCCTTTTCCGGTGAAGGAGTGCGCGTTCTCGTAGGGCATATGGCCCTACGTCCCTACGAATCTGTACGCGCCGGACGCAGAAAGGTTACACCCGCCTGGTGCCACCATAGCGCAGACCCCTAAGGATTGGGGGAGAGGAAGATGAGAATGTCTTGAGAGCGTTCAGGAGGCGATGCCCGCGATGAGCAAATCGAGGGCAAGCGCCGCTTCCACCTTGCCCGTCTTGATGGCTACGTCGGTGTCGAGCAGGTGGCGGTAGATCGCTTCGAGATGTTCCTGGGTGAAGGCCCTGGCTTGCGCGGCGACCTTCTCGCCCACGAAAGGGTGAACGCCCAGGGCATTCCCGGTCTGGCGCGGCGAGCCGCCCTCGTTGAGGAACTCGCGGGCCATGATCAGCAGGCGAAACTGGCGGATGATCATGCCGAAGATGGGCAGCGGCTCGCCATCGTCGAGCAAGCGGTGCAGCAGGCGGGCAGCAGTCGCGCCGTCGCGCCGGCCCAGTGCGTCCACCATCTCGAAGATGCTCGCCTCGGCCACGTAGGGCGTCAGCAGGGCCACGTCCGCCTCGCGGATGGGGCGCTCGCCGCCCGTGTACGCGGCCAGCTTGCTCAATTCGCTGTCCGCCGCGCGCAGGTCGTCGCCGGTGACGGCGGCCAGGGCCGCCGCCGCCGCCGGCTCAATCTCCGCGCCGTAGGCGCTGCAGGCGTGCTCAGCGATCCAACGCGCCGGGTTGCGCGGCGGGTCGAATGTCTTGTGGAATCCGCTGGGCGCTGTCCTGGCCAGCTTGAGGATGGGGTGGCTATCGGGCAGGGTGACGTTCTCGACGAAGACGACGCGCGCCCAGGGCGGCAAGTCGTCCAGGCCCTCGGCCAGCGCCGCCAACTCGTCTTTGGCGGCTTTGCCCGCGCCGCGCCGCGTCAGCCAGGAGAGCATCCCCTCGACGATGACCAGCCGCTTCTCGCCCAGGAAGGGGATGGCCCGCGCCGCCGACAGCACATCCGCCGCCGTCGCGTCCTTGCCGTCGAAGACGGTGATGTTCAGGTCGGCGGTGCCAGGATCGCCCATCTGCGCGCGCATGGCCTGCACCTGGGCGCGGCAGGTGAACTCGTCCGGGCCGTGCAGGACGTAGAAGGTGGGCGTGCTGCGGCTCATGGCGCGATCTCGTGCCGGTCAGCCCGACCGCGTGCGCACGTAGTGCACGGTCAGCCGCTGCCCGGCCAGGGGGATGGGGAACTCGTAGCGGTTGATGGTGACCACTTCCAGATCGCCCAGATCGCCGAGTGTGGTCACGTGCTGCTGCAGGGCCAGCCCCAGCGGTTGGGCCAGAATCAGCGACAGCGTGGAAAGCAGGATGATGGTGGGCAGGCGCGAGAGGCGCTCCAGAATGCCGCTGCGCATCCCGCTCGTGCCGACCAGCGTCGCCAGGCTGGTCAACACGCCGGCGGTCACCAGGCCCGTCCCGCAGTTGGGGTGAATGGCCAGGCCGTGCTCGCCGTGCTTCATGCGGCCCAGCGCCTCGCCGACGGCAGCCTCGATTTCGGACGTGGGCACGTTGCCGTAGAGGTAGAAGCCGCTGGACGTGGAGCGCCCGGCCATGCTCAGGTTCTTGACCTTGCGGCTGAGGACGTGGATCGTGGCGTGCTCCAGGCCATGATTGCGCCGCACGCGGCGGATCACGGGCAGGTTCAGGATCGGTGCCAGCACAATTGCCAGAAACTGGATCATTATGCGTTCCCCATTGCTACGCAGGATGCGTGCAGAACCCGTCAGGTAGGGGCGCTGCTCTGTGCGCCCCCGTAGGGGCGTATTGCAATACGCCCCGACAACCTCTTCACGCACCCGCTACACGGCGCGGCCCAGGTGAGGGGCCAGCGGCGCGGTTACGGGATGTCGGCGGGCGGGATCACGTCCCATAGCGGCAGGGCGATGACCACCAGCCGGTGCGTGTTGGCGTAGGACGGCCAACACGTTACGAGCGTAACACGTTCGTCCGCCGTCGGCAATATCCACCGCGCGTTCTCGGCGCGCACGTCGAGCGGCTGCCCTTCCTCGGCCAGGGTCATGGTCTGCACGACCACGTAATGGTAGCGCCGGTCAGCAGCGTCGAGCGCGATCCAGTCGCCCGGCTTCAGCGCCGCCAGATAGCGGAAGACCTCGCCATAGACGTTGTGGTGCCCGTTGAGGACGGTGTTGCCGGGCGCGCCCAGCGGCGCGGAGGTCTGGTGCCAGCCGGCGGCGCGCGTGGGGGGCACGTCCCACTGGCTGAATAGCTCGCCGTCCAGCGTGACTGCGTGCTGGCCGACCGGCACAACCGGCGCGTCCAGGCCGATGGCAGCGATGCGGATGCGCGTGGGCGGCGCGCCGGAGATGGGCGTCGGTGATGCGGTCAGCGGAAGCGTCGGGATCGTCGGGATCGGCGTCGCCGTGAGGGTCGGCGCGGTCTCCGTCACAGTGGGCGTGGCCGATGGCGCGGGCGTAGGCGTCACGGAGGGGGCCGGAGTCAGCGTCTCTTGCGGCGGCGCGGCTGGCGATGGCTCAGCCGGCGACGGCGTGAGCGTACTGGTGGGGGTGTCGCTGGGGGCAGGGGTGTCCGTCGGGATGGCGGTCGCTGTCGGCGTGGGCGGCTCGCTGACCGGCAGGATCACCACCTGGGTGAGCGCGGGGGGCAACGGCGGCGCGGGCAGGGCCGTACCGAGCAGCCCCGGCGTCGGCGTGGGTTCGGGCGTGCCAAAGAGGTGGGGTGGCGCGATCACCGCGTCGTCAGGGGCCAGAATCCGCCAGCCGAGCAGCGCGAGTCCACCCGCCACGCACACAACGCCGATTGCGCCGAGGGCTATGCCGAGCGCGAGCGTTCCCCTGGACGGTGAGCGGCGGGACATAGCGGGCGCGCGCTCAGGTGCCGCGCTGGCCGTTCAGGATGGCGCGCAGCACGGCGCTCGTGTCTTCGAGCGTGGGGAAAAGGCCGTCCGGCTGGTGGGCGGCCAGTTCGTCGGCGCTGAACGGCCCGGTGGCGACGGCGATGGTTCGCGCGCCGATGCTGTGCGCGCAGGCGATGTCGCCGGGCGTGTCACCAATGATCACCACGCGGTCGGGCGCGAAGTCCGCCCCGTTGAAGGCGTTGGCCCTCGCCAGCGCCAGCGGCGGCAACATGGCCCGATCCCAGCCCTCCGAGCCGAACGCGCCAATGGGGAAGTCGGCGGGGTCGAAGCCCGCTGCCCGCAGCTTGATCGGCACCAGCCCGGCCATGTTGCCCGTGACTAGGCCCATCAGCACAGCGGGGTTGGCGCGCAGCGCAGCGATCAGTGTCAGCGCGCCCGCGCATGGCCTGACCGGGCACTCGCCGATGATCGCGGCCAGCCGGCGGGCGACGACCTGGTTGTACTCAGAGAGGCGGCGCTCGATCTCCCCGGCGACAATGCCCGCCGGAGTCAGCGCCTCCAGCAGAATCTGCCAGTCGGTCTTGCCGGCGAAGCTCACGTCATTGAGGACGCCGGTGGTGCCGAACACGTCTTGGACGGCCAGGCGCGTCGCCGCGCGCCCGCAGCCGCCGGAGTGGAGCAGCGTGCCGTCAATGTCGAACAGAACAAGCGAGGTCTTGGGCATGGTCAGAAGTCGCGGGTGCAATGTGCACGGGTCTGTGCAGATTATACCGTCTCAGGTGGCCCTGCGGCTGCGTGCCGGGGTAAAAGTGACACTCATCATCCATATCCTGACATTCCACACTACTGAGGCCCCGGCAAACGGTCTAGACTCTTGGCGAAGCGACTGGGAAAACGTTGAAACCGGGTGAAGTTGTGCTCGTGATCTGCTAACCGTCTCTCACCGTGCTTCCAATGTTTGCACTGCATGGCTTGCCGAGCGATCATTGCCGGCCAGACCGCGCGTCTGGCGCGCGGTTGTTCGGCAAGAGGACACAGGAGGAAATTGATGGCAAGTGATAAATCGTCCCGCAACATGGTGACGATTGATGGCAACAGTGCTGCCGCCCAGGTAGCCCACGCCCTCAATGAGGTCATCGCGATCTATCCCATCACGCCGTCGTCGCCGATGGGCGAAGAAGCCGACGAGCTTTCGGCTGCCGGCGTGAAGAACATCTGGGGCACGGTACCCGATGTCACCGAAATGCAGGCCGAGAGCGGCGCGGCGGGGGCCATTCACGGGGCGCTGACCACCGGCGCGCTGGCGACGACCTTCACGGCGTCGCAGGGCTTGCTGCTGATGATCCCCAACATGTACAAGATCGCCGGCGAACTGCTCCCGACTGTCTTCCACGTCTCGGCGCGCTCGCTGGCCGTGCACGCCCTGTCAATCTTTGGAGATCATTCGGACGTGATGGCCGTGCGCCAGACGGGTTGGGCGCTGCTGGCGTCGGGCAGCCCCCAGGAAGTGCACGACTTCGCCTTGATCGCCCAGGCCGCCACGCTGGAATCGCGCGTGCCATTTGTCCACTTCTTCGACGGCTTCCGCACATCGCACGAAATCCAGAAGATCGAGCAGCTTACGCACGAGGACCTGCGCGCGCTCATTGACGATCAGTTCGTGCTGGCGCACCGGATGCGCGGCATGTCGCCCGACCGCCCGGTGCTGCGCGGCACGGCGCAGAACCCCGATGTTTACTTCCAGGGCCGCGAGACGGTCAACCCCTTCTATGCCGCCACGCCAGGGATCGTCCAGAAGGTCATGGATCGCTTCGCCGAAGTGGTGGGCCGCCAGTATCACCTGTTCGATTACGTGGGCGCGCCCGACGCCGAGCGCATCGTGATCGTGATGGGTTCTGGCGCGGAGGTGGCGCACGAGCTTGTGGACTACATGCTGGCGCGCGGCGAGAAGATCGGCGTGCTCAAGGTCCGCCTGTACCGTCCGTTCGTTGGCGAGGCGCTGGTCGCTGCCGTCCCCAAGACGGTCAAATCCATCGCCGTGCTCGACCGGACGAAAGAGCCGGGCGCGGCGGGCGAGCCGCTCTACCAGGACGTGATCACGGCCTTCGCGGAGGCGATTGCCAACGGCTCCTGGGACAGGATGCCGCTGATCGTCGGCGGGCGCTATGGCCTCGGCTCCAAGGAGTTCACCCCGGCGATGGCCAAGGGGGTCTTCGACAACCTGGCCGCCGCCAAGCCGAAGAATCACTTCACCATCGGCATCGTGGACGACGTGTCCTTCACCAGCCTGGACTGGGACGACAACTTTTCTACCGAAGGCAACGACGTGCACCGCGCGCTGTTCTTCGGGCTGGGCGCGGACGGCACGGTGGGGGCCAACAAGAACTCGATCAAGATCATCGGCAAGGCGACCGACAACTACGCCCAGGGTTACTTCGTCTACGACTCCAAGAAGTCCGGCGCGCGCACGGTCTCGCACCTGCGCTTCTCGCGCAAGCCCATCCGCAGCAGCTACCTGATCAAGCAGGCGGGCTTCATCGCCTGCCACAAGTTCACCTTCCTTGAGCAGTTCGACATGCTTGGCCAGCTTCAGCAGGGCGGCACCTTCCTGCTCAACAGCCCCTACAGCGCCGCCCAGGTGTGGGATCATCTCCCGCGCGAGGTGCAGCAGCAGATCATTGACAAGCAGCCCAAGTTCTACGTCATTGACGCTGACTCCATCGCCAAATCGGTTGGGCTGGGCGGGCGCATCAACATCATCATGCAGGCGGCCTTCTTCAAGATTTCCGGCGTGCTGCCGGAGGAGAAGGCGATGGAGATGATCAGCGCGGCGGTCGAGGACACCTACGGGCGCAAGGGCGGCAAGGTCGTGGATATGAACATTCGCGGCGCTGAGGTGGCGGTAGATCGCATCGAGCGCGTCAGCTATCCCGGCGAAGTCACCAGCAAGTTCTCCATGCGCCCGCCCGTGCCGGAATACGCGCCGGAGTTCGTCCAGGACGTGACTGCCGAGATCATCGCCGGGCGCGGCGACCTGCTGCCCGTGTCGGCCATGCCCATTGATGGCACGTACCCGACGGCCACCACGCAGTACGAGAAGCGCACGGTGGCAACCGAGATTCCCGTCTGGGAACCCGAAGTCTGCATCCAGTGCAATCAGTGCGCCTACGTCTGCCCGCACGCCACCATCCGCATGAAGGTCTACGACGCCCAGTACGCCGAAAACGGTTCGCCCAAGACCTTCAAATTCACCGAGGCGAAGGGCCGCGAGTGGAAGGGCATGAAGTACACCCTCCAGGTTGCGCCCGAAGACTGCACCGGCTGCGGCGTGTGCGTCGAGATCTGCCCGGCCTACGCCAAAGACGCCAGCGGCCAGAAGACCGACCGCAAGGCGATCAACATGGCCCCGCTCACTGAAGAACTGCGCCGCAACGAGGCCGAGAACTGGGATTACTTCCTGGCCCTGCCAGAGACGGACCCGGCCACCTTCAACCGCTTCACGGTCAAGGGATCGCAGTTCATCCGCCCGCTGTTCGAGTTCTCCGGCGCGTGCGCCGGCTGCGGCGAGACGCCCTACATCAAGCTCATGTCGCAGCTTTTCGGCGACCGGGCGATCATCGCCAACGCGACCGGCTGCTCGTCTATCTACGGCGGCAACCTGCCCACCACGCCCTACGCCGTGCGCGCCGACGGGCGCGGCCCCGCCTGGTCGAACTCGCTGTTTGAAGATGCGGCGGAGTTCGGCATGGGGATGCGCCTGACCGCTGATAAGCTGACGCAGTACGCCCGCGAGCTGCTCGACCAGCTTATCGCCCAGGCCGAGAATCACCGCGAGCTGCTTGAGGCCATCCGCGACGCCGATCAGAGCACGCAGGAAGCCATCGAGCAGCAGCGTGAGCGCGTAGAGCAGCTCAAGGCCCTGCTGAAGCAGGACGGCGGCCCGCTCGCCGGGCAGTTCCTGGGCGTGGCCGACTACCTGGTGAAGAAGTCCGTGTGGATTTTCGGCGGCGACGGCTGGGCCTACGACATCGGCTACGGCGGCCTGGATCACGTCCTGGCGTCGGGGCGCGACGTGAACGTGCTTGTGCTCGACACCGGCGTGTACTCCAACACCGGCGGCCAGATGTCGAAGGCGACGCCGCGCGGCGCGGTGGCCAAGTTCGCCGCCGCTGGCAAGGGGATGCCCAAGAAAGACCTGGGCATGATCGCCATGACCTACGGCAACATCTACGTCGCGCAGGTGGCGCTCGGTGCCAACATGACCCAGGCGATCAAGGCGTTCGCCGAGGCGGAAGCCTACGACGGCCCGTCGTTGATCATCGCCTATAGCCAGTGCATCGCGCACGGCTACGATCTGCGCTATGGCTACCAGAACCAGAAGGACGCTGTGGAGTCCGGCTTCTGGCCGCTCTACCGCTTCAACCCGGACAACACGCGCGCCGGCAAGCAGCCGCTCATGCTCGACTCCAAAGCGCCGACAACAGACATCGAAGAGTGGATGTACAAGCAAAATCGCTTCCGCATCCTGCGCAACGCCGACCCGGAGCGTGCCACCGAGCTACTGGAGATGATGCGCCAGGACGTGGCTACCCGCTGGAAGATGTACGAGCAGTGGGCGCAGTTTGACATCTAGTCACGGTAGAGACTTCCGAAGTCTCCAAGACTTCGGAAGTCTGACCGCCCAGAAGGCAGCAAAACAACGCCCCAGGGCCGCAACCCTGGGGCATTTTGTGTCACGGGGCGGGGGCATTTGCCATGCATACACATTAGGTGAAGGCATCTCGCGGAAACGCTCCTCCCCCTGGCCCCTTCCCCGGCCAAGCCAGGGAGGGGGAAAGTGCCATGCCAGCCGATCAAAGTCCCCCTCTCTAGCTCGGCTGGAGAGGGGGATTTAGGGGGTGAGGCGACTTAGCTTAACGCCTGTGCATTCACTCCGCCGCCGTCACCGTGAAGAGCGCCCCCGCGCCGCGCCCGAAGACCTCCGGGAAGTAGAAGGCGTAGGCGTGGCTGGGCATCGTCTGGAACTCGCCAGGCACGCTGGCCCGCACCTGGTAGGTGTAGACGTAGGTGCCGCGCGGCAGGAAGTCCGCGTACAGGTTCAGCTGCTCGTCGCGCAGCTCGGAGCGGTCGAACAGCCACCAGCCCCAGTACCAGCGCGGCTCGTACAGCGGCTGGATGGTGGGCGGCTGATCAAGCTGGCTGGTCGTCAGCAGCGATGTGTCTACCGGCTCGGTGCCCGCCGGGATGGGGTCTTCCAGCACGAAGTAGTAGATCTCCTGGGGCAGGGTGATCGTCACGCGCACGGTGATCACGTCGCCCACCTGGGCGGACGTGACCGGCGTGCTGGGGTCTTCAGCGCGGAAGTACTCGCGCGAGACGGTGACTCCCCGGCTGATCGGCTTGGCCTCCGCCGCCCACAGCCGGGTCTTGAGGTGCGCCGTGTAGTACAGCACGCCCTCGCCCGCCGAGCGGGAGATCGTCACGCGGTTGATCTGGTCGCGCAGCAGGTCTTTCACCGCCACGCGCAACACCTGGCCCTCGCGCACCGTCTCCGGCGTGACTGTCCCCCCGCCCAGGCCCGCGCTGTTGATGGCGAGGCTGTAGGTGTAGTCGCCGCGCAGTTCGCCGCTGGCAACCATCCAGTCGGTGAGGGCCATCACCGCCCAGGCGGTCTCCTGCGTCGTCGTCCAGTGATCGCCCTGACGCGCCACCATCAGCCAGCGCACCACATTGGGCAGCAGGTCGTGATCGGGCTGGACGCGCGTCAGCGCCGCCAGCGCGATGGCCGTCGTGCGCGTGTCGCTGCTCCAGTTCCACCAGTCGCGCTCGGCCTCTTCCCAGTGCGCGCCGGTCGCCGAGAGGATGGCCGCGCTCTGCAGGTCGCTCACCAGCGAGGGGATGGCGTCAGCAGCGGGGTCGTATTGCTGGTAGGCCATCAGCAGGAACGCCAGCGCCCAGGTGTCCATCTCCAGCCGGTGCTCGCGCAGCGTGTCCAGGTCGGCGGCCTGCGCCTGCCCGGCCCGCGCGAAGACGTAAGCGTAGAACGCCTGGCGATTCAGCCGCCACACGGGGGTGTCTATCGTGGGCCGGATCAGGTCAAGGCGGACGAAGTTGAGCGCGCGCTCGATCATCAGCGCGTCCACGTCGAAGCCGGCGTCGCGTGCCTCGGCCAGCCCCAGCGCGGCGTAGGCCGTGATGTAGGGGTTGCTTTCCATCCGGGCAAACCAGCCCCAGCCGCCGTCGGGATTCTGCTCGCGGGCCAGGCGGGTCAACGCCTCGTCCAGCACGGCGCGCAGGTTCGCTTCCAGGGCCGGGTCGTCCAGGCCGAGGTCTTTTAGCGCGCGGTAGGTCATCACGTTGGGCAGGAAGCGGCTGATCGTCTGCTCGATGCACTGGTGGGGGAAGTTCTTCAGATAGTCCAGCGCGTCTACGGTCGTCACCGCCAGCGACGGGTCGAGGTGAAGAGTCAGCTCGCCCTGGTCGGTGTCCAGGCTGGGCGGCAGGCTGATCGCCTCGGTGCGCGCGCCCTCCTCGCGCAGCGTCCCGCCCGTGCCCACTGTGTCCGGCGCGGTGTAGCGGTAGACGGGGATGGTGCCGTCCGGCCCGGTGGCCAGCATGGGCTTGGCCGCATCCTGGCCGCGCTCGCCGATGGCGATGAAGGTGAGGTCCACGTATGGCACATCCTCGACCGTCACCCACCATTCGACGCGCGCCCGCGCCCCGACCTCGATGCTGATCGTTTGCGTCGCGTCGCTCTCGAAGCTCACGCCGTCTGCTTGCAGCGTCGCCTGCACGGTCTGGGCGATGTTGGTGTTGTTGTTGATCACTGCCGCCAGCGCCACGCGGTCGCCGACGACGAAGAAGCGCGGCGTCACCGGGCGCACCAGCAGCGGCAGCGTGCTCATCACCTCGGAGATCGCTTCGCCCACGCGCGTGTCCACGGTCAGGCCGCGCGCGTCCACGCGCCAGGTGGTCAGGTTGTCGGGCAGGGTGACGGTCAGGCTCGCCCGGCCCGTCGCGTCCGTGACGACGCGCGGCGCCCACAGCGGCGTCTGTTGGAAGTCCTGGCGGACGGTCACGGGTTCCGGCGCAGCGCCCGCGGCCTCTGCGGCCCCGAACGCCAGACCGTCGGCCATCTCTGCCGTGGCGGTGGGCATAGCTGCCATCGGGGCCATGACCGCCTCGCGCTTGGCCTGGTCTTCCATCATCTCGTCGGTCAGTACGTCGAGCAGGGCGCGCAGCGCGACTTCTGTATACACATAATCGCTCTGGTAGCCGTAGAACTGCTCTTCCAGCGTGGGGCTGTTGGGCGGCATCAGCGAGAGGATGGCCAGGTCGGTGACGGTCACGCCCACCTCGGCGCTCACCGGCTCGCCGCGCGCATCCACTGCTTTGATGTCCAGCGTCACGGTGTCGCCCGGCTGCGCTCGCGTTGCCGACGGCGTGATGGTGACCTCCAGGCGGCGGCTGACCGGCTCGACGCTGAGGGCGATGCTGCCCGTGCGGTAGGACGGGTTGGGCGTCTCGGCGTCGGTGCCCTTCATCAGCGCCACCGAGATGTGGATCGTCGGCAGATGATCCTCGGTGATCGGCAGGGTGTAGACGAAGGTAGACCCCTCGATCTTCACCACTTCATACGCCTGGATGCCCGCTCGCTCGACGGCGATCAGGGCGTAGGACGTGCCGGTGAACGGCGTCGGGATCAGGATTTCGGCGGTGTCGCCGGGCTGGTAGCTTTCCTTGTCAGCGATCAGGTCAATGGTGTTGCTGGGGCGGCCCCACCACACGGGCCGGGTGCCCGTCACCCAGACCTGCAACGTGGCGCTGTTGAGCCGCTCGTAATCGTCGCGGGCCAGCGCCTGCACGCGGTAGATGCCGGCCCCCGGCGGCGTGAACGTGTAGCGCGCCGTGCCGTCATCCGCTGCGGTCACCTGCCCGCTCTCGACCTCGATCTCCTGGCGCTGCCAGGTGTACTGCCCGAACTGGCCCTCGACCGGCACGCGCTCCCAGCGAATCTCCACCACCTTCACGTCCATCTTTTGGCCGGGGATGGGCTGGCTCTCTGGCGTGACGGCGATCAGGTCTATGTCTAGCGGACGGCCCTCGCGCCCGAAGTAGCGGTCAGTGCGCAGGCCGACGTAGACATCGGCGGGATGGGCCAGCACGGACGCCCGCCCGCTGATCACCTGGCCGCTCTCGTCGCGCACCTGGCCCTCGATGCTGATCGTCATCGGGCGGCGCGAGGGCGCGCGCGTGTCCGGCAGGGAGACGATCATCTGGCCGTTGGCGTCGGTCGTCGCTGTGCCGCCCCCCAGGTTCACCCAGTCGAAATAGTCCTGCGTGTCATCGCTGAACGAGTAGCGGCCCGGCCCGCTGTAGTTGAACCAGGCCGTCTGGCCGACCGCGTTCCAGGACATGGGCGCGCCGCTCACCGCGCCGCCGAAGTAGTACGACGCGCTGATAGCTGCCTTGAGCGGATCGCCCTGGGCGATCTGGTCGTAGTCCGGCGTCACCGCCACCTTGTACTCCGGCACGCGGAACTCGGCGATGGTGAACGATACCTGGGCGGCGTAGCGCCCGTTCATCTGGACGTTGATGTTCGCCTGACCAAGCTGCACGTCATTGGGCAGGGCGATCTCGCCGTTGAAGGTGCCGAACTCCGTCAGCGGCAGGTCGCCCTCAAAGAGCATCTGCCCGCCCCAGTTCACGTCAATGGAGACGTGCACGCTCCTGGCGGACGGCACGCTGTAGGTCATGTCCTGGCGGTCGCGCACCGCGCCCCGGAAGTACACCGTCTCGCCAGGGCGATAGATCGGGCGGTCAGTGTAGAGGTGCCCGGCGGTTTCGGGCAATTCGCTCTCGTTCCACGACATCCACACGCCATAAGTATCCACGCCCTCGGCGACGGCGTAGACGAACGTATCGCGGCTGGGGTAGAGGTCTACGGGCAGGCGCACGACGCCATCAGCGCCGGTTTCGCCGCCAACGATCTGCCTGCCGTCTCCGTCGTACAGGCGCACGGCGATGCCAGCGACCGGCTCGGCGCTCTGGATGTCGGTCACCCAGATCAACATCTCGTCCGGGCTGCGCTTGACGGTCAGGCTGGCCGTGACCACGCCCAGCGCCATCGTCTCTGGCTCACGGATGCGCGGGCCTTGCGCGCGCAGCAGGTAGACGCCGGGGGGCAGCTTGCCGCCTTGCTCGGAGGCCAGCAGCACCTCGTCCACGCCGTAGAGCGTCGGCCCGGCGTCGAGCGTCTGCGTCCACTCGCGCAGCAGCGGGCTGCGGCGGGCCAGGCGATCCATGTCCTCGTAGTAGGCGCGCATGGCCGTGCCGATCTGCGCCGTGTCAATGGCGTGCAGCCAGAAGCGCACAGTCGGCCTGGCAGCGACGCGCATGGCGATGCGCGTATCGTCGCGGTAGGCGCTGGTGAGCATGAAACGCTCGTAGGTGGGCAGCGACGCCCAGGGGTCAATGACGCCGGTGACGAAGCTGAACGTGTAGTCCGTCTCGATGGCGTTGCCGTAGACATCCTGCGCGCCGCGCTTGAAGCGGATGGTGTAGGTCGTCTCTTGCTGCGTGGCGAAGTCCAGATAGAGCGACTGGTCGCCGCTGACCACTGGCTTCCAGGCCACGCCCTCCGGGCTGACGATCTCCACCTTGTCGGCGAAAGTTTCGGTGTTCATCGGCGACTTGAAGACGATGCTCACCCCGCCGCCGGGGTAGACATCGCGCGCGCCGTTGGTCGGGTCGGTGTAGGCGATACCGGGCGCGGGCACGGTGCTGAAGGCGTAGGACAGTCCTTCCTTGAGCGTGGCCTCACCGGTGATGCCCCGCGCGGTCGGCGCGAGTGTGATCAGGTAATTGGCTTCCAGGCGCAGCATCGCGTCGGGCTGGAAGGTCAGGGTGCGGCTGTCGTCCGACCAGGTGAACTTGCCCGCCACGCGCTCGCCGCTGAAGAGCAGGGCGAACGCCACCTCCGTGCTGGCGCGGTCCATCGGCTGGCTGAACTCGATGACGACCGGCGCTTCCAGTCGGACTTCGCTCTGGTTGTAGTAGGGCGAGACGTTGAGGACTTCTGGGGCCAGCGTCCTGAACTGCCAGGTGAAGGTCTCGTCCAGCGTCGCGCCGAGCATGTCAGACAGGCCCGCCGCAATGCTGACGGTATAGGTGGTGCCGCCAGCCAGCGGCTTGGCCGGGGTGAACTGGTAGATGGAGGTGTTGATCCATTCACCCTGTCCTTCAACCGCTGGCTCGAAGTGCAGCGGATCGGGCAAGCCTTCCAGCTCGCCGGTCGAGACCAGCGGCACGACCGGGCGGTTGAAGGAGACGGTAATCGTTGCGTCGGCGGCCACGCCTTCCGCGCCTTCCGCCGGGATCACTGTGGCGACTTCCAGCCGCCCGATGGTCTGCACGAAGAACTTATGCGGCTCGGCGAGCGCCACCCCGTCCGCCGACTGCGCGCCCGTGCCCAGGGTGACGGCGTAGCGCGTCGCACGCTCCCACCCGCCGGCGGGGATGGTGCGCAGGGTGCGCGCGTCCGCCCACGTGAACTGCAACGGTGCGGCGGGTTCCATCTGCCATGCCGCCTCGACGCTGGCCGCGTCCATCGTCTGGTCAAAGACCAGCGTCACCGGCTGGTCGGCCAGCACTTCTTCGCCCGGATAGGGCTGCACGGCGATCACCTGCGGCGGCAGCAGTTCCGCGCCCTCCTGGGCCAGCGATTGAGTCGTCGCCGCGAGCAGCGTCGCGGCCAGGGCCACGACGGTGACTCGCGTTCCCCACGCAAGTATCTCGTTCACGGTCAGCACTCCTTCGCTCAAGTCCATACACTTGTAGGACGCGCAATGGCCACGCAGAGTTCCAGCGGGCCAAGATTGCCGCAACGCTCAGTGGTCATCAGCGAGTGCGTGCACAATCTGTCAGGCGGAGGGACGTTGCTCTGCTGTGCCCGTCCCGCAATAGACTTCCGAAGTTTTCGGAAACTTCGGAAGTCTGGCGTAGGGGCGTATTGCGATACGCCCTATCACCGCACGCTATCCAGCGTCAGGCGAGTCACTGGCCCCCTTTGCACACACCTGCCATTATAGGGTGATTTGCCAAAGAGGATAGGAGACTGGTATCGTAGAGACACCGTTTCAGCGTGTCCAGGGGCGGGAAAGCGCGTTGCTGAAGTGGTGCCTATCGTCACTCGCAGGCTCTTGTATTTGACACTGCTGAGCGCCCTGCGATCCGGGTATAGTTACAGCATAAGCGGTACGGAGAATGCCTAAGGAGCAAAGATGGCCGACCTAGCGACTACTTACATGGGCGTGGCTCTGAGGAATCCCCTGATTGTGGCTGCCAGCTCGATCTCGAATTATGTGGACAAGGTGAAGAAAGCGGAAGAGGTCGGCGCCGGTGCCCTGGTCATTCGCTCGCTGTTTGAAGAGCAAATCCACTACGACGAGATGACCATGGCCGACTTCATGGAGCGCGCCGCCTACATCTCGCCGGAGATTCAGTCGGCGTTCTACCCGCCCATCGAGTCGGGCGGGCCGCGCGAGCACCTGATGTGGGTCGAAAAGACGCGCCGCGCCGTCAAGATGCCGGTCTTCGCCAGCCTGAACGCCGTGTCGCCCGGCTCGTGGACCAGCTATGCCAGGCAGCTTGAGGAGACCGGCGTGGCTGGCCTGGAGATCAACTACTACGTCGTGGCGACCGATCCCGACGTGCCCGGCAGCGAGCTTGAGCAGAGGCTGTTCGACATCGTGGAGAGCGTCACCCAGACCGTCTCGATCCCGGTCGCTGTCAAGCTCAGCCCCTACTACACCTCGACGCCCAACGTCGTGTGCGAGCTAGAGAAACGCGGCGTGAAGGCGGTCGTGCTGTTCAACCGTTTCCTCCAGCCGGACATTGACGTGGACAGCGAGTCGCTGGTCAACGACATGGTGCTCAGCACGCCGCGCGAGATGAAGGTACCCCTGCGCTGGGTAGCCCTGCTCTACGGGCGCACGGGGCTGGACCTGGCCCTGAACACCGGCGTGCACAGCGGGCGCGATGTCGTCAAGGCGATCCTGGCCGGCGCGGTGGCGGTGCAGGTGGCTTCCTGCCTGCTGGAAAACGGCCTGCCCTACCTCTCGACCATGCTGCTGGAACTGCAAAGCTGGATGGAGTTGAAAGACTACCGCTCGCTGGACGAGTTCCGGGGCAAGGTCAGCCAGCAGAACGTGCCCGACCCGTTCGGCTTCGAGCGCGCGCAGTACATGAAGCTGCTGATGGCCCAGCAGTAACCTTTCTCGACATTCTGACAGCACACGGGGCCTCGCGGGGCCTCGTGT
>Ga0334887_1003517_pt1 | contig 15498 bp, 20 predicted proteins | sample GraSluR1_MG_10_FD_207217 | JGI IMG/M metagenome (GOLD analysis project Ga0334887, IMG submission 207217) | Sludge microbial communities from methane-producing bioreactor in Wageningen University, Netherlands - Granular Sludge_18_07-R1 | ecosystem: Engineered > Bioreactor > Anaerobic >...
GATTCCCTTGTCACTTTCTGCCAGACCCCGAGTCTGGAGGAGACCCATGCCTTCTACAACCGCCTCCTGCGGCTTCCGATGGTGCTGGATCAGGTCAGATGCCGGATCTACAGGGTCGCCCGGAACGGGTACATCGGTTTCTGCGTTGCGGAAACACCGGTTGTCCCCGAAGGCGTGATGATTACCCTGGTCACCGATGAAGTTGACCTGTGGTTTCAGGAGATAAAGAACGCCGGACACCACATCATCAAACCACCGGCCCTGAACACCGATTACAACATCTACCATTTCTTCGCCAGAGACCCCTCGGGCTACACCGTCGAGATTCAGAGGTTCGAGGATCCCCGGTGGAAGAGGGAATAGGCCTCTACATCCACATACCGTTCTGCCTTTCAAAATGCCCCTACTGCGCCTTCAGCAGCGTTGCCGAACACCCGTCCCGGGAATTCGTTTCAGCGATTCGAAAGGAACTCGATATTCTTTCACCGGGCAGGGTGAGAACTCTGTACGCTGGAGGGGGCACACCAACCCTTATCGGGGCATCATTCTGGGCTGAAATACTCAGCAGTCTCGATCTTCCCCTCTCCGCCGAGGCAACCGTAGAAACCAACCCCGCGGTTCTTAAACCCGCAGAATACCGGGCCATGAGGAACGCCGGGTTCAACCGGTTGAGCATCGGGGTCCAATCATTCAACCACGGCAACCTTGCTCTGCTGGGCAGAATCCATACGGGATCACAAACGCTCGAGGCGGTGGCTCAGGCCAGGGCCGGGGGTTTCGAAAACATCTCGATTGACCTCATCTACGGCCTTCCCGGGCAGAGTACGGCGCAATGGGAAACCGATCTCGAAAAGGCATTGCTCGTCTCTCCTGATCACATCTCCTGCTACGAACTGACCCTTGAGCCCGGAACCCCGACAGGCGATCAGGGCCGCCGGGCTTCGGATGACAGTGTGGCGGAGATGCATCGAATCGCCCACCGCAAACTTGCCGGTGAAGGCTTCCGTCATTATGAGGTGTCCAACTATGCCCTGCCCGGCAAGGAATCAGCGCACAACCTGGCCTACTGGGAGAGAAGACCCTATGCCGGGGCTGGTCCCTCCGCCCACGGCTTCACGGGAACGCGAAGGTACTGGAACACACGGGACAACGTGGAGTACCTGAAACTCCTGAAAGCCGGAATACTTCCCAGGGCGGGAAGCGAAGGAGTAACCCCGGAGATGGCCCGTACCGAGGAGATCATGCTGGGGCTGCGAACGCTTTCAGGTGTAAGTGAGAGCATTCTTCCAGCAAACCGGGTGGAAGACCTTATTGCCAGGGGTCTTCTCGCCAGGAATGGCGACAGACTACATCCCACCCCGGAGGGAATGCTCTGGGCCGACGGAATGGCGGGGGAACTGGCGGTCTGATCAGCCCTTTCCCGTGAGCATCCTTTTGAACCAGTGACCCAGGGGGGCGAAGATGCCGGCGAAGAACACCGCTATGAAAAAAGCGGTCACAAACACCATGGGTTCCCATTTCCAGTCGTTCACCCAGCTCATGAGAACCATGCACGGCACAACCAGAGCCCCTGCAATCACCGCGAATCTCCTCATGCATCCCCCCATGTCGAACTTGTCCCGGGCGCCGGTGACTTCAGGGGGGTTCACCGCCTCAGGCCGGTGTTTCTTCACTTCATCCACTATCTCGAAGGGTGTTTTGTTGTTGGAGCCGAACCGTGGCATCTTGTTGAAGGTGATGTTCATGAGTCGTTCCGAGGGGGTCTTGAGCAGGAGTGTTCCGGTCATGGCATCGTTCACCACTGCCTGAAGGTTCATCTTCATCAGTTTCGGCGTTGACGCGTCTCCCGCCACGGGATAGACAAGCTCAAGCTCTTCAAAGGGGATTCTTACCAGTTCCTTCGTTTTGAAGGTGAGGCTTATGTATTCCAGAATCACCGCGGTCCGGGTGACGCCCACGAAAACATTCCGCATTCCCATCATGCCCCACCCGCAGGCAATGATCTCCTCCCCGGAAGCCTCCTGAAGCCTTGCGACAAGCTCTTCGCCGTTCTTCACCCCCGACATCGTTTCCCCTTTCATCCGGTTGCTCTAACAAGTTGGCACGCGGAATATGGCCCGGCATTTGACGGGAGGAAACCCTTTCGCAATAATTGGCACCGCTTCGGTGCCCCTGTAGCTCAGTTGGATAGAGCGGCGGTTTCCTAAACCGTAGGCCACATGTTCGAGTCATGTCAGGGGCACCAGATAGAGAAAAGGTCGGTTGGGGAGAGCCCGACGACCTTTTTCTTTTCCCATGCCGATGACGCATCCGCAATCATGTCAAAGGGTTGCTTGAACCGGACCGAGAGGGATTCCTGCTTCCAAATGGCGTTCAAAACTACTCCATGAAGCAGTTTGCTCTTTTCGGGATCGGAATGACTAGAGAATTGTCTGGCAACCTCTTGCGAGTGTTCAAAAATAGAAACCGCCCTGGCCAGGTCCGGCGGTGCGTCGGCCTCCAGCTTCCCGATCCTGGACGCAATGTCCTCCAGGGAAGCCTGATACTCCGCTAGCTTTTCGGTGAAGATCCACTCCGGAATCTTCCCGGCAAGCTTGTCCTCGTACATGGTCAACAGAAGGCGTTTCACCCTCTCATGCTCACTCCTGAGCCTGGCAAGCTCAGAACGCCTGTATTCGTCCCTCTGGTGGCTTCTCAGGGCGATTCCCTGTTTAAGCCAGTCCATTACCTCCGAATCGATGTCCAACGATCTCAGAACGTCCGAAAAGGCTGATTGCAGCCTGTCCTGCCGAAGGTAGGGTTCCGGACACTTCCCGAAGTGCCCTGAACAATGGTAGTAGATATGCCGTCTATGCATTTGCCCGGTCATAAGACCTCCACAATGGCCACAGACGATCAGACGGGCAAAGGGGTAGTTGTGCTTCCTTCTGCGGCCACTCTGCAATCTGCGGCCCTCCAGGGTGTCCTGAACCGTATTCCAGAGTTCACGGCTCACAAGGGGCTCGTGAATGCCCTGAAAGGTCTTTCCCGACCAGACCACGTCACCACGGTATATGGGATTCCGAAGGATCTGTTGAATTGCTGCCTTTCCGTACAGAGTGGATCGGCCCCTGGGGGAAAGACCTGATTCCCTGGCCAGTTTCGCAACCTCGGACAATGACAAGTCACCGCCGGAGTACTTCTTGAATAGCATCGCCACCAGAGGACCACGGAGGGGATCGACCTCGATGATCTTCTTCCCGTCCGGACGCAGAACGTTCATGTAACCTATAGGAGCGAATGAAGGCCATATACCCTGTCGGGCTTTCTCCATCATGCCCTTCTGGGTTTCTTCCCTGAGATTGTCCACGTAGTTCTTCGCCATGAGAACCTTGATTCCGTGAACAAACTTCTCGGAGGATCGGCTGTCCTGACGGAGAACAAAATTCTCCTTCACGAAGTGAATCTCAAGATCGGGGAACTCATCAAGGATCACGTAGTCTGCAAGATTACGGTACAACCTGTCGGTTTTTTCCACCAGAATAGTCCGGCATTCTCCGTGCTGACGGAGGAACGCCACCATTTTACCAAAACTTGTACGCCCTGCTCGCTTGGCCGTTTCCACATCAGTGAATACTTCTGCAACGTGAAGTCCCTTTTCAATGGCGTAATCCGAAAGCAGCCTTCCTTGGGCATCAATTGAGAAACCACCCAATTCCTGTTCTCGGGAGGATACCCGCACATAGAGAACTGCATGCATGTACTGTGGGTTCACGGCTTCTTCCCCTTACGAGCACGATTCATCAGATGTGTTATCACGGTACACAATCCTCCTTCAATACATCCCTTTCAAGGTCCTCGCAACGAATCCTGTGCTCAAATGCCAGACATCTTCCAGCACGAATGCGTGTTTCACATGTGGGCGTGTAGTGTGTCACGTATGTACCAGACGTTTCGACACGCCGCCGTGCCACGTCCACCATGTACCGACATGCCGTTCCGTATGTGTACCGACACGCCGTCGCACCACGTCCACCACGTACCGACATGCCGCGCCGTATGTGTGCCGACACGCCGTCGCGCCACGTCCACCACGTACCGACATGCCGTTCCTTTGTGTGTCGACACGCCGTCGTGTCACGTCCAGCGGTGCTTTCCATGGAGTCGACACGTCCGGTGCGTGTGTCAATGCAGGAATCCAGAAACACATCTCCGCAGTGAAGCTGCTTCAATCCTCCGGAATAGTTTCCCGCACATACCGTCATGCCAATTCCTTTCCGACGTTCTCATTTACGATCATCGTTATCTTGGCAAGCTCTGTTTCATCTCCTTTGAAAGCGCTCACCCGAATTCGACCATCTTTGTGTGCGGAACTATTAGAGATGGATGAATGTGCGAATTCGGGTGAGTCATCCGCGCCAAGGAGGTCCTCCATCTGGAATGGGATTTCCTCATTGGACAACTCTCCGAGAATTCCGTCCAGTTCTTCCTTTGCTAATGCAGGCAAATGCCAGGCTTCCGAGGTTCGGTCATTTTGTAACCGCTCGACAACACCAAGATAGAACAAGTCCTCCAGGGCTCTGCGAGTGGTGGTTGTTGGGGAATTGCATTCGGTTGCAATACTGCTAGTCACCATATGAAGTTCTGTGTCTCTGAGAGTTAGCATTGCCTTCAGTCGCAAATCTTGGATGGATGACAGCCCAACCTTCCTGACCTTCTGCCACGCTTCCTCCGGTGTGTTTCCAATTAAAAGAAGAGCACAGAAGAGTGTTTTTAGCTGCTGAACTATCCTTGCAGGTTCCTCTGGATTAGGCACGGACTCGATTTCCCTGCTGTAGCTGTTCCTATCTATTCCCGTCCTGCATCTGGCAACGAAGCAGGCCAGGCTGATTAGCATTGCATTCACATCCTGGGGAAGCTCGATAGGTTCCTCTGGGATAGCCAGTAATCCAAGCATTGCTTTAACCAGGTTGTTTAGCTCTGCAAGGCCTTTTTTCCTGGTTGCCTCTCCCTCCAGAGCTCGTCTCGCTATTCGCACTGACTGATCCCTGCTAACCGGCATTCGGTAGTACAAGAATCTTTCACCCATGATAGCCATTTGCTGCGCTTTCTGGTCAATGGCTTCCGTTACTGCTCCAATCACCCCAACCTTGCCTGTCCAGGTCTCTGTCTTTCCCCCATCGGAACCGAATGAGCGGGTCCACCTTCCGTCATAGATTTCACGGAAAGCCGTTATCACCTCCTGTTGTTTTTCACTTCTCATGCAGAGAATGGAGGAGAAGTCTTTCAAGACCAGAACACCTCTTTCTCCAATCTCGCGAAGCACTCCTCCCGTGGATTTGGCTGTCTTCTCACGGTTAGGAGAACCTGACAGAAGTGAAGCAGCAGTCATGGAGCCGCAATTCACAACTTGGGGCAGACCCGAAAGAAGCTCCAGGGCAGTTGTCTTTCCGCTGGAAGGAGGTCCGACCACTTGAAGCCAGACGTTGGCCATAGGGAGCATGTTGGCCACATAAGTCGCCAAAACGCACTCGGGCACATCGGTATTCTCTTCCTCGTACATGCTCTTGTGCTGTTCCCGAAACCTTAGCAGGATTGCCCTTGCATTTTTGTTGGTGAGTTCGCTGCATGTTCTCATGACGCCACATCCCTGCCAAGAGTAGCATCAGTTGTTTCGCTTTTGGAGGCGAGAGTCTCGAAGAACGAACAGGCGTTCTCGATTATCTCTCTCGCATCCTCCAAGGTCAGCTTTCGCTCGGTACGCTTTTGCCAGAACTCCAGGGTGATCATTAAAAATCGCTCTTCTGCCGTACACATGGCGGTTTTCTCCCGGATGCATACTCGCTTCGGAATCCCACCAATAGACGAGCGTGGAAGTTAGTCTTCATCTCGTCGCTCCAATCCCAGGAGTCGACTTGCTTGCATCCCGGCAATCTGCTCTTTCGGAATGGTGAACCGGTATTTTTTGCCTGCGTTGATTGTCAGGGCACGCTTCTGTCCTTCAACAATCTCGCATGTGATTCTGAAATCGAAGAAACCATGAATCAGCCCGTCCGACACCACATCAAACAACGCAGTAATGGCCTCCTGCGATTGCCTGCCTGAAGTGGTTGGATAAGGCTTGTTCATTTTGTCCTTGGAGCCCTTTCGCTGCTTGGGCTGCTACTGTCAGCTTCCTTGTCTGCGTCCGTTTCTGCCTTTGGAAAATTCTTGGCTATAAAGGATCGGCCCTTCTCCATGGTATTTCTGAGTTCATCAGGAAGAGAGGCGCTATCCTGTGAGTATTTAATGACTTCAAGCATCAGTTGGGCACTTTCCAGATTGTTCAGCATCCGTGCCTTCTGAATTGACATTCCCACGAAAAGCTCGACGAACTCCTGGAAGGACAGGTCTATGTCAGCACCCTTAAGCAGGTTGTTGAAGAATTGCGCTGCCTGCCACATTTTCTTCGGAGCATCTCTGAAGGCGTGCAGGAACTCAGGGTCTGCGTGTCCTGCCATGCTGAGTAACTCCTGGCGATCAACACCAAGCTTATCAGCAATTGCAATGACTTTGTCCGGAGATGGGGGAGGAACGACACCACGTTCGATGTTTGAGAGGTAAGGACCGGTCATTCCGACCTCTTTGGCAAAGATTCGACCACTGTGGTAAGGGAACCTCTCAAGCCGAAGCTTGCGTATGTACTCCCCGAACTTCTGGTCATGGTATCGAGTCTGTTTTTGCCTTGGTGTCATTGTCGTCTCCAATCAAATCGTATCATCAGCATTTACCGAAACGAATAATACAATGATACATTTCGGGTGTCAAGAGGGATTGTCAGTACCCGAATCAGAGCGTATTCATAGGGAGCATTCAATGAGAGCAATGGATGTGCTTATTGTTGTTGTCCATAAGTACAACTTCAAAGAATCGAGAGATGACTTTAGTCATGCAAGAAAGAAGACAGACGCTTTTCGGTCGAGAAGGCAAAGTTTCGGATACATTTGCTGAAACCGAATCAATTGTTGTTTATCCAGGTGATTGCATAGAACTGCTTGAATCGATACCTGACAACTCAATTCAGCTCATTGTAACCTCTCCGCCCTACAACATAGGCAAGGAGTATGAGAAGAAGCTCCATCTTGATAAATACCTGGAGCAACAGGATCGGGTGATTGAAGCCTGCGCACGGAAGCTCACTGAGACCGGAAGCATCTGCTGGCAGGTTGGCAACTTCGTTGACAACGGTTCGATCATCCCGCTTGATACAGTTCTGTACCCGATCTTCTCCAAGCAAGGATTGATAATGCGGAATCGAATCATCTGGCATTTTGAACATGGTCTTCATTGCAGCAGACGTTTCTCTGGCCGTTATGAAACGATTGTCTGGTTCACGAAGTCCGACGGGTACAAATTCAATCTTGATTCAGTCCGCATTCCACAAAAATACCCAGGGAAGAAGTACTTCAAGGGTCCCAAAGCAGGTCAGTACTCGTGTAACCCGCTCGGAAAAAACCCCGGAGACCTTTGGGTTATTCCCAATGTAAAGAACAACCATGTTGAAAAGACTGATCACCCTTGTCAGTTTCCGGTTGAGTTGATCGAACGGCTTGTACTTGCTCTATCAGACGAAGGTGATTGGGTACTGGATCCTTTCCTCGGTACAGGGACCTCAATCATTGCTGCAATGCGACACAAACGAAAAGGAGCGGGTGCTGAAGTCGTTCCGAAGTATGTTGAGATTGCCAACAGACGATTGAGGATGGAACTTGAAGGAACGCTTAAGACCAGACCAATGGATAAGCCCGTGTATGATCCTTCAGACGCGGGTCTGAAAATGACATCAGCCCCTTGGGTTGATGATTCGAAGCAACTTCGGTTATTGGAGAACGACTCTGAATATGAAACAGAGGAAAAATGAAGATCGCTGAAACATACTCCCACCTGAACGGGCTTGAGTTTCTTCTAGTCCACAAGCCAAGACTCTGGGATGAGATTCAGGAAGTGATTGCTCAGATCGACGCAGAAAGTTGTAGAACAAAAGTTTCCAAAGAGATCAGGATGAAGGGTAAACTGCTCTATAGCCCGATAGACATGAACGCTTCTTTCAACAGGCTTCTGAGGGAAAAGGAATGGGAAGAGAGCAGAGTTAGCTACTGGGTGACAAGGGACGAGAAGTTGATTCGGCGCACTCTTTCTCTTCCCCCGGAAGAACAGAAGAAAGAGATAGAAGAAGCTGGAGAAGTGCCTATCTTCAGTTACAACCAAACTGATTTCGTCAAAGACAGAGTGGCCGTTGAAGTACAGTTCGGGAAGTATGCATTTGTTGCATATGACCTCTTCGTAAAGCACCTGGCATTTTATGTCGGAGATCATATTGATGTAGGCATTGAAATCCTTCCAATGAAGTCCTTGCAGTCACAGATGAGTTCAGGGGTTGCATACTATGAAGGAGAGTTCTATAATGTTGTGAGACAGGGTCGAGGAGTTCCAGCGGTGCCGTTAGTTATCCTTGGCATTGCTTCAAATATATAACGAGAAAGGAGATTTGATAATATGTCCTCCAATCGCATTCTTGGCATTGAAGACATGCGTGGCAGTTATGAAATAATCGATACACGTACATTCTTCTGTAATGATGATGAAGAGGTGACTATCCAGTTTCATACCGCACCTAACAAGTACAAAGATATGAACATTGTCTTTTCTCCTACTAACGAGAAGCTACTGTATCCACCAATTCAGATACAAGGAGATGACAAAATGGTCCGATTGATCTTCAAAGGATGGAATCATGCGAATACATACGCAGCAATTGAGCCAGTTCCAATTGGTGATTATGATGGGCATAGAATATATATCTCCGTTTATAATGTATATTTGATGGGTACAAACAGGATGGATATACAGGTATATCGCAAAGTAGTCGCTAATGCCTGATAGGATCGCCAATAATGAAGATTTCAAAGCCCTTCCGGCTTCTTGGCCTGGTACTGTTCTCGATGCAACTTACAATGTGCGAGTATTGATTGAAAGGGATCGCATTATTGACATTATTGATACTGTAGTTCATGCAAATAGAGTAAGCATGTTGTGGTATTTGGCAGTTACTTTTTTACCACTGATTTACGCACTTTTCCCATCCGACATTACAGGAGTATTACATGTTATAAAACAAGTACTAATATTATTATGTGCGCTAACTATTGTCATAATTCCATTTACCAAATATAGCCCATTTAGGCTGAAGAAGTTTCGCAATGAATGTATTTATAAGCTACTTGGCAAAGCTAGAATTATTAGTGATAGATAGTTGTAGCCTCCGACGAGGAGGATAGAAAAGAATGATAGAAGAACGTGTTTTGTCAACTACAGATGTTGATCGACATGGTGAAAAAATGTCAAAAGAGCATCTAAATGTTATGATGAATGCAATAAATAGCTATGTGATGCCAATGAGTTTCAATCATGACCCAAGGTTTCCTCCACTTGGAAGGATAAGTGACGCAAGAATTGTTGAGAGAAGCGATGGGGAGTATGAGTTGATTGGCACCATAGAGACATACGACGAAGTTCCTGAGTATGATAATAATGGAAAAAAACTAGCAATGCCTCCATATCGAGATCATAAATGTCACATAATGTATGATAGATCATATCGTGATGATGAGAGTATGAATGCAATTAGAGAAATTGCACATTACATGAACACAAAGCCGCAATTTGAAGTTAAAAAAGCACTAGAGCCGATCAGCATTTTGACAATAATTGCATCAATTGCAATTGGGTCCTATTTCAAGGGGTTCTTTGGCAAACTTGGAGAAGCCAATGCGCAAGCAATCATCAATAACATAAAGAAACTAGTAGCAAAGAAAGAAAAGCAGAAAGACCGGCTAGTTGTACTTAAGGTATACTCTGAACACAAAGCACGATTCATAGAAGTTAATGTCATAGCAAGTAATCCAATAGAATCAGATGTAGACGTACTGTTTAGCATTGTACTAAAGAATATTGACGAAATATTGCCGGAATTTATAGAGAAGCTTGATAATGTAAGAATACTAACATATTTGTTTGAAGAAAATAAACTGTATTTTGCCTATGCAGTGCGTGATGACGGTATACCATTATTAGTACATAGAAGAGGTAGTAAAAATAGTAGTCAGCACAAAGAACTATTTATATAAATAAAAAGCAAGGATAACACCAAACAGTTCTCTCATTGGGAATCAGATTGGACTACAGTGAATACGTTTGTGGAGAAACTACTTGAGTACATTCAGTATGCAGTAGTAAATTGTGCACCAGAAAATGAAGCCGCTCTGCGAAGAATTGCAAGTAGAATGATCTTGTGTGTGAATGAAGAAGGAATAAGCGCGAAGTATGACGAAAAAAAGAATGAAGTAAGTGTATCAGTAAGGTTGATTGAGTACGTATGGATTGTTTCCTATACATACCCAATATTGTACCAATATATTCAAGAAAGAAGAGAAAAGGACCTAAATGGTAGTATAAGCTTCGAAGAGAACAAGGAAACTAGAATGTGCATGAGTATGTTAGAATGGGCACATAGAACGTATGTTGTGGGTGAAAACATTGGTCCATGGCCGGACGAGTTTCCAGTACCAAAACATCCTGATGAAATAGTACATGCTGGAGAACCAGTACATGTAGCGCAGGAGTTTTCTCTCTTGATTATTGCGTTTGTAATACTTCATGAAATAGGACACAAATATTTACAGCATGCATTTACAAAAGATGAAAATGTATCAAATGAGCAAGAGAAGGATGCTGACAGATTTGCACTTGACTGGGTTCTTGGATATGAGAGAATCGAGGATGCTGCACGTGAAAAGAGAACAATTGGTATTGCTCTTGGGATGACTGCATTTCTTACACTTGAGATTCATACTGGTCATGAAACTCACACTCACCCATCTATGTTGAGAAGACTTTATGATTTTGCAGTAGAGTATGGAAATGATGATAATAGTATTGTATGGGCAATTGCAGTAGTATTCATGAAATTACATATGGAAATACGTGGTATTGAGGCACCAGCCGCAAAAGAGGGCACATTTAAAGAACAATATGATATATATAGTGAAGTAATTGAGAATAGTAGGAGAATCGAACACTAAGGAGAAGAAGTACTACAAAACCAGTACGATTGGCGTGTGAAGAAGCATCTTTCAAATACCGTCCACCAAGGGGCACCAGATGAAGATCAGGCCGCCGGAATCAAACCGGCGGCCTTTTCTTTACCGGTCGTGTGAATGTTGTATTGACAATTCCCAAAATGGGAGGAAATATTCCCAATATGGGAAGAGACAACCGTATGGAAACATTGAAGACTGAGAGCAGCCAGCCTGTCCGAAGACACAACGAACTGCCTTCACTCGGATTGGCCGAGGGTCTTTTTTCCAAAGTCCAGATGAGGGTGCTCGCCCTTCTGTTCGGTCAGCCCGAAAGGGGTTTTCAGGGGGCGGAGCTGATAAGGCTGGCGGGTTCCGGGGTTGGTGCGGTGCATCGGGAACTGACCCGCCTCGTTTCGAGCGGAATCGTATCGGTTCAGCCGCTCGGACGCCAGAAGATTTACAGCGCCAACCGGGGATCACCCATTTACGGGGAACTTCATGGTCTCATAATGAAAACCGTCGGTCTTTCGCAGCCTTTGAGGGATGCGCTTGAACCTTTCGCTCACAGGATCAAGTACGCTTTCATATACGGATCAACTGCGAGAGGCGATGACACTTCGGCGAGTGATGTTGACCTGATGATCATCGGCGATGAGCTGGCCTATCCCGAAGTGCTTGCCGCACTGCTTCCGGTGGAACAGGCCATCGGGAGGACAGTGAGCGTTAACCTGTTGAACAGTGATGAGTTTGGAAGACGCCTTCAGAGTCGCGATTCATTCGTTGCAAGGGTCATGTCACTGGAGAAACTCACACTTCTGGGATCTCTTGATGGAATCGAAACAGCTCGATAACCTGGTGCGCACCGGAAGCCTGAAGCATGAGCCGGTGATCCAGGCTGAATACGACGGTCTGGTGGTTTCGGGCAGGAAAAGGCTCACCGACGCCGGCAACGAATCCCTGGCTTTCGAGAGTCGATTCGATCTGGCTTACAACGGAGCGTTTTCTCTTGCACTTGCTGCGCTTCGCCTGCATGGCTTCCGTCCGGAGAACAGGTATGTGGTTTTTCAGGTGATCCCACTCACCCTGAACCTTGGGCCTGAGGTCTGGAGAACCCTTGCCGAGTGTCACAGGCGGAGGAATTCAGCTGAATATGAAGGCTTCCTGGAGATTGACCGGCAGCTTCTGAACGACCTGATCGTGGCAGCGGGAAAAGTGATGACAGCTGTGGAGGCTCTGCCAGCCGGTTAGGAAACATCCCACAGGCTTGCTGATGTTCACATATGGTCCATCACGGGGCACCAGATTTCCTGTCAGCCACTGTTGAATCGGTTTTGGAAATCCTCGATCACTTGAAGCACCTCATCGAACTCCGGAATCTCTCCAAAGAACATCTCCCTGCTCATTGCCAGATAATCCCTGCGCCATTCCGCTGCCTGCTGCGGTGGAGGAACCAAGCGCAGCTTTCCTCGATTCAGTGTGGCGTAGTCCATCCATGACCAGTTGAAGTAAATCTCACGGTGCCGTGCCGCACGTCTGAATACATCTTCACGCTTTGCGGCTCTCTCTGCCACACCGCTTCTGATCAGGCACCAAAGATCGTAGTAGTGACGCGCCAATCGGGAGGGTCTTTTCCTGTCCGGAGGGCGCAGCGTCTCCTCATGCAGAAGCATGGCTTTCTCCCAGAATGTCCTTTCAGCAGCAAGCGTCCTGACTCTGAACACGCTCGTGCCGAGAATGTCGGGGAAGGCATCGTACAGGTAAGGGTGAACCTCCGTTGCCTCAACGGGTTCATTGTCAGACCCTGCCCCCATTTCGATCTTCACCAGCTGTCTGATGTAGCTGTCTTCTCGATTAGTGGCTGACGGATAGGTGAAGAGCAGAGTCTGACCATCCGGATCATCTACAGGTGAAGCCGGGCGGAGATCCCAAAGGTCCGAACCGGAAAGCGAGTCACCGATTCGCTCCGCCAGCAATGGAGCCAGGGTGCCATGGATTCGTCTCTGAGCTGTTTCCCTCATTGCCTCGAGACGCTTCCTCCGTTGCTTGCTGCTTGGGGCATCTTCCGGGCTGTGTTCACCTCCAAATCCCAGGAAGCCTTTATCGATCACAATATCAATATCCTCGGAGAACCTGTGGATCAGGCCCCAGCACTTTGACAGCGAAGTTCCACCTTTGAAGGTGAGGTTTTCTCCCCATCCCGGGATACTGAACATTTCCCGCAGGATCCAGCAGACCCAGAAATCCTTTTCTATGGAAACAGGAGGGAGGCTCAGAGCGTTGCCGGCCTGCTCGCATATCAAACGGCGCCGTTCCGCTGCCTGAAGAAGATACCCTGTCATGGCTACTAACCCTCTCCGCAGAGATATCTGATGATCTCTGCGATCCATGTCGGTGCATGGCGTATGTCCTTCTTCAGGATAGCCATGCTTTTCCTGTCCAGTCGTTCCCTTAGGAGGGAGACGATCCTGTTGTCAACATTCTTCTGACCCAGCCATCGAAGTGCCTGGATGACTGTTCCACTGATTCTGCCAGCTGTGGCCATGTTCCGTGGAGTGGTTCGCTTCAGTTCGATGCTCCGGTTCCCGATCTGAAGTTTTCTTGCAGGACCGTCGGTCAGAAACACGATCTTCATCGGAACCTGCTCACTTAATCCAAGCAGGTTGGCCGCATATGCGCCTGAAGGTTGCAGTCGCACGGAATCGCGCTGTTCAAGCGCGCTCATAACCTTTTCATCTGAAGGGGCCAGGATTCCAAGAACTGGATCTATGCGAGGATAGTCGTAGAGTCCCCTGGCGATCTGTCTGATCGTGCCATTTCGCTTGTATCTCATCAACGCTGTTGCCACTGCCGTCCTGCTTCCCAGATCCATGAAGTGAGCCGGGGTGAACACCCAACCCTTACCGTGGCCAATGATCCTGCTATATATTTTACTGTCAACAGAATGTACCATTGTTATCCTTTCGTGATTGCCACAAATAGTAGTACTTATTTGTTGTATGGTCAAGAGCTGCCTCCGAACCTTGTACGGAAAGTCGGTTCAGATTGCGTCCACCAGGGGGCACCAGATCGATCTTGGACTATCGTTGAAAGGTTCACTTGCGATGGAGACATGACTTTCGTATGAATTCAATCAGATAAGTATAGATACATTAGAAGGAGAAGAATCCATGAAGTTTTTGGAAATTGTGGACTATGTTCATCCGGTATCCACTCTGAAGCGTATTGCTGGAGCAAATGTTGTCGATCACAGGAACCTAAAGGAAGAAGAGCTTAGAACTGCCATAAAGAAGGTCATACCACAGTATCTTCACAGCCTGAATTCAAGTCGTAAGTGCAACTGCGGGCCTGTAGGCCTGGAGGGTGAGCTGTGGTAGGATACACAGCGAACCGCTGGAGCCTAACCCAAAGGAGCACTGATGCCATCCTACACGCAGCTCACCCGAGAGGAACGATACCAGATTTACGTTCTCAGGCAAGCTGGCCACAAACAATGCGAGATCGCCGTTCTGTTGAACCGGGCGAAGTCGACGATCAGCAGGGAGTTGAGACGCAACCGGGGATTACGGGGCTATCGTCCCCGTCAGGCCCATGCAAAGGCTATTGCCCGGCTGGCCGAGAAAGCCCGGCCCCGCTTCAGCAGCCCTTTATGGCCCCTCGTGGAGCGACTGATCCGACAGGACTGGAGCCCCGAGCAGATCTCCGGTCGTCTTGAGATGGAGCATGACTCTACCATCAGCCACGAGACGATCTACCAGTACATCTATGCCGACAAGGCAGCAGGGGGTGATCTGCACGGCCATCTACGCTGTCGGAAGAAGCGCCGCAAGCGTTATGGAAGCGGGAGAGATCGGCGGGGAGTCATCCCCAACAGGACATCGATAGATGACCGTCCTTCCGTAGTTCAGGACAGACTGCGGATCGGCGACTGGGAAGCTGATACCGTGATCGGCAGGGGCCACCAGGGAGCGCTGGTGACCATGGTGGAACGCAGGTCACTGTACACGGTGCTTGGCGCGGTTCCACGCAAGCAGGCAGGTTCAGTTGCAGAAGCGATGACCTCCTTGCTGGCGCCTCTAAAGGACATGGTCCTCACCGTAACCGTTGACAACGGCAAGGAATTCGCAGCCCACGAGAAGATCTCCGAAGCGCTGGGAGCCGATGTCTACTTCGCTCACCCCTACTCTTCGTGGGAACGGGGGACCAATGAGAACACGAACGGACTGATCCGCCAGTACTTCCCGAAGAGCAGGAGTCTCAGAAATCTCAACCAGAAGGAGGTGCAGTCAACTGCAGACCGCCTCAACAACAGGCCAAGAAAGAAGCTGGACTTCCGGACTCCTCACGAGATATTGTTCAGAGTGTCTGAAAAACTGGTGGTTGCACTTGCAACTTGAAAACAAGC
>Ga0334887_1003518_pt1 | contig 15497 bp, 11 predicted proteins | sample GraSluR1_MG_10_FD_207217 | JGI IMG/M metagenome (GOLD analysis project Ga0334887, IMG submission 207217) | Sludge microbial communities from methane-producing bioreactor in Wageningen University, Netherlands - Granular Sludge_18_07-R1 | ecosystem: Engineered > Bioreactor > Anaerobic >...
AGCTTTGACTACTTTGTTACGCATATCACTTGTCAAATAGTCATCTTCGGGACTCTTGAACTCCGTAAATTCCTCTTCCTCAGGCCATTTACAAATTAGGACACGTAGGTCGTCTATAGTGCTAGGACTGTATGGACCAGGTTCACGAATAGGCCCAAGAATCTCTGCCAGTGTTAGTACAGCAGGGCCTATTCCCCCTCTCTGTAAGTTATCTAGTTGTCCCAGATAAACGCGAGGAACCGGTATAGCGCGAGAATGATCTGGACAAACAATATTGGCGTCATGCAATTCAGCAAGACCGAACATTTGTTTTTCGACCTCAGGACAGCCGCTTCGCTTAAACCGCTTAGCCAGGGGAGCAGATAACTCCCCCGAGAGTTTTTTTACAAACAGCGAACTGCCCTTAAGAATTTTCTCTATGATTATGCTGGTCAAATTTTCAGGATCAGATGCTCGACTACGCTCTGCTTGCTCAATATATTCTAGTTCAAGCAGGTTATCTATCAACAGTAAAAAACGCAATGGTTCAGGTTGCTGATTTTCGGGCATATTTACGTGCAGGTATTCAGCCAACTCGTTGAGATACCGATTTGATTGAAGAAACACATTAGTGTCGAAGACTAGTAGCATGTTCGAGGATTACCCTTGTTCTAAACGAGCCTTCTTCATTTTAATCAACTCATCAAAGTCTTGGCCAAAGAAATCACCGAATCGAGGGGGGCGATATGTGTAGTCGCCCCACTCATCAAACACTAATCGCTCTATGGAACTCACACCGTTTTGTCGATCGACAAAGTATGACCCAAAATCATTATTGGTAAGAGGGAAGTTGGCAGCTTCTGATACTTGTCCTGACGTTTGCGCTATGCGACGCCGAAACCGCAGCAGAAGGTTCTCGCTGTGCGTTTCAATGAAGAAGCTCTTGTTCTGTTTAGACAACAGTATAAATAAGTCCCCCAGTTTGGCTTGTGCTGCAGGATGCAAATGCGACTCGGGTTCTTCGATTAGAATAGTGCTTCCCTCTTCAGCAACAACACATGCCAGCACAATAGGGGTGATCTGTGACCAGCCAAATCCTGTATCGCACACATTCACTTCGGGTTCATCGGATTTCTGAAGTATTACTTCAAACAATGACTCGTAAGGTTTTCGAGCTTTGTCGAGAGGATATACCAGCAGGCGCAATCCTTCGTCCAATGTATTCAGTAATGTGTTAATTTGCTTTAGTTTCTCATCCCAAGCTCTAGACCCCCAATGACAGAGAAAGTTATGCACGATGTTTCGACTATGTCCGGAAGATGATTCTTGCGTAGCGCGTGGTACATAGTAAAACCGCTGGGGCGAACTACGAACGGGACCAAGATAGTGTAAGCCCTTGAGCCATTTAGATATTGCCGAATTAAAGGCATCAAGTAAATTACCTACAATTTCATAGTCATTCTCACGGTACTGTAGTTCGCCGGCAACACTAGATGCGTGTACATTATGTTCGGGCGTAGTTGTTATGCTTTTCTGTGCTGTTTCGGGGATTTCCAGACCATATTGCCTTAAACGCGACACAGTTTCCGGTCTTAATTCTGGTGGCGCAGCCTTCAATCCTAATACCTGGGCCTCTGTTCTTTCGCAATCTGGTTCTTGTTCCCTTTCTTTATCGACAACAACCGCCATTTCAGGAAGTGTAGGTAAAAACGCAGCCTGGTTAGTATGCATGGCCTCATATCGAAGACTTTTTACATTCTCAATGAACCATTTTGCCGTAATGGCGTTAGATTCAAAGGACCACTTGTGCTGACTTCGTTTAGCAAAGAAAACTAACGTTTCATCGCCTGCAGGATTTTCGGGATCTCGCCAGGGAATACGTATCTCAACACTTCGTAGGATGATATGTTTAGTATTTGCACCTAATCCGAAATCTAACCTGAGTGTAGCCCAGGACTCCGCTTCACTAATAGGATGCACGCCTTCGGCTTGAGCCAATAATCGCCTTTCTCTAGATTGAAAGCTTTCTAGCAGATTTGGCGAGATACGGCATCTAAAACCAAAAGCCATAGTGGCTAATGCTCTTTCCTTTATAGAATTCTTCTTCCGATGAAGAAGATGGTCGAAAGACCCAAAATCAATGCCATCCTCACACGACAACGTCAAGGCATCTTCATTGGTGGGACTAACGAGACTTTGACGGAGTAACAACAAGGCACGTAGAATCGCGCTTTTGCCAGTTGCATTTCGCCCAAAAAGCAGACTAATGGGATGCAGAGTAACCCAATCGCTCCCTTCAAATCCCATGAAATTCCATAGACGGAATGCTTCAACAGTCACTAGAGGCCTCCTTAATCTGCACACCTATACATTTCTCGCCTCATTCGTTAACCACAGAAGTTACCCGGCAGATCATGGCTTTGGCAGCACCGGCCGGTTTTTGTACTCATTTCCGCGCTGGGGGTGCTCGATGAGCATATATTCGGTTTGTGTAGGATCTTTTGGGCCAGGCCAGGCCAGCAATGCCAGCAGCGATTGAATGCGGGGTACACTTTCCAGTCCCGCAACGCGCTGCGGATTTAGACTTCGGTCATCGAGGATTAGCCGGGTGAAGGTGGTGATCGCCTTCTGCTTGAGATCTTTCACATCTTGTTCGCCGGTATACCACGCCGTTCCCGCAAAGAGTTGTGTGTACCGTTGAGCGGGCGCCAACAAATGCAGCCTGGCGGCAATACTGACGGCGCCCAATCCATACGGTTTGCCCATCCCCAACTTGAGGCGATATGCATCGTCTTGCGCTTTTTCCAACACCCACAACAACGCGCCCAGCTCACCGTCTGAGAGGTTCTCAAAGCGGATGGTGAACACGAAACGCACGCCTTCTTTGACCGGCCGGGTTTGGGTGTGCTGGGTTTCCTTTTCTTTGAACGGCCCTGTTTCTTCAAGGGTCTGCCGGTTGACCTTGCCATGATGCCAGTAAAGTTTGTGCCCACGAATGACGGTTTCCTCCGGCGTGGGGCTGGCGTAGTGCGTCAGGCTGGCCGGCTGATTGGGAGTGGGCTGCACCAGATAATGCTGGAAAGTGGTGGGCTTGGGGCTGGCGAGAATTTTGGGAACGAGGGCTTCTTTGCTCAACCACACCGTCTCCACATCTTGGCCGTCCGCCAGATGCGCATCGGAGAAGAAAACCCGTCCCGCATAAGCCGGCATCTCACGCATATCTGGCGCAACAGTGTAGCCAAAAATAGCTTCGGAAAGGTCCGTCTCCGTCTCCCGGCGCAGAGCTTCTGGGACATAATCCAGCGGGCTGCTGGCGCGCTGTGCGCCCCGGCGCCGATACGGCACGCGGAAATTGGGCGAATGTCCGAACGCGCGGATGATGCCGTCTGGGTCTTGCAGGTAGAAGATCGGGCGACCTTCGATGAGACAACCCCATTGCGCATCAAACGGCGCTTGTTTTTGAAAGTCACTGAGTCCGGCGCGATAATCCCGTACAGCATCCTCGTCAATGCGAATTGGCTTCAAGTTACCCCGTGCATCAACGTCCATTTCCACCGGCACTACATAGTGATTCTTGCGCGGCGATTGGCGCGCCTTGCCTTTCTTGGTCGTATCCGTTGTCCCGGTTTCCAACATGCTCCCACTACAAACCATCTGCCCACGCAGCCAACCCGGCTTGCGCCCCTTAGGTGAGGCAATCTCCCCGACAACTATGCGTCCTTTGGGCGTGCGCTTAGATGTAAAGCTCACAGGCACGTAAGCGGGTTGGTAATCCGGCGCATTGAAGTCCGTTTGAGGAAAGACTGTACTGGCCTGGGCTGCCTTGACCCGCAGGAAGGTGGAGCCCTGAATCGGCTTAACCGGTACGACGAACCATTCGTTATCTTGTTTGACAACGTAGCCGGCTTTCACGACGCCCAGAGCTTCGCGATATGGCTCCGCCAGTGGATCCGACCGGGGCGCAGCTACGGCGCGGAAGAAGTAGCGCTGCTGGTCGGTGACCCATTGCACCTTGCTGTAGGTGACGATTTCGATCAGGTTGCGTAGCATACCCCGTAGACTGGAACCAGGAATGACCGGATGTGCCGGGGTGATGGTGTAGAAGAAATCCGGCTTGTTCCGGATTTGCTCGCGCCAGGGACGGTCGGCTTCGGCTGCATCCTCGCTGCGCTCGAACTCGGACTTTTCCTCGCCGGGTCTTTTCAACACTTCCAACGCGGCGCGAATGTAGAGCGGCGATGCGGTTGTCAACTCACATTGCAGCCAGCCGGTGTGTTTGCCTTGCCAGTACCGGTCTTGCGGAGGCAGGTCTTCCGCAACGATGACTTTCTCCGGTAAGGGCACAAAGTTATAGGGCGCGTGCGCGGCGCGCTCTGGACGCGGATCACTGTGTTGGGGCCAGTTACTCATTGTCAGCCTCCTGCCGCTCGACACTGAAAAGGTTGACCAGACGACTTTGCACGATGAAGGGCAATCCTTCATCATCACACGTCAGGTAATGGCGCACTCGCAGGCGCACCGGACGCCAGCCTGGATTTCCAAAGGCAAGCGTGGAGGCCGGGAGTGGTACGGCATGGTAGAGTTCCTGTTGTCCATCGGCCAACAGGGTAAAGCCCCTGGATTCTTTGCCTTCGTGGTGATCGCCCCATTGCACCTGATCCTCATCAAGACGCCAGTGCTCTGGCGCACTGCCATCTTCATCACTGAGTATGCGAGCGTGCCAGGTATTATCTCCAGCGCGCCAGACCAGCAATTCAGCCGCTGCGCCAAACAATCGCGCCTGCTGCAAGGTGTCGCTGCGCAATGGAGGCGAGATTTCTGGGAAGGCATCATGGGACGTTACCCAATCTGTTTTATCCTGTCGCCCCCAGATGACGCCATCGTCGGCGTGGGCCAACAGATAAGGAAATGTGTACGCTCTAGCGGGATCCAGCATCCACTTCACCACATCGTTTTGCGCAGCCGCGTCAAGGCGAATTTCTGTAACTGTATATGTGCAAGGCTGAAGTTCCCGTTGTTGTCGTTGTTCCATCTCACGCACCTCCTTGAGTCAGCTCATCGGTCAGGAGCTTTACAAATGCTTCCAGAGTTTGCGATGCGTCGCCCGTTTCGGGCGGCGGTGTAGCCTCCACGGTCAGGCCGGCAGGCATTTCCTCGAGCTTCCATTGGGTCTGTGTACCAGCCTGGACACGGGTCAGGGTCGCTTCGATGCCCTTGAGCCGCCCGCGCCCTACGCTGCTTTCGCCCCCCACCGGCACAAAGCCCGTCCATAGGTCTTTGAGCAGCAGCAGGAGCAGGCCAATTTCATACTCCTGCGGATCACGCAAGACCCATTCGAGGGTCATACGGCTGTCTGCCCCGCCGAAGACCGGCGCTTCGCTGAACAAATAGGTATCCAGCGCGCCGCCGGTGAAGCGGTCTACCCGGATGCGAGTTTGCGCCAACGGTTTGACCGGCTCGACAACGGCCTCGTGAACCAGCAAACGGCTGGCGCGATGGTCTTTGTCATCTCCTTCTGGGCTAGTACCAAACAAATGTTTGATAAGAGCTTCAGTTTTAGTTGATTGAGGCGTCAGAGTATTGAGAATGCGCGTGGCCTGGGCGCGCAGCACGCCCGCCAGACTGGCGCCGGGTAACACCGGCGTGCGCTCGCCAGCTTCAGGGTCAGCGGCACAATAGGCGCGCCGATGCAGATGCTCTATATCTGGCCCGAGGCCGGTCTGCCCGGAGCGTACCATAAGCGAGCTTTCCAGCGAAAAAGTGGCAGTGACTTCAAAACGGCTGCGTTGGTCGGGCGCATCCAGCATAACGCCAAGCTTGTCAGCCAGGGTAGCGCCTGTGGCTTCGGTGAGCGGTGCGAGGTCTTGCCAACCACGATCTTCGGCCAACCACGCTAACAAATCTGCCGGTTGCGCCAGGTCGTAGCGCCACACCTGCCACGCTTGTACCCGACAGCGCCCCAACCCACGGCGCTTGCGCGCCCCCAAACCGATTTCCGCACGCTCGAAGCCTTGCAATGCCAGCGCCAGGTCGCGACACAACGCCGCACGCTGCCCGGCAGGGATGAGCAATTCGAAGCGCAGGGGAAAGGTCGTCCCGGCCCGTAACACTTCCATATCGAAGAGTTTGTCCTCTGCTGCGGTACGGGTAGCGACGTCAATCTGGACGCCGTCGCGCAACTCAATTTGAGGCGCGGGACCGAGGGCATCCTCGACGATGAGGAGGCTCTGGTGTCCATCCATGGCATCCTGCGCCCCGCGCTGTGCACCAAATAACGGCGTATCTGCAGAGGGCGCGCCGTAACCCTGGGTGTACTCGCGCCAGTAATTGCGCAGTGCGCCGGCGATGGACGCACCCGGCAAGAGTGCGACACCTGTAGTCGCGTCGCTCAACAGCAGCATGTCAGCGGTATCCCCCGCTGCGGCGCCACCGAAGTGCGCGGGTGTCAACAATTCGAGGGTTCCGGTGACGATGATACGTTCAACAATGTCGCGGGATGTCTGCCAATGAGGATTAGTCATGGCGCACCTCCTTGCTGGCTCGATGTAGCACTCCGGCGATCACTCGCAGGGTGTATTCACGCGCGAGGCTGTCGTTGAGCACAGCCTGGACATCGCCGATGTGCGGTAACACGATTTCATCTGCACTCAGTTGCTCCCAGATCGTCTCCGGGGATGCCACACGCGCGCGCAGCCACGCGAGCAGCGGCACATTGTCGATGCGGGCGCGCTCATACTGGTCGCGCGCATACGCTCTGAGCGCTTTGTCAGAAAGGAAATGCTGTACGTGCCGGGTGTCTTTCTGCGGCAGCGCATTCACAGCCAAGGTACGCAGGCGCGCCAACTGGGTTTTGCCAGGCCAGCGCTGTCCATCCCCGAAATCGCGCCCGCGAATGTAGGCTGTGAGTAACCTATCGAGGTCACGACGCAGCAGGCGCTCGACCATAGTTTCGGCCAATGCCCGGCCAGACGCCTCGAGATGAACCGGCTCGGCCAGCGGCGTTTCCGGTTCGATGGCGCGCACGGTCAATACCGGCTCGCTTGCGTGCCAGTTGACGGCCACACGGCCACAGCCTTCACTGCGGCGCTCCCCGATTCCCGCGGTTTCCAGGGCTTGCAGGTCAGCCGCACTGATGGCGGTCTGGGCGCTGAAGACAAACACGCTGCCGGCTTGCAGCGCAGGCGTTTGAGGAAGCGGAAGGCCCCATTTGCGGTTGAAGCCTCCCAAGGGGATGACCCGCTTGAACGCAGCCAGAGGTTTCAGGGATCTGTTCAATGGCGCCGGCAAGTGCCCTGGCAGCAGCCGATCCTGATATGCACCATCAGGCCCGCGCAGGATTGTGTCGCTCAGCAAGGTCAGTGTTACCAGCTCGTCAACAGCCACATCCTGAACCGCGCCGCCGACTTCACGCCAGTCCGCCAACGTATGGGAGGCAACCTCCAGCACCTGCACCCGGCCATAACCACCGCTGCGCGAACCGCCAAGCCATAGCTCGCCCGCCGACAGCCAATCCTGTATGGCAATGGCATCTTCGGTGGCGCTGATCAGGATCGCACCACCCAAGCGCTCCCCCGCGGCCAGGGCCTGGAAACGGAACACGCCGCCTTCTTCCTCAATCGCGCGTCCTTTAACGCGCTCGCGCGCTGTGTGAACGTTGATTTCAAAACGGGGTGTGTAAAACTCGACATCCGGGCTATCCAGGCGGCAGAAGGGCGCAGCGAGGACTTGCGGCTGTTCCAGGTAATTAGGCGGTTGCTCCAGGTAATCAGAGATCTCGACGCTATAATCATACACAGGCGCGCCGTCTTCCAGCGCCTCGCGTTTTTCGCGGTACCAGGCCAATGGTGTGGGCAGCGCGCGTTTCCCCAAACGATCCAAGGGATAAGCGTTGAGGTAACGCGTCGCGCCATTGAAAAACAGGCGGCGGCCCCGTGGATCAATAGCCAAATCGAAGGCGGGGTCTTGTGGATAGCGATTAACCAACGCACCCCGGATGACGCTGCCAGGCACATAAGGATACGTAACTACGCTGTTAGGATCACCGGCCAATTGCGCAACGACCAGTGGTTCGAGAGCCTCAAGGATATATGTGATGACCTTCATTGTGCAACCTCCGAGGCGTGCGCGGTGATGATGTGTGCAAAGTGGGCCAGTTGTGCGCGTGTGATGTCTTCGCCTGGCGCTCCGTGCGCGTCGGCGTGCAAAGTGGCGCACAGACGGCCTCGGCCGCGATTACGCCCGATGCCGGCGCGCCGCAGGGCCAACACGCAGGCGCTCAGCAACGTCACATCGTCGGGATGAGCGCCATAGGGAAAGGTAACGGGTGCAGTAAAGTGGGTCTGGCGCAGAATGACGCGCAAGGCGCGCAGGGTTCCGGTGTCGGGCGCGCCGGTAGTTTCATCCACTGCGGTCTGCCGGCGGATAGTTGTGAGGGTTGCCAGGACATCCGCCGAGGTGAGACGCCTGGCGAGGATCTCCTGATGGAGCGCACGGCGCAGGTCGGCAGGCAACCGAGCCGGACCGACGCGCATGTGCGCATCAGCCGCCAAACGGCTGCCAGGGCTGCCCAGTAGACGTTGCGCGGCGGCCTCCCAGCGCGCGACGTCGCTCGATTGCAGGTGCAAGGCATACAGCAGGTTTGCACATTCTTCGTTGAGCAGCCCTTTGAGGGTCTTGCCGTGCAGGTAGGGCACGCCATCACCATCATAGTCCACTTCTTGATCCACCACTCCGGCGACGCCTTCGCCGCGGCCAAAGGTGGCATCACTCAACAGGATAAGGTTTATCCAATAGTTTTCCATCACCTCGGCTCCTTTCCCCGTTCCAACGGCAGGAAGAAATCCAATGCCTCTACGGCATCGAAATAGCCACAGCGGCCGGCGCCGTCCCAACCGGTGGTCTGCAGCGCCTGGATTCCGGATGCTAACAGCGGCAACTCCGCTAATTCATAGGTGCGACGGAAGTGTACAACGCCATGCGGTCCGGCGCGCAGCGCCTCACGCAGGTCCAGCACTTTGTTGTGGGCATCGGCCCAATCCGGCTCCAACCACAGTTCGCGCGCCACGTCAGAAAAACCATCCCAGGTGCGCCAATGCCCAGGCCGCGCCTGGCATAGGAGGGGGCGCATTTCCAAATGGCCATCGCGCACAGTGTACTGGCGTTGGCGGATTTCCTGGATGTTGCCGAACAGGCCGGTGGCGGCGATGTGCCAATCCAGGGCAGCGTATTCGCGCCGGTACTGTTCTTTGGCGTTACGGCACAGATCAACGGCCAGTTCGTAGGCCCGGGCGAAGGGATAGTGGGTTTTAACGATGGCCACGCCGGCGCTGGCTTGCAGGTCGTTGAGGTAGGGGTTACCTTGAGCCGTTATGGCTTGGGCGAATGTTTGCAGATAGGCGGCAGCCAGGCTAAGTCCAAGACGGCCATCGGTCACGAAGGTGAGATCGTCACCGCCGAAAACCAGCGGGCGAAAAGGCAAATAGGGCTTGTGGGGTGGCTTTTTGTCGCGCGCCATGACGACGGCGTTGAGGGCAGTCCAGGCATCTTGCGGCTGCCTTTGGGTTTTACCGATGATAGCCTCTTCGCGGGTGTCTTCGGTGATGCTCCAATGCTCCAGCAACCTGCCGGCCAGCGCGTCAAGCGCCTGACCGGCAGCGGTTTCGATGGCAGCGGAGAAGGCGCGCAAAGCGGTGATGTAAGCGCGGTTTTGGTCCGGCGCAGGGAAGTCCGCTTCGAGGCGCTGCACCCGTTGGCCCATCCCATTGCCATCGGCATGGACAACGGCGAGGTAACTGATGTCGCCCGCTTGGCGTCCCAGATGATCAAAGTCATACGGGATTTCCAGATCCGCCAATTTCAGTTGGCGCTTCAATACGGCGCGCAAACGACGTTCGCCCTGCGGCCACACAGCCAGACGGGCCAACACATCAGCGGAGCAAAGCCGGCCATCGGCCCCCACAGCCGGCAAACCGGTGGAGCTACACGCGGCGGTGGTGGCCAGACCCAACAGCGGCGTTGAAACGTGGCGTTGTTGTTTTTGAAGCACGAGCGCGCTCAATGCCTCCCTGACTTTGCCGGAGAGCGCCTCGGCATCCCAGTTGACCGGCACATGGGCGACCACCAGGTTAAGACCTGGGGCAGCCGCAAGCGCCCGCTTACCTAGCTCGATCGTAAAAGCGCGCGCCAGATCGGGTGAGGCGAAGAGAAGGGCGCAGTTCCCGCCACCGCGATACAACACCTCGGCATCCAGTTTGTCCTTCTCAATGTGCTGAGCGAGATCGAGGTCCTCCGCCTCACCCGTGGGCGCACGCCCAGATTGAATGTTGGTGCGCCAGTTCTGAGCATACAGGACTTGCAGCGGCCACAGGTGTGTGGCCTGCCACACCAGTTCCGATGCGCCGACATTTTCACGCAGCACGTTGCTGCCGAAGATGTAGTCCTGAATCCCAGCCGTATCCAGAAAGGTCAAGATGTATTCGGGCATAACGGTTTCCCTCCTTATGTGAAGCCTCTATCCGAAAATAAGCGCAGCGACGCTAGCATACCTGGATGGATGGCTGCAGCCGCTTTACCCCGCGCCCTAAAGTGTTTCAAACCAGGCCGCCAGGTGATTTTGTAGTTCTGGCAAATGCTTTCGGCCAAAGACGCGCACGCGATTTTCTACCTCCCACTCGCGTCCAATTTCGCTTTGTAGCTTTTCGCTATCTTCGACAGTGCAGACGGCGGCAACACACGCTTCATCGCCGCCCATCTGCCGGGCGCGGGTGTAAATTTCCAACAGTTTCAGCTTGATGGTTCTGGGATCATCGCTCACACTGCAAGAAAGCGCAAAGAGCTGATAGCCGCGCATAACCGCCACGTCGATCTCAAAGCGGCTGGGGGTCAGCCCGATTATGCTACGCGCGCAATGCAAGTAGCCCAGATCGCGGATACAGTGCAAGGCCCAGTTTTCCAACCACTGTCCCTCTAACCAGAGCAGGAGTTCACGCGGCGACTTCATCCCAGCCCCATGCGCGGCTTGCCCCAGGCTAAGCGGCGTTGTGGCAGACGACCCGCCCGCCAGCAAAATTTCCAACAACGTGAGCACGTCCGGCCTGACGGCAGTCTCGCGCAGCGCGCAGACAAGCGCATCCCAGGAACGTTGATCCGCCTTGTTCAAAATCCCGCGAGCGGCGCGCCATGCCGAAATGCCACGCTCGTCGCTATGCTGTAAGGCCAGAGCGCGCGCCAGATCTGGGAAAACGGGGGTTTGTTGTAAGCGGCCTTGTAGTTTGACGTCATGCAGTGCAAACAGATCCTCCAGTGTCACCACGATGCTGTGGACGGCCTGGCGGCGAAACGCGGGGCGGTTCTCCCACGGTTCAACACTTAGTTCCAGCGTGTCGGCATCCAGATAACTGAAAACGGGCTCCCGCCGGGCCTGTTGGCAAAATTCTTGTACCACCTGATAGGTATGCACAGCCAGGACTTTGGTGCCGCCGGTATAATTCAATCCAACGGAACCTAAGGGGGCATTTTCCAGATAGCGCTTTACGGTATGGTGCAACATCGTAGTATCGAATGGATCAACGGGGATAAGTTGGGGGCGATGTTGTGGAAAGAACCGTGCCAGTCGTTGCGCGATGTGACCGGTTCCGGTAGGGCCAGTCGTGTGAATGACATACAACGTTCCGTCTGCTTTGAGCAGCAAGCGCGCCGCAACATAGTTGGGTAAAGGATTCTTACCGACCAGCAGAAATAAAGCGGGAGTCTGGAATCGCGCAAAATCAGCCTTTGAAGTCTGGGTCATGCCGGTACCTCCAGATGCAGGTCACACAAAATACATCCTAGAGTGTAGCATCTTCTTAGAAAAAAGGCAAGGCGGGCTGTTGACAGGTCTGGATTCTGGCATACACTAGAAATGGACAAGAAACCCCTACCCTGATAATGGAATCGGCCTTGGTAGGGTGGAAAATGGGTTCGATGGTCAACATGAGGGCAAAACCCCTTGCCAGTCACGCAAGTGGTTTGAGAAGCAGCCAAATAGGGCAAAAACACCACGCCAGTGGGGAAGGAGGTGTGTACCGCACACAGAAAAAACGGGAAAATAGACAAAAAAGTAGCGAAAGTGGGGAATTTCAAAAGGCTGTCCGAAGATAGTGCCCATCAGAGAGGGTATTGAGACAAAGTAGTAGCTGAGGCCTCTACGGACAAGTACCGTCCGAAGATAGTGCCCATCAGAGAGGGTATTGAGACTAGAAAAGGGTGAGATGCGGATTGAGCAGGGAAAGGGTCCGAAGATAGTGCCCATCAGAGAGGGTATTGAGACCCGACCGAAATGATAGGGCGCAACTGCCCCGAGAAGTCCGAAGATAGTGCCCATCAGAGAGGGTATTGAGACACAATAGCAATGATAATCAACGCCCGACCAAATTGTCCGAAGATAGTGCCCATCAGAGAGGGTATTGAGACTGGGTTCGGGTGTCTCAGTGGGTTCCGGGGTCTCGGTCCGAAGATAGTGCCCATCAGAGAGGGTATTGAGACTGGGTTCCGGGGTCTCGGTGGGTTCGGGTGTCTCAGTGTCCGAAGATAGTGCCCATCAGAGAGGGTATTGAGACTGGGTTCCGGGGTCTCGGTGGGTTCAGACGTCTCAGTCCGAAGATAGTGCCCATCAGAGAGGGTATTGAGACTTCTCGACTTCGACCGGCACTTCTTTCGTGACGACGTCCGAAGATAGTGCCCATCAGAGAGGGTATTGAGACTTTTACTGCCTCCTTAAACTTAATGGATATGGTTACGTCCGAAGATAGTGCCCATCAGAGAGGGTATTGAGACTTTCCTTCCTTTCTGTTTTCTGTCTGAGCTGAAGCGTCCGAAGATAGTGCCCATCAGAGAGGGTATTGAGACGACTTCAAGTATTTGTTGGTTCCGAGTTACTGTATGTCCGAAGATAGTGCCCATCAGAGAGGGTATTGAGACAAAGCTGCTGCCACCAGGGCTTTTTGGCCGATGTGGTCCGAAGATAGTGCCCATCAGAGAGGGTATTGAGACATCGTAATGACAAGGAAAAACAACGCCCCGAAACGTCCGAAGATAGTGCCCATCAGAGAGGGTATTGAGACATTTCCGGGAATCAGATTTAGAGCCATCCTGATTAGTCCGAAGATAGTGCCCATCAGAGAGGGTATTGAGACCCAGAACCTGGCACCCGTCACTGGACATCTTGACACGTCCGAAGATAGTGCCCATCAGAGAGGGTATTGAGACTTGAAGAGAGAGACAGTGGCGGTCGTGAAATAAGTCCGAAGATAGTGCCCATCAGAGAGGGTATTGAGACATCCGCTGATAAAGATCATGACATCCCTCACCCAGGTCCGAAGATAGTGCCCATCAGAGAGGGTATTGAGACGTACGTTCCGTCGGCGGCAACCTCAACGTCGATCCGTCCGAAGATAGTGCCCATCAGAGAGGGTATTGAGACTGTGGCACTTCGCCCTCCACGTTCACCGTCACCGGGTCCGAAGATAGTGCCCATCAGAGAGGGTATTGAGACGTAAACGCACTTGTTTCATCACAAACGGTTTCGGGTCCGAAGATAGTGCCCATCAGAGAGGGTATTGAGACTTGGGCCACAGGCCCGACCGAAATGATAGGGGGCAAGTCCGAAGATAGTGCCCATCAGAGAGGGTATTGAGACAAACACTAGGTCTATACCAAGATTAAGATAACCACGTCCGAAGATAGTGCCCATCAGAGAGGGTATTGAGACTTTGAGATATAGGGTCCTAGACTTTTGTCCAGCCCGTCCGAAGATAGTGCCCATCAGAGAGGGTATTGAGACCCTGCTATTGCAAAGCCTAGTCCCGTAGCCGGGGGGTCCGAAGATAGTGCCCATCAGAGAGGGTATTGAGACTTCAGGTCTTTCATATTGAGTATTATCATAGTAGCAGTCCGAAGATAGTGCCCATCAGAGAGGGTATTGAGACACTTTCCACATATCACCACGTATCTCTTTCATTTCGTCCGAAGATAGTGCCCATCAGAGAGGGTATTGAGACCAATCACCAACACCATTAGCGTCTGGGACTCATCGTCCGAAGATAGTGCCCATCAGAGAGGGTATTGAGACCCAACAATTTGTTTCGCAGCATGATAAGCCTCCTTTGTCCGAAGATAGTGCCCATCAGAGAGGGTATTGAGACCAAGGAACTTACCGGGGTCGGTGATCCAAACCTCCTGTCCGAAGATAGTGCCCATCAGAGAGGGTATTGAGACTATATAGGTTGCCTGTCAGGGTGTAGAAATTGCGTCCGAAGATAGTGCCCATCAGAGAGGGTATTGAGACATAAAGTAAAAACCTACAGCAACGAACCATGGAGTCCGAAGATAGTGCCCATCAGAGAGGGTATTGAGACCTCACCTACTTCTCCGACGCCTACCTTGTAGTCTTCGTCCGAAGATAGTGCCCATCAGAGAGGGTATTGAGACTCGTGCTGCGCGCTGGCTGCCGGGCTTGGCTATTGTCCGAAGATAGTGCCCATCAGAGAGGGTATTGAGACAATTTGACTGTATTGTATAAAGCAATCCAGTCTCCGTCCGAAGATAGTGCCCATCAGAGAGGGTATTGAGACAAAGAATCGAGGTCAGTCCCCATTCCACTATACCCACGTCCGAAGATAGTGCCCATCAGAGAGGGTATTGAGACTTACTGATGCCGCATCCCTGATGTACTGAAGCCATGTCCGAAGATAGTGCCCATCAGAGAGGGTATTGAGACAATGCCACTTATCAATACTAGCTTTTCTGTATTAGTCCGAAGATAGTGCCCATCAGAGAGGGTATTGAGACTGTATCCATCCCTCGGCATCGGCGGCCTGAACAAGTCCGAAGATAGTGCCCATCAGAGAGGGTATTGAGACATGTCTTGGCGATCTCTGTTAGCTCATTTGCTCTAAGTCCGAAGATAGTGCCCATCAGAGAGGGTATTGAGACTCCCGATGACGTCATAGTCGCACTTGGTTAATTGTCCGAAGATAGTGCCCATCAGAGAGGGTATTGAGACTGAAAAGGCGCAATGGCTTTGTAACCAATTCGTCGTCCGAAGATAGTGCCCATCAGAGAGGGTATTGAGACCAAGGGAATAAGATGCCCATTTCCGATGAGTTTAATGTCCGAAGATAGTGCCCATCAGAGAGGGTATTGAGACTTTTTCCAGAACATACTACACCTCCTGTAGTTTGTCCGAAGATAGTGCCCATCAGAGAGGGTATTGAGACGTAGGTACTTCAAGGGCGAAAACGAACCCAGCGAACGTCCGAAGATAGTGCCCATCAGAGAGGGTATTGAGACAAAAAACGAGATGACCATAGTATCCTCCAGGAAAGTCCGAAGATAGTGCCCATCAGAGAGGGTATTGAGACGCATTTAAGGCGGATGCCGGAGGAATGAGCTGGCGTCCGAAGATAGTGCCCATCAGAGAGGGTATTGAGACTCCATCGGTTTCTCCCCCACCATTAAGTGAAGGTTGTCCGAAGATAGTG
>Ga0334887_1003521_pt1 | contig 15492 bp, 16 predicted proteins | sample GraSluR1_MG_10_FD_207217 | JGI IMG/M metagenome (GOLD analysis project Ga0334887, IMG submission 207217) | Sludge microbial communities from methane-producing bioreactor in Wageningen University, Netherlands - Granular Sludge_18_07-R1 | ecosystem: Engineered > Bioreactor > Anaerobic >...
TGACGGAGGAGAATCCTACAGGAAGAAACTGGGTCCTAAAACACGACAGTAGCTAACCGCCCCCTGCGGGAAAAGTGGGGAATTACCGCGGCTCTCGGAGTGGGGAATAACCGTGGCGCTTGACACTAGATGTAGTACATCATGGAGTCCTGCCGGCCCTTGAACTGCTGCATCTCGACGAGCGATGCAAGGGTGTATCCGCTCAGGACCTCCTGGATTGTGCTGCCCAGCTTTCCCCAGATGTCGCGCGTGACGCACGCATCCGACTTGGAGCAGACTGCCGTGTTGCTGACACAGTCCACGAGGTTGCAGGGGCCTTCAAGTATGGTGATGATGTCGTTGAGGGTGATCTGGTCCGCGCCCCGGCTCAAAAGGTATCCGCCCTTTCTGCCCCGCTGGGCCTTGACGACCCCCCCTTTGTGCAGGGCGGAAAAGATGTGCTCCAGGTATTTCTCGGAAACCCCCTGTCTCTTCGCTATGTCGGAAAGGAATATGGGAACGCCATTCGTGCCGTTCGCGGCAAGGTCGATCATTGCCCTCAACCCGTATCTTCCTTTTGTCGATATCTTCATCTCTCATCACCTACTAACTTAATGGGAATAGTATAGATATTGCCTTGACAGGTGTCAAGATGTTTCTTATACTCCACCAATGTCATGAGAGCAACCGCAAAAAAGGTGATACTCATCCTCATCCTCGGCCTGTTTCTGCCGTTGGTTGCCGGGGTCTCGGCGGCGGGTGCCTGTTGCCACGGCATTGGGATTCCTGGAGGCTCCGGAGCGTCAGGTGCCGGGTGTTGCTGTCCGGAAGGGTCCTGTCCCAGCGAGATACAGAAAGACATCTCCACGCATGGCAATTATCTCACCGCAACTGCACCGGCGTCTTACCCCCTTGCCTTGTACCTCATTCTGCCCGCAAGCGGGCTCGATGATACCGCACGCGGACTGAGGGCACCGAGCCTTTGCCCCGAGCATCAGGCACGGGCACCATCCCGACCCGTATACCTTACCAACACCAGCCTCCTGCGCTAGCAGGAACGGCTCCCCTTCGTACGTACCCGTTGCCGACCCGCGGACGATATTGTCCGCGTGCCGGAGACAAGAACCATTCTGCAAAGGAGATATTAATGAAAACGATCCACGGAGTGCTATCCGGAATGCTATCGCTGCTGATCCTGGCAGCCGTCATTTACTCACCGGCCCTGGCGGCGGACGCGACCTATCCCGCGAAGACCTTCGACGACGGAAAGGCGCGATTCTACCAATACCGGTCCGACAAGGGGGCAACGATACGGTATTTCATCGTGAAGAGTTCCGACGGCGTCATACGGGCCGCCTTCGATGCCTGTGATGTCTGCTGGAAGGCGAACAAAGGGTACCAGCAAAAGGACGATCTCATGATATGCAGAAATTGCGGGAGGAGATTCCCCACGGCAAGGATCAACGAGGTATCGGGCGGGTGTAACCCGGCGCCCCTTAAGCGTCAGATCACGGCCGGCACCGTCACGATCCGTGAAAAGGACATCGAGGAAGGGGCGCAATACTTCACCTTTACGGGAGGCAAACCATGACTCTGATCCACATCGCCCTGACAAACCTGAAGAGACGGAAAACGAAGGCCTGCCTCATCCTGGCGGGACTCTTTGTCGGCGTTGCCTCCGTCGTGGCAATGATCAATTTCATTGAAGCCATGAAACGGGATATACACGACAAGGTCGACCTCTACGGGGCCAACATCATCATCACCCCTCATACGGAGAGTATCGCCCTCTCCTACGGAGGACTGTCCCTGGGCGGGGTCTCCTTCGACATGGCTCAAATAGAAGAGAAGGAATTGGAAAAGATCAAGACTATCAAGAACGCCGCCAACTTAGGGGCCATAGGGCCCACAGTCCTCGGGCCCGTTACGGTCGCCGGCAGGCGGGTGCTCCTGGTGGGCACCGATTTCGAAGCGGCCAGGGTCATTAAAGCCTGGTGGAAGATACAGGGATCCGCCCCGCAAGGGCAGGGAGTTGTCGTCGGCCATGACCTTGCGAAGTCTCTCGGACTCGGCCAAGGAGGAAGCATTACAGTCAATTCAGCCAATTATCCCGTAACGGGGACGCTGGAGCGCACCGGTTCGCAGGATGACGGCCTCATCTTCATGCCCCTCGCGGCGGCGCAGAAGGTGCTCAACAAGCAGGGGAAGGTTTCGTTGGTGGAGGTTGCGGCCCTGTGTGCCGAATGCCCCCTCGAAGATATGGTAAAACAGATTGCCGCTGTCCTCCCGCAGGCCGATGTCATGCCCATCATGCAGGTTGTGCAAGGCCGTATGGAAACACTGGGCTATTTCAAGAAATTTGCCTATGCCGTTTCGGCCGTCATCCTCCTCGTCGGCTGTCTCATGGTCACGGTGACCATGATGGGCAACGTCAGGGAAAGGACGACGGAAATAGGCATATTCAGGGCGATAGGCTTCCGGCAGAGTCATATCGTGAAGATCATACTCATCGAGGCCGGTATAATGGCGGGGCTTGCCGGCATCGTCGGTTATCTTGCCGGGTATGCTGCGGCCGGCAGCATACTTCCACGTACGGTCGGCATCAGCGACCTTCCCGTCGCCTTTGACGCGTACATCGCAGCTGGCTCACTGCTCCTGGCGATCATTCTCGGGCTTCTCGCGGCAATCTATCCTTCGCTCGTTGCGGCAAGGCTGGACCCCAATGAATCCCTGCGCGCACTCTAGGAGGTTAGGATCATGAGTTACATCAAAGCGGAAAACCTGAGGAAACAGTACAATCAGGGCGAGGCGGCCGTCCTTGCCGTGAACGATATCAGCTTCACTATCGATGCGGGACAATTTGTGGCTGTCATGGGCGAATCAGGCTCGGGCAAATCCACTCTCCTGTCCATACTGGGGGTCCTCAACACCCCGACGTCGGGCAGACTCTTTGTGAACAATGTCGATGTCTACTCTCTCAGCCGGGACAAACGCGCCGATTTCAGGCACCAGTCGATTGGTTTCGTCTTTCAGAGTTTCCATCTCATACCGTACATGACGCTTGTGGAGAACGCCATGCTTCCCCTGGCGGTCACCCGCGGAAGCAACCGCCAGAAAAGGGAAATGGCCGAAGCCGCCCTGGCAAAGGTGGGTCTCGGAGGCAAGGGCCACCGCCTGCCGGGCCAGATATCGGGAGGCGAACAGGAACGGGCGGCGATAGCACGGGCCGTCGTCGGCAACCCGCCCCTCCTTCTGGCCGATGAACCCACGGGCAACCTGGACTCGAAGACGGCTCAGGGGATCATGGACCTCCTGGGATCCCTCAACAACCGGGGCTGCACGGTGGTCATGGTGACGCACAGCAACGAGTACGCCGCACATGCCCATCGGGTGCTGCACCTGTCCGACGGCAGACTGGCGACGTAAAAGAACATTAATCCTATCTTTATTGTATGGATTTATGTATTATATTATTCCGATGAAAGAGAGCGAAGAGAGGGCAGACGGTAAAGGACAGGACGAAAGGGGACCTTCGAGGGGAGACGTAATGTCCCTGCTCATGACCGAAGGCACCGAACTTGAACACCTGTACGCGAAGGCCGACACGGTTCGTCAGGCCCATATGGGGGATGAGGTTTACATCCGCGGGATCATCGAGTTCTCGAACCTCTGCGCCAACGACTGCCTCTACTGCGGCATACGGGCATCCAACGACGCCGTCAACAGGTATGTCATGTCGCCGGAGGAGATTCTTGCCACGGCAAAGACCATGGAACTCCTGGGACAGACGACGGTGGTGCTCCAGTCCGGAGAAACCCCGGGCCGGACGGACTTCGAGATCGGAGTTCTGGTAAGACGCATCAAGGCCGAGACCGGCCTTGCGGTCACGCTGTCCGTCGGTAACCGTTCCCGTGAGGTTTATCGATTCTGGAAGGAATGCGGCATGGACCGATACCTCATCCGCTTCGAGACGAGCGACAGGGATCTCTTCGCGAGGCTTCATCCTGATTGCTCCTTCGACGAGCGCATTGAGTGTCTTCACATCCTCGGGGACCTGGGGGTGCAGGTGGGAAGCGGCTTCATGATCGGCCTTCCGGGAGAAACGATCGAGACGCTGGCCGACAACATTCTGCTGTGCCGGGAGCTTGACCTGGACATGATCGGGATCGGTCCCTACATCTCCCATCCGGACACTCCTCTGGGAGAGAAACCCAATTCCTATCAAGAAAACGAGGATATCTTCTTCAAAGCCCTCGCCGTCCTTCGCATCGTGAATCCTGACGCGCATATACCGGCCACAACAGCCTTCGATGCCGTGTTCCCCGGCACGGGCAGAAACCTGGCGCTCACGCGCGGGGCCAATATCTTTATGCCAAACGGCACTCCCGTCCGGCACAGGAGAGACTACCTCCTGTATCCGGGTAAGCCCTGCGTTGATGAAACGGCTGACCAGTGCGCCGGGTGTGTCCTTGGGAGGATCCATGCCCTGGGCAGGGAGCTGGGCGTCGGGCCGGGGCATTCGTTGAGAACGGAACGTAAAATGAAGTACAATAGTTGAACAGGGTGGCAGCCGGCCAGATAAGACGGCAGGCAGTCATCAACATATCCTGGAAAGGAGCATACCATGTGGGAATACACGGATAAGGTCAGGGAGCATTTTCTCAACCCGAAAAATGCCGGAGAGATCGAAAACCCCGACGGCGTAGCGGAGGTGGGCTCCATTGCCTGCGGCGACGCCCTCAAACTCAGCTTCAAGCTCGACGAGAACAAGCGCATCGCCGACGCAAAGTTCAAGACCTTCGGGTGCGCAAGCGCCATCGCCTCCGCATCGGCATTGACGGAAATACTCAAAGGGAAGACGGTCGAAGAGGCGATGAAGATAACGAACCAGGACATCGCCGACTACCTCGGCGGCCTCCCGCCGGAGAAGATGCACTGCTCCGTCCTCGGTCAGGAGGCGCTGGAGAAGGCCATCGAGAACTACAGGGGCGTCTCCCACAAGAAGCCGGAGGAAGAGATCGTCTGCGTCTGTTTCGGAGTCACCGACGGCGAGATCGAGCGTGCCGTCAGGCAAAACCACCTGACCACCGTGGAAGAGGTGACGAACTACACCAAGGCGGGAGGAGGCTGCGGCAACTGCCACGAGAAGATCCAGGCTATCATAGACCGCGTTTACGCCACGAAGAGAGCCGAGGAAGGGCCCGCCGAGAGGCCGAAACTGTCCAACATCCAGAAGATCCGTATGATCGAGGAAACGATCGAACGCGAGATACGGCCATCGCTCAAGCACGACGGCGGAGACATCGAGCTTGTCGACGTGGTGGGCAACAGGGTGCTCGTGGCGATGCGCGGCGCCTGCGCTACCTGCCAGGCGTCCCAGGCCACCATGAAGGGATTCGTGGAATGGAAGCTCAAGGAATTCGTATCGCCCGAGCTTGTCGTCGAGGAGGTGGCGTCATGAGAACTGTCTATCTCGACAACAACGCGACGACCATGGTGGCGAAAGAGGTCCTCGACGAGATGCTCCCCTTCTTCCACGACTATTACGGCAACCCCTCGAGCATGCACTCCTTCGGCGGACAGGTGGCGCGCAAAGTCACCGAGGCCCGTCAGAGGATAGCCTCGCTCATCGGCGCGAAGCCGGAGGAGATCATCTTCACAAGCTGCGGCACGGAAAGCGACAACACAGCGATCATGTCGGCGCTCGCCAACAATCCCGGAAAGAACCACATCATCACGAGCAGGGTCGAACACCCGGCGGTCAAGGTGCTCTGCGAGCACCTCGCTCAAAAGGGATACCGCGTGACCATGCTCTCCGTGGATACCGAAGGCAGGCTCGACATGGACGAATACGAGGCCAGCCTGACGCCCGATACCGCGATCGCGAGCATCATGTGGGCCAATAACGAAACAGGCGTCATCTTCCCGGTGGAGAAGGCGGCCCGCCTTGCACGGGAACGGGGTATCAGGTTTCACACCGACGCGGTTCAGGCCGTAGGCAAGATACCCATCAACATGAAGTCGAACGCCATAGACATGCTCTCCCTTTCGGGGCACAAGCTCCACGCCCCCAAGGGCGTCGGCGTACTCTACGTCCGGAAGGGAACGCGTTTTTCGCCTTTCCTTATCGGCGGCCACCAGGAGAAGGGACGGCGCGGGGGCACCGAGAACGTGCCGAGCATCATAGCATTGGGCAAGGCCTGCGAACTCGCCGCTGCCAATATGGAGAAAGAGAACACTTACGTGAAGGCCCTTCGCGACAGGCTGGAGACCGAGCTTCTCAAGGCCATCCCCCAGAGCCGCGTGAACGGCACGCGCGAAGATCGGCTGCCAAACACGACGAATATAAGCTTCGAGTTCATCGAAGGCGAAAGTATCCTCCTTCTTATGGACCAGTACGGCATCTGCGCATCATCGGGTTCCGCCTGCACGTCCGGGTCACTGCAGCCCTCGCACGTCCTGAGGGCCATGGGCGTCCCCTACACAATGGCCCACGGGTCCGTCAGATTCAGTCTCAGCGTGTACAACACCGATGAGGACATCGACCTCGTGATCAAGGAACTGCCTCCGATCATAGAAAAGCTCAGGGTGCTTTCACCCTACTGGGCGACAACACAGGGCGCCTGCGCAACCGCGTGAGGAGGACAGGGATGAGTGATGAACCGAATTCAAAGGACCGCTGTAGGGAAGAGATAACCATCGGTCATGACCTGAGGGCACGCATCCCTTCGCTTGTCGACAGGGTCGTTTCCCAGTATGACAAAGACGGCCGGTTCCATCACATCGGCCCTGAGCCGATACCGTCTCGTCAGGCGATAATCGACATCATATACAAGACGGTCCCCATCCTCTTCCCGGGGTTCTTCTCCGAAAAACGCCTCGACGACATCAACGCACAATACTACCTGGGCGAAGAGATAACGGAACTCTTCGAGATGCTCACGATACAGGTACAGCACGCGATACGCCACGACTGCATCCGCTTCAACCGGCCTTGCGTCCGTTGTGAGGAACGCAGCCAGGAGATAGCCCTCAGGTTCATCGAGGAGATCCCACAGCTTCAGACAACGCTCTCCACGGACGTGCACGCGGCCTTCGAAGGCGATCCCGCCTCGCGCCACTTCGACGAGATCATCTTCTGCTACCCGGGTCTCTTCGCCGTGGCTGTCTACCGCGTGGCCCACTGGCTGCACGTCAACGACGTCCCCCTCATTCCCCGCATCATGACGGAATACGCCCACAGCCGCACCGGCATCGACATCCACCCCGGCGTCGTCATCGGCGAGAGCTTCTTCATCGACCACGGCACGGGTGTGGTCATAGGGGAAACAACAGTCATCGGCAACAGGGTCCGCCTGTACCAGGGCGTCACCCTCGGGGCACTCTCCCTCAGCAAGGATGAGTGTCCGGTCCTCAGGGACAAAAAGCGCCACCCGACCATTGAAGACGACGTCATCATCTATGCCAACACAACCATCCTCGGCGGAAAGACCGTCATCGGCGCACGGTCGACAATCGGCGGCAACGTGTGGCTGACCGAATCCGTCCCGCCCGACACGTCGGTCTTCCTGAAGAAACCCGAGCTGGTGATGAAGAATAAGTGAAGTACAGATCCTGACTGATAGACGACGGGCCATGGGAAAGGTCGTTGTCCCCGCAATCCGCCACCTGCGTTTCTCATCTTTCTATCACACCCCCGCCAATAACAACGTCGCCGGCGTAGAAGACTACCGACTGGCCGGGGGTGATGGATTCCTGGGGATCGGCGAATACGACTTCGACAGTGCCATCCGGTTCAGGGAAGAGGCCACACCGGGAGGTCGCGGCGGTTGAGCGGATCTTCGCCGCGACCTCCGGGAAGGACCGCTTTTCAAAGGGGATGATCCAGTTCACATCAGTTGCCAGAAGATGGTCGCTGAAAAGGTGTTTCCTGGGACCCGCCACGACCTCGTTCCTTCCGGCATTGATCGCAAGGACGTAGAAAGGTTCCTTCATCCCGGCAAGGCCAAGGGCCCTGCGCTGCCCCACCGTGTAGAACGCTATGCCGCGGTGCCTGCCTATGACCTTACCTGCGGTATCGACGATGTCTCCCGGCCTCACCGGCTCCTTGAGCAGCGTCCCGTAATGGTCCCATTCGAGGAAATCCTGGCTCTCCCTCTTATCAATGTATTCCGCAAAACCTGCCGCGCGGGCCATCGCTTTCACCTCCTCCTTGCGATAGCCTCCCAACGGGAAGAGGACCCCCGCAAGCTGTCCCTGTGTCAATCTGTGGAGAAAGTAGGATTGGTCCTTCGATGGATCGGCTCCCCGCAGGAGCAGGTGCCGGCCGGTGCGCCCGTCGCAGGATACGCGGGCGTAATGGCCGGTGGCAAAGAGATCGAAGGCAATGCCGGCGGACCGCGCCTTTGCGATGAGAGAGCCGAACTTGATCCGGGAATTGCAGACGACGCAGGGGTTCGGCGTCCTGCCCTCCGAGTACTCCCCGCTGAAGTAGTCGAGAACCGTCCCGCCATACTCGCCGCAAAGGTCCACTACGTGGTGTTCGATGCCAAGCCGGTCCGCCGCCCTCCGCGCGTCCGCTATATCGGCGGCTTCGCCGGGTCCGTAACAGCCGCTCCGGACCGCATCGCAGGCGATGGAGTCGTCCCAGATCTTCATGGTGAGGCCCACCACCCTGTACCCCTTCTCCTTAAGGAGCCAGGCAGCCACGGTGGAATCGATACCTCCGCTCATGCCCACGGCGACCGTTCTGCTATCCGGCGACACCCCCGTCATCCGTCAGGTCCGGGCTCGTTCATGCTGCCCGTCCGGTAGCCGCGAAGGTCCAGAGCAACGTATGTGAACCCGATGCGGGTCAACTCCTGCGCTATCCTGCTTCTTTCCTCGAGAATAAAGGGGAGGTCCCCTTCAGCGACCTCGATGCGTGCGGTGTTGCCGTGATGCCTTACGCGGACCTGCGATATGCCGAGGCTCTTTATGAACGCCTCCGCGCGCTCTATCTCGTCGAGCCTGCTGACGGTTATGGCAGTCCCGTAAGGGATCCTCGACGAGAGACATGCCTGCGCTGGTTTATCGTGGGTCGTGAGTCCCAGTTCGCGGGAGAGGACCCTTATCTCCCCCTTCGTCAAGCCTGCTTCGAGCAGGGGGCTCCTGATATCCTGTTCCAGACAGGCCTTTCTGCCTGGCCGGAAGTCGTTGAGGTCGTCTGCATTGGAGCCTTCCAGGATGAGAGAATATCCCTCTCCCCGGGCGATGTCGCGAACGGTCCTGAAAAGACGGGTCTTGCAGTGGTAGCACCGGTCGGGCCCGTTGGAGAGAAAGTCCCTGTCCTCCATTTCCGTGGAGTTGAACATGATCATGCGGGCCCCCATATCGGCCGCCAGGGCCCGGGCTTCCTCCCGCTCGGCACGGGGATACGTCGCTGATACGCCCGTCAGGGCCAGCACGTTCTCTCTTCCAAGGACATCGATGCAAACCCTGAGCAGCAGGGTGCTGTCCACTCCCCCGGAAAAGGTGACGGCAACTCTCCCCATGGAAGTGATCGAACCTCTCAGGTCTTCGTACTTGCGCCTGACCGTCCCGTCTATCTGCATGCGACCACTTCGATCTCCACAAGTGCACCCCGTGGCAGTGCACTAACCTCCACGGTGGAGCGTGCCGGGAAATCATCATGGAAGAAGGACCCGTAGACCTCGTTCACCGCGGCAAAACTCGCCATGTCGGCGAGATAGATCGTCGTCTTCACGATATCCTCCATGCCGAGACCGGCGGCCTCGATGACGGCCTTCAGGTTCTCCATGACCCGCCGCGCCTGCGCGCTTGCGTCCCCCTCCACGATCAGGCCCGTTGCCGGATCGACGGGGATCTGGCCGGAGCAGAAAAGCATTGCCCCGCCCGTGGCCTTCACCGCCTGCGAGTACGGCCCGATGCGCCCGGGAGCATTCTTCGTCTCAACGATCTCTTTCATTCAGCGGCACTCCTGACCTTGACAAGCTCCGCGACAATGCTCACCGCGATCTCCTGGGGCGTTTCCGCCCCGATATCGATACCGATGGGCGCGCGGACAGTCCTCAGGAGGTTCTCCGCAACTCCCTTGCGCCGCAGATCGTCGAAGAGGATCTTCACCTTTCTTCTGCTTCCGATCATGCCGGTATACGTCGGCGGTCTCTTCAGGACTTCTTCCAGGACCACGGCATCGTGCTTATGCCCGCGGGTCACGATCACCGCGTACCCGTTGTGCAGCGGCCGGCTTGTACTGAATACGTCCCGGAACTCCTCCACGATCACCTCGTCCGCCTCGGGAAACCTCTCCCGGTTCGCGAAAATCTCCCTGTCATCAATGATGGTGACATGAAAGTCGACGGCCTTCGCCATCCTCGATATGTGCTGCGATATGTGCCCGCCTCCGTAGATGTAGAGGCGGGGAGGCGGTACCACCGCTTCGATCAGAAGACCCTCCTCCACTCGCGGCGACCCCGCCTGGAATATCCTGTCGAACTCCGTCAGGCGGTCGGGCAGGACCATGTCCCCCAGTCTTTCTCCACTCTCCAGCACCAGAGACTTCCGAAAGGGGCCGCCATCAATCCGCGTCACCACGACCGCCCGCCCGTCGCCTGAAACGCAGTTGAATATCTTCTCGTAGATATCCCTGTATTTCGCGGTAACAGGCTCGAGAAAGAGGTCCACGGTACCCCCGCAGATCATTCCCTCATCCTCGACGGTCGTCCCGCTCATCGCATAGCGAAGCCTCGTGGGTTCCGACTGCCTGATGACGCTCCTGGCATGCTGCCACACTTCCGCCTCGACGCAGCCTCCGCCGATCGTCCCATGGACCTTGCCGTCGTCTCCCACGAAAACCTTGGCCCCGGCCTCCCGCGGCGCCGCGCCGACCCGGGACACTATGGTCGCAAGGGCGCCTGACCTGCCATCCCTCAGGTATCCGATAACCGCATCAAAGGGCTCCATTCCGATGGTAACCCTTTTCAGATCGGCGTGTCGGAGGCGCCGGCGGATTCAACCCCGCCCAGCAGCCCCTCGAAGAGCGCTGTCGAAAGGTACCGTTCGCCCGCATCAGGCAGGATAACGACGATCGTCTTCCCGGCGTTGTCGGGCTCTGCTGCGAGTTTTACCGCAACATGTGCAGCCGCTCCGCAGGATATGCCGCTTAAGATCCCCTCTTCGCTGGCAAGGCGCCGCGCCATCCCGATCGCTTCGTCGTTGCTGACAGTCTCGATCCGGTCGACAAGGGAAAGGTCGAGGACCTTCGGGACGAAGCCGGCACCTATCCCCTGGATCTTGTGCGGCCCCGGCTTCAACTCCTCGCCGGCCCTTGCCTGCGTGAGAACAGGGGAATGGACGGGTTCCACGGCCACGGAAACGATCTTCCTGCCTTTCGTAAGTTTGAAATACCTGCTTATCCCCGTGATGGTACCACCTGTACCGACACCACTGACAAGGATGTCCATATTTCCGTCGGTATCGTTCCAGATCTCCACGGCCGTCGTGGCCTCATGTATGGCCGGATTCGCGGGATTCTCGAACTGCTGGGGAAGGAAATACCGTGACGCGTCGCTCCGTGCTATCTCCTCCGCCTTTGCGACGGCTCCCTTCATGCCCTTCGCACCCTCGGTCAGAATGAGGTTCGCTCCGAGGGCCTTGAGAACTTTTCGCCTCTCTATGGACATCGTCTCCGGCATCGCCAGGGTCAGTCTATAACCCCTGGCGGCGGCGACGAAGGCAAGGGCGATGCCCGTGTTGCCGGAAGTGGGCTCGATGATCTCCATGCCCGGCTTCAGTCTGCCCGTCTTTTCCGCATCCCATATCATCGAGGCACCGATCCGGCACTTCACGGAATAGGCGGGGTTGCGCCCCTCGACCTTCGCGAGCACCGTCGCCTTTGCGCCCGCCGTCACCTTGTTGAGCCTGACGAGCGGCGTCCTTCCTATCGAAAATGAATTATCCTCGAATATCGCTGCCATGTGCGGCCTCCTTGAAAGATCTCCCCGGTCTTTACCTCAAATTCCTACCGAGACGATAGGATTAGTATAAGAGACCCGTCCCCCCTTGTCAATAGAAATACCACCATCGTCGCATCTGGAACCGGCGGGCAATGAGCGCTGGCGCGGGACGACGATCGGGGTATCAGCAGTGTATGCGCGATTTCGCGATTATCCGGTGCATGGGGCGGGTGACATAGAACTCGAGAAGGCGTTCATTGAAGCTTCTCTCGACATGTTTGCCAAAACAGTCTCCCCGTATAAAAGGGACGAAGGGACAACTCCACCCGGTCAGGTCCGCGTGTTCTTCCTTCATTCTATCCATCACGCTGCCGTAGAGGTCGGAGATCCAACGTTCGTAACTCTCGCATTGTCCCTCACCGAGTTTGTCCCAGAAATCATCCCCGAAGGTCCCGAAGGTGAGGTCTGTCCCCGCAAAACGCTGGCAGGGATGAATCGCCCCATCGGCACAGAAGGCCATCTGTCTCATTCCCGCTGGACAGGTGAAGTGGGCCCCCGTTATCATCTGCACGACGGCGAACTTCCACTCCCCGTCGAACTCGATGCCGTGTCTCTCCGTGGCGAGGTCCATCCTCTTTATGGCCTCGAACCTCTCCTCTTCCGACAGTTCCAGCTTTCTCTCCTCCGGCGATTGACCGCAGAATATGTTCGCGGTGATCTTCATGATGCCGACCGCTGCCATTTCATCGACAAACCTTTCGATATTGGAGAAGTTGATCTTGCTGAGGGTAGTCAGGACATCGCATTCCACGCCGGTGGCGATTATCCTCTTCAGATTTCCGACGACCCTGTCGAAGGTCCCTTTCCCGGCGCGGTCCAGCCTTCGCCGGTCGTTGTCCTCCCTGACCCCGTCGAGGCTCACCTTGAAGCTCAGCCGCGGCCTGTTCCCCGCTATCCATTCGCAGACATCTTCATTCACCGTGAAGGCATTCGTGAATACCTTGAATGTCGTGTCTATGCCGTATTCCTCGGACATGGCTTGAGCCCGGTCGCAGATCCATCTCATGGTTTCGAAATTGAGGAGAGGCTCGTACCCGAGAAAGGATATGAGCAGCGACGGGATCCCCCTCTTCTGCAGGTAAGGGAAGAGACCCCTGAGGACCCTGTCGGCAAATTCGCCCGTCATGTGGCCGCTCTTGAAATCGTAGAAGCTGTGATAGCAGCCCTGGCACGAGAGGTTGCATTTGGCGGAGACAAGAAAGGTCACCTTTGATATCCTGGCTATCTCGTTCCTGTGCCGTGCCATGTTCACGTACTCCGCGAACATGTCCCTCTCGTCTCTGTCTCCCTCCACCAGGAAGCGTTTCTCGCAGAGCTCGCTTATGAGAACCGGGGGTTCACACCGGCAGATTCCCGATATTCCCGCCGCGGCCGCCCCCATCGAGACGGGTCTATCGAAGGATCCGAGGACTTCGATGATCTCGGGCCCGTATGACGTCAGGTTGCCGTGCAGCTTGCTGTATACCCTTACCTCATTATCGTCCAGTTGTCTTACCACCAGAAAAGGTGACTTCTTCAACGTGGTGTCGGGCGGCATCTCTGTGGGATTCACGTTCGTCTCTCCTGTTTTCGGCGCGGTTCGTCAGGAACTTTCTGATCGTGCCTTTCTCGCGAACCTGTTTTCCTACCATTATGATAGGTTTAATATAAAATAACTGCCCCTCTCTGTCAAGATACACCAGATAACGCAAAATACTCAAGTACCGCCTGGGGACACCGGCCTCATGCACGCGAAGCTGTTTGGGCCGGATGATGATCCCGGCTGCAGGACGATTGTTGTTTTAATAGCGAACTCAATCTGCTAGAATCCTGACAATAAAGCTCAGACAAGCGGGGTGGTGGTGTGGAAGCATTCAAAGACTGGTTGAAACCCGAGGTGATATGGTTTCTTATCGGACTCGTTCTGATGCTGCTGGAATTCGTCCTTCCCGGCTTCATCGTCTTCTTCTTCGGTGTCGGTGCCTGGATCGTGGCGCTCATCTGTCTCTTCGCCGACGTATCCATCAATGTTCAGCTCATCCTCTTCCTGGTGGCCTCGGTCCTGCTTCTTGTGTCATTGAGAAGATGGATGAGAGGCATCTTCGTGGGCTACAAGAAATACGGCCGGGCATCAGATGACGACATGTCGGAATTCATCGGCAAGAAGGCGGTGGCAACGAGGAGGATCGACCCCGTCCTGGGGGGCAAGGTGGAGCTTCACGGAACAAGCTGGAGCGCCGAAACGGACGGGGACGAACCGATCGAGGAAGGGACCCCCGTGGAAATCACCGGCAAGCACGACCTGACGCTGAAGGTCAGGAAATATCCTGCAAAGGGAGGGAATACCTGATGAACTTTCTTACCATTATCATTCTTGGCCTCATTGTGGTCATCGTCGTCGCCTTTTCCAAGACCATTCGCATCGTTCCGCAGAAGGTCGCCTTCATCGTCGAGCGTCTCGGAAAATACAATGCGACACTGGACGCCGGCCTTCACATTCTCATACCCTTTATCGACAGGGTCGCATACAGACACACGTTGAAGGAGCAGGCCATCGACGTCGCCTCCCAGACATGCATCACCCGGGATAATATCGCCGTAGAGGTGGACGGCATCCTGTATCTCCAGGTCATCGACCCCCAGAAGGCATCGTACGGGATCAACAACTACCAGTTCGCCGCCATGCAGCTGGCACAGACAACGATGAGGAGCGTTATTGGAAAGCTTGAACTCGACAGGACCTTCGAAGAACGGGAAACGATCAACACCACGATCGTGGAAGCCGTCGACAAGGCTTCGGACCCCTGGGGCGTGAAGGTGACGCGGTACGAGATAAAGAACATAGTGCCTCCCCAGAGCATCAAGGACGCCATGGAAAAACAGATGCGCGCCGAGAGGGAAAAAAGGGCCGTCATCGCGGAATCGGAAGGCGACAAACAGGCAAAGATCAATCGTGCCGAGGGTGTCAAACAGGAGATGATCGCCACCTCGGAAGGTGAGAAGCAAAAACGGATCAACGAGGCGGAGGGCCGCGCGGCCGAGATCGTACGCGTTGCCACGGCCACCGCCAACGGCCTTCGCGAGATCGCCCTCGCCATTAACGAGCAGGGCGGCATAAATGCCGTGAACCTGCGCATCGCCGAACAATACATAAACGAGTTCGGAAAGCTGGCAAGAACGAACAACACCCTCATCCTCCCGACAAACCTCGCCGACCTCGCCGGCCTCGTATCGACAGTAACAACGATACTGAAGGACCAGACGAAGGACACGGTGGTCAGGGGCCAGGGAACAGAGAGAAGATAGACAACGGCGGAGTCACGAAGACCGGCATGACAAACGGAACCGCCGGAATCCTTCGTCGCGTTGAACCCTCAACAGCCTGTCAAGCGGTTCAAGCGGTTGCTATGATAGAAGTCAACAGTTAATGTCTACCAGCTCTCTTTTTCCTTCACCTCACATCTCTCTCACACGAGGCCGATGACAGATCCACACTGTCGGCGGCCGAAGTGCCCTT
>Ga0334887_1003545_pt1 | contig 15370 bp, 27 predicted proteins | sample GraSluR1_MG_10_FD_207217 | JGI IMG/M metagenome (GOLD analysis project Ga0334887, IMG submission 207217) | Sludge microbial communities from methane-producing bioreactor in Wageningen University, Netherlands - Granular Sludge_18_07-R1 | ecosystem: Engineered > Bioreactor > Anaerobic >...
CGACGAGAGTGCGTTTAAAATCCTCGTCATAACGTTTTCCTGTGGACATACAGATACCTCCTTTTAGTGTCTGATTTAACAGTACAATTATTTACTTTGCGTGTCCACTTATTTAATATAGATCCAAATGCCTTTAGCAAGAAGGCTGGTATAAGCCCGAAACCGAACAGATTGAGAGTTGTGAATGTTGATGGAAGAAACGGGTTGTCCAGCAAAAAAATTATCGGAGAGAGCGCACATAAGGCACCTAAAATCATAGATGATATTGACATATCAAATATAAATGTTTTAAAATTAAAAATAAAAGAATATGGAAAGATTATAAAAGATGAACCGATTGAGAACGCAATTGTTATACTCAAAAATGGCACAGTCAAAAGGTGTTATGGGTCTTTGAATGGGGTTTGGCCAAACGCTGACTTAGGCGATGAACTAAAAGGTGGCATTGTGATACACAACCATCCCATAGGCTCTGATAATGAGTATTCGTTTAGCAATATGGATATAAATTTGTTTGTTGATTATGAATTAGAGATGCTTCAAGGTATTGACGAAAGATACATTTACCAAATGAGTAGATCTGATTTAACTGTCGATGAGGCAATTCCACTCATTAAATTTACAGAGTATGACAGCCGAAGCGAAACAGTTAGAGGTAGGATGATAAGAATGGGATATGGATACAGGCGGTGGAAGCATGAGTATAGATGAAAAATATGAAAAGGAATGGGATGAAGTAAAAAAATGGGCCATCCAAGAAGAAGATAAAGTTACGGCCAGATTAAAGGCAGAGGGCATTTATCCTGAAGGGCTCGACACTGGCAGAGAACATTATAAATATATCAGTATCGAGGTAAACAGGAGACTCAAAGATATTCAGGAGAGATACGGAAAAGAAAAGGGAGAATGAAGCCATGGACAATTGTCCTTTGGCTCCCGGGTTTTTTATTGAGAGGAACGAAAATGGCAAAAGATGATTATTTCAGAATAGTATATTTGATATTAAAAATACTGTATGAGTATAAGAAAAAGCACATACCTGTGGATATTCAGCAAATAAGTGCAGAGGCTTTACAGATTGAACAGGGATACCGTGATGAAATACTCGGGGAAATGCTCGAGGAAGGATATGTGAAGGGCTTTAATTATGACATGTATATTGCAGGTGACATAGTTACGGAATTGGAAGATATTAAAGTAACACCTAAAGGCATTGAGTATTTGCAGGATAACAACAAAATGAAAGAGGTTGCCGCAAAGATAGGCAAGGCTGTTGAAAAAGCAATTATCGTTCTTATAGGATAATACTTTCAAACAGCAATAAAATAACCAACTCAAAGCAGGTTGCGGTAAGCAGCTTGCTTTTTAGTTGAATAAATTAATCCAGCTGATGGAAACAGCAGTAACCAAAAACCGTAGGAGGAAAAGAAAATGAAGAAAGAAGAACTAATTGCTCTTGGAGTAGACCAAGAGGTAGCAGGCAAAGTACTTGATGCATGGCATGAGGCATTAAAGCCTATTAAGGACAAGGCTGAAAGTGTTGATGGATTACAGAAACAAATTTCAGACCTTACAGAAGACATCAAGAAAAAGGAAGGCGACATCAAGAAGCTGTCCAATAATACCGGTAATGCCGAGGAACTGCAGAAGACTATCGAGGAAATGAAGGAAGCTAATGAAAAGGCTGCAGCTGAAAGAGAAAACAAGATTAAAGAGCTTGAAGCGCAGTCGGACAACCTAGCTTTTGATGGTCTTCTGGACAAGACACTTGCCAAGTACAAGCCAAAAAATGAAAAAGCGGCAAAGGCTGTTCGTGCCCTGTTAGACGTGGACAAGCTTAAGGAATCCAAGAACAGAGAATCAGACATTGACGGTGCAGTAAAAGCATTAGTTGAGGATGAGGAAAGTTCTATTTTTTTCGGAGAGACAGTAGTCGATAAAGGAAGTTTTCCGCCTGGAGTAGGCGGAGGAAGCAAAGGTGGAGGAGATGATGCAGCTGCAAGAGCTGTAATGGGACTGCCTCCAAACAAAGAATAGTTTTAAGAAAAGGAGAATTGAAATGTCAAACACAATTAACAAATTTACGCAGTATATTACTCTTTTAGATGAAGTGTATAAGACTGCATCCGTTACATCGGTACTTGACGGTGCGCCTGAACTGGCAAGACAAGGCGCAAATGCAAACGAACTTATAATTCCAAAGATCAGCATGAACGGTCTTGCTGACTATGGCAGATCCAGCGGTTATGTTTCAGGTGATGTAACATTTACAAACGAAACTGTGTCCTGCAACTATGACAGAGCAAGAAAGTTCACTGTGGATGCAGTGGACGACATCGATACTGCGGGCATGGCTTTCGGGAGATTGTCATCTGAGTTTATCAGAACCAAAGTGGCACCGGAACTGGATGCGTTCAGATTTGCAACTTATGCAGGAACGTCAGGCATTAGCACGGTAGATGGAGCAGCTTTGTCGACAGGCGCAGGAGCTATTGCAGCTATCGCATTAGCTGCAGATGGAATGACAGACAAGGAAGTACCTGCAGAAAACAGACACTTGTTTATCACTTCAACGATCCTCGGGCTGATAAGAGACCTGGATACCACAAAGTCAAGAGAGATTATGAGCTCGTTTGCATCCACAGTTGTGGTTCCGCAGAGTAGATTTTACACAGCAATCGACCTGTACGATGGAACTACTGATGGCGAGACTGCTGGCGGTTATGTCAAGGCATCCGGCGGAAAGAACATCAACTTTATGATTATCCACAAACCTGCAGCGATCCAGTTCGAAAAGAGAAATGTCAATAAGATATTCACTCCGGATGAGAATCAGGACGCTGATGGCTGGATCTTCAACTTCAGAGAAGTCGGCATTGCCGATGTATATGACAACAAGGTTGACGGCATCTATCTGCACAAAGCTGCAAGCTAAAGATTGGAGGTATCATAATGGCAATTGATAGTAGATTGTTGGATTGTGATGGTGAACCTGAATTTACTGAAAACTTCAATAGATTGTTGGCGCTTATAGATACGACAAACACAGCGCTTGGGACTTTGACAGCAGTAGTTGAAGCGATAAGAGATAACCTATTGTTGCAAGTGACATTTGATAGCGATGGTGGAAGCACTGTCGCTACTCAAAATGTTCAGTATGGGAACACTGCCACGACTCCTACGCCACCCACGAAAGAAGGGTATACCTTTGCATCATGGAATCTTGGTGAAGAGGTTTTCGATTTTACTAACGAAATAATTGTTCATACCGCATTGAAAGCAATATGGACAGAAGAAGTACCGGAAGGGGGGGCTTAATATGAGAACCATAGGGTTGATATTTGATGATGAGCCGAAAAAAAAAGGTTCAAAGAAGGGTGAAAAACAGCCTGAACGAGAAGTTGTAATTGAGAAAGATGAAAAGACTAAAAATGAGGGCTCTGAAGAGACTGAGAAATAGTCTTAGGAAGGAGTTACAATATGAGTTATTTAGTTACTTGGGACTTTTACAGTACTCTTTTTCCATCTTCTGAAGTAACCGTGCAGGAGTTCAATAATTTCTTGCCACAGGCACAAGCGAAACTTGAAGTGTGGACTCATCAAAGGATTTTGACTGAGACAACTTTATACAAGGTGGCACAAATAAAACAGACATTGTGCTACCTTGTAAATGCAATTGCAATCCAGAAAGAAATACCTTTGGGAATAACCAGTATCAGTAATGATGGTTATAGCGAAAGTTATTTAAAACGAACGGAAGCAGAAAACGAGCTTAAAGGCATAGCGTATGCAGGATTATCGGGTACCGGACTTATGGGGGCATTATGATGGCAAAATACATAGCAGGAGCAAAGCCTCCATTTACAGATACTATTACCGTATATAATCACTATAAGCAAGGAAATGAAGACAGGTGGCAACGGAATGTGCTTAATGCATGTCAATGGACAGAGAGACAAAAAGAGACAGTGTCCACAGACGGCAAAATTGTTTGTTCTCAAGAGGTCACAGTCTCGATTTTAGGCCGGACTGGATATGAAAAAAAGCATACAGGCGGCACAAATTTTTCATTTGGTCTTGATAATCTTGATTTGGTTATTAATGGTGAGTGTTCGCTCGAAATTGACGAAGAAACATCTATCACTACTTTGCGCAAAAATCATAGTGCGAAAACCATTGTAGGGTTAACAGACAATACAGGTATCGGGCGGAGATTAAAATATTGGAGAATAAGTGCAATATGAAAAAAGCAAAACCAATGAAATTAATAATGGAATCGACTGATATGATTCTCCGAAAAAGAGGAATGCAAAAAGGTGGACCAGTACAGAAATTTATTGACAGTGAATGTCTTCGGAGGTGTGCCCCGTATATTCCCAAAGATACTGGGGAACTGATTCGTTCCGGAGTAAGAGAAACAAAAAAAGGATCAGGCATGCTTATATGGGACACGGTATATGCAAGAAAATGGTACTACAGACCTGCACATTTTGCCGGGGCTCCAATGAGGGGCAATTACTGGTTTGTGCGCATGAAAAAAGCCGGGGGTGCTAACGCAATTACAAGAGGAGCTAAACAAATAGTTCGTAGAATGGACGGAGGATTTTAGCAATGACAATATCAGAAAGTATAGCGACATGGCTGCAAGGTTATTCAATAATGGAGATTAATACTGATGAATTAAAAGCTGAAGCGGAAACCTTTGGTCTTTTTGAAACACCTGACGACTCTTCCGAAGAGTTCCTTGATGGCTCAATCCTAAGAACGGAATATTATATTTTCCTCATCAGAAGGAATGCACAATTGGAGAGCGAAAGAATATCAAATCAGCAGTTCATTGAGGGTTTATCCGAATGGGTTAGAGAACAAGAACTTGCCGGTAAATATCCAGAAAACATGAACATTGAAAAAGTATGGGTGGCTTATGCTTATATGCAAGAAAGAGAAGAGCAAGAAGCCATATACCAAGTATCCTTAGGGATAGAAAGGACGATAGAATGATTAAGAAACATGAAATAGCAGTGTACTTAGATGCATCAGCTACAGCTACACCTGACTGGTTCCGCATTGCCAAGGCAACTGAACTGAAAATAGCGATGAATCCTGAAACAGAGGAGTATGACTATATTGCAGATGAGAATCCGACTACAGAGCTGGACAGGTATGCTCCGGAGATTTCCGGAATGCCTTTAAAAATGTATAAAGGAAATGATGATTTTGATTTTTTCTATGACAAATTCTACAATATGGCCATCGGATCCGAGGCAAATGTTAATGCACTGATTGTGTATAAGTTTGATTACACAGAGGCAGGAACCGAACCAGTAGTGACAACTTACAAGGCTTGGCAGGCAGGAGCGACAATATCTGTAGATGAAATGAATGCTAACGATAGCGAATTGTCAGTGAATATTGCATTGAACAATATTACTAAAGGGACTGTTGTATTTAGCGATGGTAATCCTACGTTTACGGAAGCAGCGCTATAAGAAGGAGGGAATGGTATGACAGATTTTCTAGTGTGGGAAGGAGATTCTATTGAATTACCTAAGAAAACGATATCGGTACAACGCAAAATAGATGAAATATCAGTTTTAGCACTTACTGGCAAGGGATATGAGAGCTACAAAAAACAATTCGATTTCGTAAACGAATCAATAGGTTTTGAAAAAGTAAATAGTATTCTCGAAACAAACAAGCTAGACGATATTGACTTGCCAACTTTAACGATTCTTTATAATGCGATTGTCCATGCATATACCAAAAGAATCCGTGAATATGAAAGAGCACAAGAGGCAGAGCAAATAGATTCGCCAACATTAGATGCGATTGAAAAGATGGCAGAGTCCATGGACAAAATTGAGAAGGTAACAAAATGATAAATTTGATTAATGGCTTACCAAATACTATAGAAGTTGACGGTAAGCCATATCACATTTATACAGATTATCGAGTTTGGCTTAAGTTCGGACAAACTGTTGCAAATGGTGAATCTGACTTCTCTTTTATTTTTGTAAAAGAAACTCCTTTGCTGAGAATTAATGACACTATCTACATGTCCGATGATTGCGCAAAAGCACTTGTCAATTTTTATTTGAATGAAAATGAGTTACCAAGAGATTCAAAGACTAATGTAAGAGCAATTGATTTTGAAATTGATTCAGAATTGATATATGCAGCGATGCTACAACAATATGGAATAGACATATTCGAAACAGGGTTACATTGGCACAAATTTAAAGCTTTGATTTCCGCATTAACAGAAAAGACATTGCTCGGACAAGTAATGGGTTGGCGGAATTATGAAGGAAAAGAAAAAGAGATATGCAAGTTAAGAGAAGTTTGGGCACTACCCGAGATATTGACAGAAGAAGAAAAGGAAATGCTCGATAAATTTGAAAGGAACGCATCATGGCAGATGGAAGACTAATTATTGACAGCTCTTTAGATACTACTGGTGTATCAAATGGGCTGAATACCATAGGTACAAAAATCAAAATCGGTGCCGCTGCCATTGCCGGAGCACTTGCAGTAGCCGGGACTAAAGGCATTCAATATAACATGCAGATGGAGAGTTATCTTACATCTTTTACTACAATGCTAGGCGATGCAAATGAAGCGACCGCACTGATGACAAAGCTCAAAAAAATAGCTGCAGAAACACCTTTCGAGCTATCGGATCTGGCCGAGACAACCAAGCTACTGATGAACTATGGGATGACAGCAGAAGATGCTACAAAAAGAATGACAATGCTCGGTGATATTTCGCAGGGTAATTCTGAAAAAATGAATCATATTGCAATGGCATACGGACAAATGAGTTCCGCAGGCAAGGTTCAACTTGAGGATGTAAAGCAGATGATAGAGGCTGGCTTCAATCCGCTTAAAGAAATATCTGAATCAACAGGAGAGTCGATGGGTTCATTGTATGATCGTATTACTAAAGGCACTATTTCTGTAGATGAGATCACCGCTTCCATGGAACGTTCTACTTCCAAAGGCGGCAAATATTTTAAATCTATGGAGGCTCAGTCGAAAACACTGGAAGGCAGACTATCGACACTCAAAGATAATGCTTCAGAATTTCTGGGTGCTGTCATGGAACCACTGACTAGATTCCTTAGAGACAAACTTTTACCTGCAGCAATCTCATTTTTCGAAGGAATAAATATTGAGAAAACGAAAAATACATTCCAAACAATACTTAATATTGTCAAGGTATTGGTACCAGCAATTGCCGGAATGATTGTTACACAAAAAGCTATCGCCGGAGTGCAAGCGTTGAGGTTAATGTGGCAAAAAGCAGGCATAGCCATAAATCTCTATAACAGATATATGGGTATATCCTCAGCAATGGCAGCAGGCAAAATCGGAGCAATGCGGACTATAGTAGGAGTGTTGACTGGGAAGATAAAACTTGCAACAGTAGCAACTCAGCTTTGGGGTAGGGCTATGAAGTTTCTGGCAGCGAACAAGATTATGTTGATAGCTGGAGTTGTAATTGCTGTGGCAGCTGCTTTGGGTTTGGCTGCTAAAAAGGCTGGCGGTTTCAAAGAACTGTTTGACGACATTCAGAAGAAAATACAAGCATTTATAAAGAAACTGCCCGAGGTTCTTTCAGCTGTGGCAAATATAATACCTAAAATTGTGAAAACAATTACGCAGGCATTACCAAAAATTATAAATGCTATTGTTACGGCTTTACCCAAAATAATAAATGCTGTTGTGACCGCTTTGCCAAAGATAATACTAGCAATTGTGCAAGCAATACCGAAGATTATTCTTGCATTGGCGCAGGCACTCCCTAAGATTATAGCAACAATTACAAAAGCTATACCAATGATTGTCATGGCAATAATGAGAAACTTACCGGCCATCATTAAGGCAGGAGTACAAATCATTGTTGCATTGATAGTTGGATTCGCAAAGGCGATTCCGCAACTAATAAAATATTTACCTAAGATAATCAAAGCGATTGTTAAAGGATTAAAGGTTTTGGTAATTGAGCTTGCCAAATTAGGTGTAAAGGCCATTAAGGGATTGTGGAACGGTTTCAGGTCTTGGATAGGAACTCTCGGTGGCAAAGTCAAAGGCTTTGCAAAATCGATTCCGGGCAAAATCAAAGAAGGATTAGCCGGCATTACAAAGGTTGGAGTTTGGCTTGTTAAAGGGCTTTGGAACGGTATCGGCAATATGGTTGGATGGATTGGTAAGAAAATTAAAGGTTTTGGTAGAGGCGTACTTAAAGGACTTAAAGATTTCTTTAAAATCAAGTCTCCGTCTCGAGAGATGGCGTGGATAGGCAAAATGTTGGCTGTCGGTCTTGGCAACGGTATTGAGAAGTATGGGACAGATGCGGTATTGAAAGCAAAGAACATGGCAAGTGATGTGATGGGGGCAATGGCTTCTATTCAGGGTGATTTAATTAAAAGAATTGGCATATCGGCAAGTATCGGAAGTGCGGCAGCACTTAATTCTGCGACTTCGCAGCCAACGTCATATCAGCAGACAGTTAACTTTAATCAACCGGTACAAACACCGGTCGAGACGGCAAGGCAGCTTAAGACTATTAATACGTTTGGACTGTTAGGAGCACAATAATGAGCACAGTAAATGTATACGTAAAAAGATCAGACGGGCGACTGTTCTACTTCAACGATGACGACTGGGGAATACCTTCAGATGGATTGTCGGGCATAGATAATGCTGGCTTTGAAGTCTTCACAGAAAAGCGTGGATTTGGAGACGGTGATATCGTGACTGGGATCCGTGCGACATCGAGGGAGGTAGAGATCACGGCAAGAACGAGATCGCTTAGCAATCTTGAGTCGTTGAGGTATAAGGCTATCAACTTCTTCAATCACACTTACACATATAAGCTGTACTTCGTATATATGGGACAAACAAGATGGATAAGTGCTAGGTTGAATGCGTTTTCCTGCCCGAGCGAGAATGTCAACCGACCGTTCGAACTCAAGGCGCAGTTCCTCTGTCCTGATGCATACTTGCAAGGCACTGAAAGCTATACAGAAGAATACAGTGATGAAGTCGATGACTTCTTCTTCCCACTGGTACTTTTGGACGATGGCAATGATCTTGTATCACATTATTCAGGTGTAACGACTAAGCCGATCTACTATGCCGGCACATCAGCTACTCCGCTTACGATAACAGTATTGTTCGCATCTGCGAACAACGGCCTTATCGTGAATGTTTATAACGCAAAGGGCGAGCATGCAAGTATTACTATTGACTATACATTTACAAGTGGGGATTATCTTGTGATAACACCAAAAGAAATCGTGCTAAATGGTTCCGTGTTGTCTCCCCAATACTACATAAATGATATTAATGATTTGCAATTGCTTTATTTGTACTTTGGAGACAACAGCATAAATCTTGAGGATCAAGACGGGAATCAATACTTTTCTGCTCAATATAGTTGGTCAGCAAGATACATGGGGATGTAATATGAAAATTATTGGATTAAACAGCAGTTTTTCTTATGTTGGCACATACGAAAATTTTATTGAACTCGCTTGGAATCGTAAATACTACACTTCAGGCGATTTTATTTTATATATGCGATCCGAGGATTACAATTCGAACATCGCATATTTGCAGGTAGAAGATTTCCGTGGGAAGAGACCAGAAATTGCAATCATTCAGAAAATAGAGTATGAGGAAAAGATAAGCGGAGAATTTATCACGCTATCAGGCTTCTTCTTGGAGGATTGGTTAAATCTTTATACGACAAGCAAAGACACATATATTGGATATAGTGCTTCAAATGCGTCAAACACTCAATACATGGCAATGCTCTCTAGATTTGGTGTCCCGGTTACACAAGATTTATCTTCAGCTACTATGACAACTTCGGAGGTTTCAATTGAAGGATTTTGCCCGGTAGGGGAAAGCTTAGCAGCCGAATTGCAAGACATCGAAAGCTCTTACAGGATTATGTATAACAATGGATATAAAATCAAGTTTAGTAAAGGAGAGGATGTATCGAATACAGTGGTATTTGCAAGGCATCTTGGTAATATTTCAGAGCTTAAATACACATATGATGAGAGCAAATATAGAACTTTATGCCGTGGATATGCTAATGGGGCACCAGCTGAAGACGGAGTGGCTGCAGTAGGCACCAAGTGTAGTGATGGCCAATATTATGTTATCAACAGTGCAGGATCCGGAGCTCGAATTATTTCTGCGAATGTATCAGTGGATGACATTGAAGTTAACCCGGCAAACGCTACAAAGATATCCAATGCGATACCAAAGCTATGTAAACTTGAGCTTCTTAATTATTATTTTGAACATAATGTTGATATCACTGTTTTGCAACAAGGAGTTTTCTATATTAAAGATTATGACTTAGGGAATGTTGTTAAAATTCTAATACCAAGTATTGGAATCCAATATTCTGCAAGGATTATTGAGGTTGCAGAGATTTGGAAAGAAAATAGTATGACCGTTACATTAACCATCGGAAACCAAGTTAGGAGGAAAGTATGAGCATGGTATCATTTCCGTTTGCATCTACGTCTGCCGAAAATCCGGACAGAGCGATGGGCGCATCGGACTGGAGAAATTTTTTCGCAACTCTTTATAACACAGGAGTTTTTTTAGAACCCTCTACATCACTACAAGTAGGAGTCTCTCAGCAGGCTTCCGAGGTAGAGATGTATGTCACTGTATCGCCGGGCACTTGTCTTATAGAAGGCGCAATTGGTGTTGAGTCTACCACTCGTGAGATGATGGTTCAGTCAGCAAATGCCAGTTATGACAGAATTGATAGAGTCGTTGCGAGACTCAACCTGAACTCGTCAGTAAGGTCTATAGATTTATATGTTTTACAGGGGACAGCTGCAACAGTACCTACGGCACCAGAGCTGACGAGAACTGCCAATATATTTGAAATATGTTTGGGAGAACTCTTTATTGCACGTGGTTCAACAACAATTTCTGCTGCAAGAATCACTGACACAAGGCTCAATAATGATGTGTGTGGAATGGTAACAGCTATACCGACTACTATAGACACTACGACAATTTTTACTTCGTATGAAGCTTACCTGGCAGAGATCGAATCGATACTATCTGCTGCTATAGACGAAACGCTCGCCGGCCAGATCATGACTATGATCAACGAAATCAACACTCCGACGCAGGAGATGCTGGATAATTTAGCTGACACGATGTTGAAGGCTGATTTGACAAGTTGCACAGGTTACGTTGCATACGTGCTTGATAGTGATAGTGATTTGGTTGTATTGATGCACATCACTACATCAGCGGCTATTTCATCTGCGACAACCATCGCAACACTGCCTTCCGGGTACAGACCGGCGACAGCGCAAACGATAACTATCACAGACGGTACGATAGTTATCGGTACGGACGGAACTGTAGTGTTGACCCCGACATCGTCAATCGCTTCAGATACTGAAATTTCAACGTATATCGATATGGGGGGGGGTACTGACTCTTGGTAGATTTGCAGAATTATTAGCACAAATGACAGCAGAAGTAGCAGAAAAATCCATCAAAACTATCGCCGGCTCTAATCTTAAAATACAAAGTGGAATAATCAATACAACAGGTAATACCGCTGGGGTGGAAGTTAATTGGGAATTTGATGAACCATTTGATTCCCCACCTATTGTTGTTTTAACAGCAATGCGTCCCGACAAACTTGTTAATTGGTATGCAAGGCTTAAAACGAGAAGCGCAACAGGATTTACTATGGTTTGTTTTGGTGACAACACAACAGCATATTCAATTGCAGTGATGTGGCTGGCAATAGGAACAAAAATTTAGACCACAAGGTCTTTTTTAATTGCCCGGTAAGGGCAGAAAGGATAAATAATGAAGCTGAATAGATTTTTAGAAATGATTTTACCTGTCACAAAGACGCTGAGGGTCGGCACAGTGTATCAAACATTTGACGCAGACTTCGACCCAAATGACCATTGGCCTGGAACGTGGGAGAGAATAGAAGATTGTTTTTTGCTCGGTGGCAGTACACATTATCCCGTTGACAATACAGATTTAACGGCGGACGGCGGAGAAGAGGCCCATTCACTAACATCCGCAGAAAACGGGGCCCACACACACACAGGGGGAAATCATTATCATGGACCTGGTGCAGGATCATATTATGCAAATTCGGCAGGCGGTCTGCCTGAAAGTGAAACAGTGGGTGGAATAACTGGTAGTGGGTGGAAAATACCTCAAATCCCAGAGACATCAGGATACTGGACAGGCTCTAATAAAACAGGGTTGGGTGGGGCTGTTGCTACAACTTCTTCTGGCTCAGGAACAGCGCATAACAATATGCCGCCATATAAGGCAGTATATATCTGGACACGAACAGCATAGCCGAAAAACTATTTTTTATTATTAGAAAGGAGAAGTCATGGCTAAAACAAGAGCAAGTATTTTGAACAAAGCCAAATCGTATATAGGTTACAAAGAAGATAGATATGGCTATTCAAAATTTAATTATTGGTTTTATGGTTATAAAAGCAAGGCGGCATGGTGCGGAACTTTTGTATGGTGCATATTTAAAAAGTGCGGAGCAAGGGCGCTGATAAGCGGAGTCACAAATCCCGCCTACGTGCCAAGCTGGATGTCATGGGCGAAGAAGAACGGCATATACAAAACAGGCACGAGCGGAATCCAAAAAGGCGATTTGCTACTGTTTGAATTTGACGGAGACCCGGGAGCTGACCACATCGGAATTTATGAGAAGACTGTTGACGGTTACATTTACTCTATCGACGGAAATACAGGCAGCACAAGTCAAGGAAACGGTGGCACGGTCGACAGGAGGAACCGTGCTAAAAAATATGTCAAAGGTTACATCAAAATTGATTATCCGACAACAAAATACAGAGGATTTTTTCCGACAAAAACGGTAAACAAAAAAACCGGGAGCAAAAGGAATATAAAGCGTTGGCAAAAATTCTTACGCTGGTTCGGAGCTGACGTCGAGATAGACGGCGACTTTGGCAAAGACACCGAAGCAAAGACAAAGATTTTCCAGCGCAAAGTTGGGTTAGTGGCAGATGGAAGCGCAGGTCCGAAAACTATAGCAAAAGCAAAGACATATAGGAGATAAAGAAAATGACATCTGAAATTGTTGTAACCTTGATTTCGTGTTCAGGTGGAATTATTGTTGGAATTGTTTCAGTTTTCGTATCAAAATCCATAATTGCTTATAGAATCGAACAGCTAGAAGAAAAAGTAAAAAAGCATAATAATTTAGTTGAACGAGTCTATAGACTTGAATATAACGACAAAGCACAGTGGATTAAAATCAACGAAACTAAAGGCACGATTAAAGAAATCCGGGAGGAGATGAGAAAATGAATATTAAATTAAGGGCAAAGAACTTTACATTTTGGGTCAGTATTGTTCTTGCGATTTTTGCACCCATTATTGCTTATGCTGGTATCAGTTATAGTGATATTACATCATGGTCAGTTGTAATCCAATTAATTAAAGAAGCAATCTTGAATCCGTACATTTTGGCCGTGATTATAGTTTCGATTTACAATACTGTTATCGACCCAACAACTGCAGGTATACCAGATAATTCCCGAGTTAGAGCTGCATCTAGCACGGAAGATTTAAAATAGGGAGGGTTATTATGGGATTTATTAGTGATGATTTCAAAAAACGACATACTCAAAAAGAAGCTCCTATAATAAGAAAAAAAGAAGGGGCTATAGAGGAGAAAAAAGACAAGAACAAGTCGGATAAAACAGATTCAGTAAATGTTCCTGAAAAGTAATACACATGGCAGCTATGGATTGGGGCAGGAATCTCACACCTGCCCCTTTCTTTATTCAGAAATGAAAAGTTCCTTCCTTAAATATATAAGGACACTCCTTATCCACAACCACCAGCGGCACAATGCCTACAAGATGGTAGGGCGGACAGAAGTGCCCTTAAAGCACAGCGAACTCTTGATACTGATGACTTAGTCCCAAGATTGACGTCCGGAAACGAAAACGCATATGCTTCTAAAATGATACTACAAAAGTATTCGGCGAAAGTCAACAAACTGAATCAAATAAGCCCCGGACAGAACTCACGACAGCTCCGGGCATTGGGAGCCCCTTGTTTAGGTGTGTAAGCAAGGGGCTTTTTTATTGCCCGCAAATCTATGTGTTATAATGGGGGCAGGTTATTGTTGGTGTGTAGGAGGTGTATTATTATGACAATTGCAATAATTACCCTTATAGGGGCTAGTATTGGTGGGATTCTAACTTTCTTAGGAGTTTTTATAACTATAAAATTCACAGAAAAGCAAGGGCGCGAAGAAAGGCGTCAAGCTATAATTCCGTATATAAAAATTAATAATTTGACTGAGTTAAATGATAAAAATTCTATAAAAAGAAATAAAATAAATGCGGTGTACGATTGTTTTTCTTTTGACTTCTCTCCTGAAGACGATAATTCAGAAGATTTATTTATAGATTTTGAATTTGAAAATATTGGGTTTGGTACAGCCTTTAATTTTGAGATTGCAGAAGCAAAAATTTGTGGAACAAAGTCAAAATCTGGCAGTATCTGTATATGCCCTGAAACGGTAGTAATAAAACCTGATGAAAAAATAACAAAAAAAGTATTGCTAAAGTATAGTTTTGAAGTTCCGGAACTTAAAAGAATAAAAGAAGATTTAGAAGGTGAAAATAAACTTGAGCGAGAAAAAAAAGAAGGGTTGGGAATTATTATTGAATATGAGGATTTATATGGGAACAAGTATAATCAAATTGTTAAAGCCAATATTCAAATTGAGATAGAGCATAAAGACGGGGAAGTAAAATACTCAGATTCATTTTCCGCCGATGAATATAGGATATCTGAACCGATATTATGCAACAAAAGAAAAAGTAGTTAGATAACCTTGCCCCTTTAGACACTTTAATTCCGGCAACAAGAATATTATACAGTTGCCCCTCATAGCATAGATGAGGGTTTTTTTATTGCCCACAAAAAAACAATCCAAGAGTAATGAATCGCTCATTCAATCTCGGCTATAACAACCAACTCTCCGTTTTGTTCCTCGACCTCAAAGGCAATGATCCTCGTTCCTGTTATTTCTTCAAGCATGGTACGAGTATCTTCCATATATGGACTCTTTAATTCTTCTTCTCCTATTATTATAACCTGCTTGCCCATTTCAGCAAGCTCCCTGGTTGTCCATCTTACTTTCATTGGAAACCCCCTATAAACATTGTTAGTATAACATAAGTCGGAAAATCAGACAATTATTTGACAGAACAACCAGTAAGGTCTAAAATCAGAACAGTGATATTTTTTATTGAGGTGAAAAAATGAAGAAAAAAAGTTTAGT
>Ga0334887_1003549_pt1 | contig 15354 bp, 10 predicted proteins | sample GraSluR1_MG_10_FD_207217 | JGI IMG/M metagenome (GOLD analysis project Ga0334887, IMG submission 207217) | Sludge microbial communities from methane-producing bioreactor in Wageningen University, Netherlands - Granular Sludge_18_07-R1 | ecosystem: Engineered > Bioreactor > Anaerobic >...
ACCACGTCGCTCTCTCGCTATGCTTCCCATCGGGGCTCTCCTTGCTCGGTTCGGTTTGGTCTCTGCAACCCTACCTTACCAGCAGGTCAGCCCCACTCTCAATTTCAACCAATCAAGACACATTACCCCTACCGCCAGGTATTTGTCTATGGTACACTATCGCCATATGACGCAAACCACAATTCGGCTGTCCCCCGCATACGGCCGCGCACCCGAGAGATAGGAGAAAACGATGGCAAGCACGGCGACAACCGCTATAGATATGGAAGCGATGGGCAGGGCAGCCAAGGCCGCCGGCCGCACGCTGTCCACGCTGACGACTGAGCAGAAAAACGCCGCGCTGTTGGCGATTGCCGATGAGTTGGAGACCCAGGCCGCGGCTGTCATGGCCGAGAACGCCCGCGACATCGCAGCCGGACGCGCCAAGGGTCTCAGCGACGCCTTGCTCGACCGGCTGTTGCTCAACGAGAAGCGCATGGCCGCGCTCGCGGCGGATACGCGCAGCGTCGCCTCGCTGCCCGATCCCGTCGGGACCGAGATCGAAGGCCGGCTGCTGCCCAACGGCATGCGCCTCAGCCGCCGCCGCATCCCCATCGGCGTGATCGGCGTGATCTATGAAGCGCGGCCCAACGTAACCATCGACATTGCCACGTTGGCCCTCAAGACCGGCAACGCCGTGATCCTGCGTGGCGGCAGCGAGACCTTGCGCAGCAACCTGGCGCTGGTCGATGTCATCAACGCCGCTCTGGAAAAAGTCGCCTTCCCCGCCGGCGCGGTGCAATACATCAGCAGCCCCGACCGCGCCCTGGTGAGCGAATTGCTGCGCCTGGACAAATACGTAGACATGATCATCCCGCGCGGGGGCGCGGGCCTGCACCGGCTGTGTAAAGAGCAGAGCACCATCCCGGTCATCACCGGCGGCATCGGCGTCTGCCATCTCTACGTCGACGCCAGCGCCGACCTGGACCGTTCGGTCGACGTGATCGAAAACGCCAAGGTGCAGCGTCCCAGCGTGTGCAACGCCATCGACACCATCCTCGTCAACCGGGCGGTGGCGGATGAGTTTCTGCCCAAGATCGCGGCTCGCATGGCGCAGGACGGGGTGGAACTGCGCGCAACCGGCCCCGCCCTAGACATCTTGCAGCGCGACAGCCGCGGGGCCGCGGTCGTCCCTGCCGGCCTGGACGACTTCGACCAGGAGTGGATGGCCCTGATTCTGGGGGTCAAGGTGGTGGAGGGCGTAGACGAGGCCATCGCCCACATTCACGAGCACGGTTCAGAGCATTCCGACGGCATCCTCACCAACGACTGGCGCAACGCCACGCGCTTCGTCGATGCGATCAACTCGGCGGCTGTCTTCGTCAACGCCAGCACGCGCTTCAACGACGGCGGACAGTTCGGTCTCGGCGCGGAAGTGGCGGTCAGCACGCAAAAGCTGCACGCCCGCGGTCCGATGGGGCTGGAGGAATTGACCACCTATAAGTGGGTCTGCCTGGGGGATTGGCACGTGCGCCCGTAAGGGGCATATCACGTTAGCAATAAGGCCGCGTCTGGCTCCAGGCGCGGCCTTGTCTTTAGCGTAGAGGGTTAGCGCCGCGCGGCTGCACCGGCGACGGTGTTGTAGGGGTAGGGCATTTCCTGTTCGCTGACGCCGTTGAGCCGCGCCATCTGCTCGGCGTCTAGCGCCCAACCGGCCGCGCCGAGGTTGTCCTCCAACTGCTGCATGGTGCGCGCGCCGATGATGGGCGATGTCACGCCGGGGCGCTGCAAGAGCCAGTTGAGCGCGACCTGCGCCGGCGATTTGCCCGCTTCTTCCGCTACGGCGATCAATTCGTCGATCACGGCCCAGGTGCGGTCGGTATTGTAGGCGCTCCACGACTCGCCCCAGCCGCGTTCCTCGGCGACGCGCACGCGCGTGCCCTGCGGCGCCTCGTCCATGCCGCGGCGGAACTTGCCGCTCAGCCAGCCGCCGCGCAGCGGGCTCCACGGGATGACGCCCAAGCCTTCGTTTTGGCAGACGGGGATCAACTCCCATTCCAGCGTGCGGTCGAGCAGGTTATACAGCGGCTGCAGCGAGACGAACGGTTCCCAGCCGCGACGGCGACTCATGTCGACGGCCTTCTGAAGCTGCCAGCCGGTGAAATTGCTCACGCCGAGGTAGCGCACCTTGCCAGCTTGCACCAGCCCGTCCAGCGTACTCAACGTCTCGCCCAGTGGCGTCACCGGGTCCCAGGCGTGGACCTGGTAGAGGTCGATGTAGTCCGTCTGCAAACGGCGCAGGCTGGCTTCCACGCTGCTCAGAATGTGCTTGCGGCTCAGGCCGAGGTCGTTCGGCCCGCCGCCCATGGGGAAGCGCACCTTCGTCGCCAGCACGATATCATCGCGCTGCTGCTTCTTCAGCCAGCGACCGACGATCTCCTCGGAGACGCCTGTGCTGTAGACATTGGCCGTGTCGATGAAATTGCCCCCGGCCGCGACAAAACGGTCCATCATGGCGTAGCTGTCCTCTTCAGAAGACTCGCGGCCAAAGGTCATGGCCCCCAGGCAGAGCGCGCTCACGCGCAGCCCAGTCTTGCCCAAGAAACGATATTCGATCGTGTTCATCTTGTCCTCACTTTCCTCTATGTCCGGATGAGCGGCGGCGCGCTTGCAGCGTCGCATCTTCGCGGTCGTAAATCGTAACGGCGCAGTCGTTGCTGCATCATCAAGCTGGCTAAGGAGCCATCACACAAACGCCGTCTGCCGGCGATATTGCAGCGCCTCGGCCAAATGCGGGATCCCGATCTGCTCGCTGCCGGCCAAGTCGGCGATCGTGCGGCTCAGCTTGAGGATGCGATGATAGCCGCGGGCGGTCAAGCCCATTCGTTCAACGGCCAAGCGCAGCATCTGGCTCCCCTCCTTGCTCAGTTGGCAGAACTGCTGCACCTCCGCCGGCCCCATATCGCCGTTGACCAGGAGGTTCGGTTTGTTCAAAGGGGCCAACCGCGCCTGCTGAACGGCGCGCGCCGTCTCGACGCGTTGGCGGATCAGGCAGGACGGTTCCCCCTGCCCCAGCGAGGCGAGCTTCTGCACGGGCACGCGCGGCACGTTGAGATGGATGTCGATGCGGTCGAGGATAGGGCCGGAAATGCGCTTCTGGTACTTGCTGATCATGGATGCCGTGCAGGTGCAGGGCTTTTCCGTATCCCCGTAGTAGCCGCACGGACAGGGGTTGGCCGCGGCAATCAGGATAAAATTGGCGGGAAACGTGACCGCCCCCTGTGCGCGAGAAATAGTGATGATCCGGTCCTCCAGCGGCTGGCGCAGCGCCTCTAGGTTTTTCGTGCCATACTCGTAGAACTCATCCAGAAACAAAACCCCTCTATGCGCCATGCTGATTTCGCCCGGTCGCGGCCAGGTGCCGCCGCCGACTAGGCCGGCATGGCTGATCGTGTGGTGGGGCGAGCGAAACGGGCGGGTGCGGATCAGCGGATGATCCGACGGCAGCGCATCCGCCACTGAATAGATGCGGGTGACATCCAGTGCCTCAGCCAGCGTCAGTTTGGGCAGGATGGAGGGCAGCGCCCGCGCCAGCAGCGTCTTGCCGACCCCCGGCGACCCCTGCATCAGCACATTGTGCCCGCCAGCGCAGGCCACTTCCAGCGCGCGCTTGACGCTCTCCTGCCCCTTCACGTCTTCAAACGAAACAGCGTAGATCGGTTCGTCGTCTAGATCGCCCAGTTCAACGCCATTCTGCTTGGCAATTGGTGACACGCGCTGCAGGTGCTGGACCAACTCCGCCAGACTCGCAATCGGATAGACGTCGATCCCTGGCACCAGCGCCGCTTCCAGCGCGTCCACTGCCGGCACGAACAGGCGGCGATACCCCCGTTGCACCGCGGCATTGGCCATGGGCAACGCGCCTTTGACATGGCGCACGCTGCCGTCCAGGCTCAGTTCTCCCAGGATCAGGGCGTCATCCAGAGAGTCTTGAATCTGGCGCGTCGCCGCAAGGATGCCCACGGCAATCGGCAGGTCGTAGGCCGGCCCCTCCTTGCGCAGATCAGCCGGAGCCAGGTTGATGGTCAGCCGGTGGCTGGGGAAGTAGAAGCCGCTGTTGGTGATGGCGGCGCGCACCCGTTCGCTGCTCTCGCGCACGGCGGCGTCCGGCAGGCCGACCAAGGTGACCCGTTCCAGTCCCGTAGCGATGTCGACTTCCACCCGGACCAGTTCGGCGTCTAGTCCAATGACGGCACAACTGAGTACTGTGGCAAGCACGGGTGGATCCTCTATCTTGCGGAGGTGAGTTTGGGGAGAGCTTTCCTGCTCCGATATTCTCTTGTACTATAGTGGGGCATGATGTTGATGTCAAACCGTCGCGGACAGGTTTTTTGCGGGGTATTTCACGGGTTGCAATGGCTCCTATCCACTGCAAATCGGCTCGCAGACGGCATCGGCAAAATGGATGTCATCCAATCTATCCCAATCTATCAGATAAGCACGCCCACTGAAATGTCAACACAACACACGCAGTCAACGGCGCTAGGGTCAGAGTTCGAGTTTGAACCCTTCATTTCTCCTAGAATAGTCATGGTAGGGGTAGTGGCGCTCGGGGCTCTATCCTACTTCATCGCTGAGACAATATCTCCATATTCTTGGATCACCACAAATAGAGCTATCTCGTACGGTCTCCTCATGTCAGTTTTGGCAATTATCGGTTGGACGCTTACCAACTATCGCCCAGCACTGGCACGATGGTTTGCGCTTTTTGTAATCATTTTAGCCGTACATCTCGGTCACCTCTGGTTGCGCTTCCCAGGATCCTTAGCATGGGTCACGATACCTGCTGCGCTAGCAGCCTCCATTTTAGGCCTCCGGATGGCTACCGTCGCCATAACAGGAGAGACACTAGTGATCCTGTTCCTTGCCTCCTCCATCCCGCCTATAGGCATAAAAATCGGTAGCGCAGAGGCGATCACGACCTTGGCAGCGCTATGGGTTGTCTTCTTGGCTATCTTTGTGACTCGTTTCGAGTTACGCAGCCTCGCGATGCGATTGTCACAGCAATATGGGCATGCCAAGCATCTTCTCAAGGAAGCGCGGGATAGCAGGGCAGAAGTCGTACAGGCACTCGATGACCTTGCGCATGCCAACCGCCAGTTAATGCTGCTGAACCAACGGGTTTCAGATCTGCGATCAATTGCCGAAGAGGGACAAAAAGCCAAGACAAACTTCGTGGCTCAGGTAAGCCACGAATTCAGAACACCGCTGAACATGATTATTGGATTGGTCGACCTACTCGTAGATGCACCCGAGATTTACGACGCGACCTTATCACCCAGGATGCGAGATGCGCTGCAAATCATATACCGGAACTGTCAACACCTTACGAATATGGTAAATGATGTCCTAGATCTAAGCAGAATTGAAACCGAGCGAATGACCCTACATAAGGAACATGTGTCGCTCAAAGAGCTGATCGAAAACGCCGTAGATGTAGTTCGTCCGTTGCTAGAGAGCAAGAAATTGGCGGTTCGCGTGAATGTAGCGGACGATGTGCCGAATGTATATTGTGATGGAACTCGCGTTGAACAGGTCATTTTGAACCTGGTGAGTAATTGCGCTCGATTCACGGAAAAGGGTGGCATATCAATTCAGGCAAGCGTCCAAGGCCATTACCTACAAGTTAGCATTGCGGATACAGGAATGGGTATATCTGCCACAGATCTCGGAAGAATATTTGAGCCGTTTACACAGGGGACAGCTGACTCTCAGCGAGCTAAGGCAGGAAGCGGCTTAGGGCTGAGCATCAGTAAGCAGTTCATCGAACTACACGGTGGGCGTATGTGGGTAGAAAGCGAATTGGGCATCGGAACGACATTTTACTTTGGGCTGCCGTTATTCTCCCCAAGCAGCCCGACCACGAGACCAGGGCATCAGATTAGTGAAAGCTGGATATGGCATGAACGACGCTCGAGCCCAAGCTTTCCAGACTCACATTACTATCCTCGCATCGTTGTGTGTGACGAGACTGGTGACCTTTACGCAATGCTCACTCGGATCGCAGGTGAGGTAGAGCTCATCGATACAAGAGAAGTTGCCGGACTTCTCGCTGCACTCAAACATGCTCCAGCACAAGCGGTATTGGTTAACGTGGCGACAACAGAGGGGCTTGACAGAGTAAGTCAGGCAGTTAAGCAAGAGGCTAAAGGAACGCCTATCCTTGGCTGCACCATTCCGCGCAGCCTCGACCAAGTGAAGAAACTGGGTCTACAGACCCAACTCACAAAACCAATCACGCGGGTAGATCTGGCACGCACGTTGGCTGAGTATAACGGACCCGTCGAACGCGTTTTTGTGGTGGATGATGATCCTGAGGCCGCCGAGCTGTTTGCGCAGATGTTACGCGTCTGTGATAGTTCGCTGATCATTGAGACGATACACGATGGGGAAGAGGCGTTGAATCGATTGCGCGCCTGTCCACCCGACATTATGTTTTTGGACTACGTCATGCCCAAGATGGATGGTCTGAAACTATTAGAAGTAATGTCACACGACGATGATATTCCGATGGTGCCCACTTTCTTAGTTTCGGCCCAAGCCCCCTGGGACACCCCCCCAAAGAGCAACTATCTTTATGTGACGGTAGACGATGGATTTTCGCTTAATAATCTTCTGCTCAGTGCGCTCGACCTCTCATCTCTCCTGTTGCATCCGCACCGCACACAAGATTCAGCGCTTGAATAAACTGGCGCGGACGCACAGGTTTTGCCAAGTAACTTGTGGCTCCCAATGACAAAGCCAATTCCTCTTCTCGTACGACCGAGGAGATGATTATGGGGATCTGTCCGAGTTGTGGGTCCTCATGTAAATGCATCAGTAAACGCCATCCATCACTGTCGGGCAGCATGACATCTAGCACAATAATATCTGGACAAACTCTCCTCGCCGTTTCCAAGAGAAGCTCGCCCTGACTGACGTGTACAATCTGGTAGCGTGTACCTATGGTGCAATCGCGATAGAAGCGAACCATATCTTCGTTGTCGTCAACCACCAAAACGGTGATTGTGCCAACCGCAGGCATCAAGACCCAGACGATAATCTGTACACCCTCTCGCAGCACCTCGACGGTCAAGGCATCTGCCAGTGAGATGCTGCCTGTCAAGTCCTCTATACTGAAGTCGCCGCTAAAATTAGTGGCTGTCAAAGTGATCTTGGCTCTACCATCCTCATTCTTGGCATAGATCGCAATATCACCCGCACGTGCATACGGAGCTAGGCGTTTCAAGATTGAGACCAACGTCTGCAGCAACAACACAGGATGAACAGCGGCGACAAGATCGGGCTGCACAGAAATCACCCGTAGGCGGATCACTAGCGTGGACGACAGCGCGGCGGTGATCTCCAATACCCGTTCTATCACTTCATGGACGTCAGCAGAGGCATTCGGCGCTTTTGTTTGCAGAGAATCGACTTCGCGCTGTAGTTGTTCTTCCCAGCCAGCTGCCTGCGTTGATCCACTGGATGCTTCGCTCGAATTCTCCTTTTTACCCGCCAAGGCCATCGCGCTATTTTGCCGCCTACGGATCTCTTCCTGGAGCGCTCCGGCGAGCATATAGATAGCCTTCTGCTGTAACCGATTGATCGTCCGACGGCTCAAGTCGAGCCGGTCTGCCGTTTCCTCTTGGGTTAACTTCAGAACAAAACGATAGTGCAAGAGCTCATAGACTTGCCATATATAGGCCGTGGGCGGGGTGCCGGGACGAGGCCGCATTTGCTCGATGGATTTCATAATGCTCTCGCGAACACTACCGCCTCCGTCATCGGGATAACAATCAATGGCGGCGCAGAATCGTTCGGGAGGATGATAGTCAGGGTCGAAAAGGCGGGCGAGAGCTTCCTGGAGATCTTTCTCGAACTCATCATAAATGAACATTAGGTCCTTGCGTGCAGCGGATATTGGCACAGAAATGGCACACTTCTGGCGTTGACGTGAGACGAGGGCCCGACTATGATAACTATACCACAGGCCCAAGGTTCAACAAGTCGGTCGGAAAAAATGGACGCTCTCTCCGGGTGTGCATGTCTATTTCACGTTGGCCATTTTCAGGGGATCTACTGCGCGCGAAAGCGGTCTCTGCAGTCGAGGAATGTGGAAGCATCGTATCCCTACACTGTATCCACTCGCGTTATCCACGATGCATAGGGCAGCAATAGGATATCTAGCACTGATAGTTTAGAGGAGAGATAAAGTGAACACAAAGATGGTGACAAGGCGCGAATATCTACGTATGTCGGCTCTCATGGTTGCTGGCGTTGGACTCGTCGCGTGTGGGGCACAACCCAATCCAGGCGATTCTGCCGCTAGTGGAGCGCAGGCGCCGGCGGAGGAAATTACGAACATCACCTTTATGGGATGGGGCGGCCCGGAAGAAAGCCAGGGCGTGCTGGATATGATCACTCGGTTCGAGGAACTGAACCCAACGATCAAAGTCACGTGGCAGCATACGCCAGAAGATTACATGACGAAACTCATCGCCATGATTGCTTCAGGCACATCGCCCGATACACTGTTCACGCCGCAGGACTACTATAAGGAATTCTGTAAACAGGGGCTGATGCTCGATATCCAGGATTACCTAGATACCGACTCAGAGATTGACACCGACACCTATTTTCTGCAGCCCCAGGAAGACGGGCGATCCGCTTACAACGGCAGATGGCATGGCATTGGCTGCTGCTGGGTGGGCGCCCACATGTTCTATAACTCCGACATGTTCGCCGAGGCAGGGATTGAACCGCCGAGCAACGACCCCGACCAGGCATGGTCCTGGGATCATTTCGTCGAGGTTGCCAAGCAATTCACGGTAGACAGCCAGGGCAATCATCCCGATGATGCCGGATTCGATCCGGATAACATCCAGCAATGGGGCATCTTCTGGTCAACTGGCGGCTGGCATCAAGAATCGATTTCACTGCTCAACGGGGTGAAACCGCTCGATGCCGAATCCAACACTTTCAAGCTGGATGATCCAGCCGCGATTGAAGCGATCCAAAACGTTGCCGATTTGATGTACAAGCACCATGTGGCGCCAGTCGCCACAAATTTCCAAGACTTGGGGATGAGCAGTACCCAGATGTTGGAGAATCGAAAACTGGCAATGGTGATGGAGGGCACCTATACGCTGGCATGGACGACCAAGATCAATGCAACGCTGGGAACTGCTTGCCCGCCGAAAATGAAGCAGACCTCTTCATTGGTTGTCGCTGATGTGCGTGGGGCGATGAAAGCGACCAAATTCCCAGATGCAGCCTACAAGTGGGTACGCATGACGGGCGACCCCGAATACCAAAGCATATTCCTGAAGATGGGACTATGGTGGCCCAACCAAACTGCGTTGATGACAGCGGAAGGGCTCAATAGTTGGATCAGCGAACGTAAGGGGCCAGAAGACGGTGTGCACCCAGCCGGTTACTATGACTTGGTAGATAAATTCCAACGCAGCCATACGGAAGCATGGGTTTGCCCCCCCGGATTCCCTGAAGCTTCCCAGATCGTATATTCCGGCCTCGAGAGTGTCTGGAATGGGACGCAGACGGCGCAAGCAGCGATTGAGAGCTTTATCGACGATGCCAATGGAGTTTTGGCAGCGGCGAGCAGCTAGAGTAGGTTTAGCTTAAGGCACGAGGCGAGCATTGCATCTCTTCGCGGCGGCGGTGGGGACGCCGCCGCGAAGAGACAGTGCTCGCCTGATTTTAGCTTGGCCACGAGATTTTGATCTAGATAGGTGGAAACGATGCAGAAAACAGCACAGTGGCCCAGACACAGGGTGGTCTTCACCACAATCTCTGCTCGCAAAGCACTAACAGGCTATGTTTTTATCTCTCCCTTTATACTCGGTTTCTTGCTCTGGTTTATAGTGCCGATAGCGACTTCCGCCTGGATGGTATTCCACGATTGGAACTTGATCAGCGAGCCGCGCTTCGTGTTTTTGGAGAACTTCTCCACAATGTTTAGGGATGAGTTGTTCTGGCAGTCGCTCAAAGTCACAGCCATTTACTCCTTCATCTCGGTACCGCTTGGCCTGGTGCTTTCCTTCTTTGTAGCGTTGTTGCTGAACACCAAGGTGCGCGGCATCAGCGTATTTCGCACGCTCTACTATCTGCCAACTGTCATGCCGGCTGTGGCGGGGGCTGTCCTGTGGGCTTGGATGCTAAACACCGATTTCGGACTCATTAATTTGCTGTTGCGCACCATGGGGTTGCCCAAAGTGCGCTGGTTGGTTGACCCAAATCTGGCGCTCCCCTCCCTGATCCTTGTCAGCCTGTGGGCAATTGGTGGATCCATGGTCATCTTTCTTGCAGGCCTGCAGGGCATTCCGGATATGTATTACGAAGCTGCCGAAGTGGACGGTGCAGGGGCTTGGGCCAAACTACGTTTCGTGACAATCCCGCTAATGTCTCCGGTTATCCTCTTTAACCTGGTCATGGGCGTCATCGGCTCCTTCCAGGTCTTTAACGCGGGGTATCTGATTACGGGGGGAGGCCCCAACAATGCAACCCTCTTCTACGTGTTACATATCTACCGGGTTGGCTTCCAGTATTTCAAGATGGGGTTGGCGTCTGCATTGGCGTGGGTTCTCTTCTTGATCGTGGTGGCGTTAGTGGTCGTCATCTTCCGTTATTTTGGAGAGTCCGTCTATTACGAGAATAGAGCGACAGGGGCGAGGGACTCATGAGGACATGGCAGGAAGAGAAGCGGACATGGAAAGAACGGAGCGAACTAGGTGCTCCAGTCATCTCGAAGCGGGTAGGTAGGTCGGCTATGGCAAAAGTGAAAGTTGGTCGGAGTCTAGTATGGATCGTGTTGGTGCTCGGGGCGCTGTTAATGACCGCGCCGTTTGCGTTCCTGGTGACTAGCTCTCTCAAGAATCAGATGGAAGTCTTCATGTATCCCCCGAAATGGCTGCCGATCCCGGCCCACTTTAGCAATTACGTGCAGGTTTTTATTGTCAAGCCGTTCCATCTTTATTTTCGTAACACTTTGTTCATTGTAGTAATGAACGAAATCGCGATTTTGTGGGCTGCATCTTTTTGTGCCTATGGGTTCGCGCGTCTTCGGTTTCCGGGAAGCAAATTCTGGTTCAACATTGTCCTTGGAACCATGATGCTGCCAGGGATCGTGCTGATGGTTCCTACGTTTGTGATCTTCAGTAGACTGGGCTGGATTGACACTTACCTGCCGTTCATCGTTCCTGCGTTTTTCGGGGGAGGGGCATTTAACATTTTTCTCCTTACCCAGTTCTTTCGCACATTACCGGAAGAACTAGCGGATGCCGCTCGCATTGATGGGTGCAATGAATACGCGATCTACGGCAGGATTTTTATGCCGCTTGCCAAACCTGCGCTGGCCGCCGTTGCGATCTTCACATTCCTCAACGGTTGGAATGACTTCATCGGCCCGCTGCTCTACCTCAACACGGCAGAAAAATATACGGTGGCGATGGGTTTAGCCCTTTTCCGCGGTTCACTGCTGCAAACACGCTGGGATCTACTGATGGCAGCCTCTGTGATCACCACAATTCCTGTTCTTCTCTTGTTCTTCCTTGCACAACGATATTTCGTGAGCGGTATCGTCATGACTGGATTGAAAGGCTGAGAGTAATGAAGCAGTTTTCCGAGCGCATCCGGCAGGCCGGCAGCAAACTGATACACGAGTTGGACGGTGAGCTAATAGTTATAGAAGGCTGGGGCCGAGATGGGTTGCGCGTGCGTGCCCGCAAAGGGGCGGAGATCCTTCATACGCAATGGGCGCTCACTGAAGCTGTCCAGAGCGACGCAACCATCGAAATCAACGAAACGAAAGCGGTAATCAGAAACGGCAAAATCTCTGCAACCATTCAAGACATCTATACACAGAAGGGCCATTTGCAGTTCTTCCGGCACAGTGGCGATGAAACGATCAGTATTCTGAGCGAACAGGACTATGTCGTTCACGCCCACAACCCCGGGACCCGCGTCTTTAAAGCAAGAGATGACGGACTTTTTCACACTGAATTGCATTTTGCCCCTCGTAAGGGCGAACGATTCTACGGGATGGGCCTTAATGCCACCGGCCAGTTGAATCTGAAAGGGACGGTCATTGACCTCTACCAACGCCACATCAAGCATGTGGTGCCCTTTGTCGTTTCCAGTGAAGGGTATGGTTTCCTCTGGAACAATCCAGGCTTAGGTCGGGTCGAGTTTGGGAACAACCTGACCCGCTGGACGGCCTATGGCTGCCGCCAGCTAGACTATTACATCACAGCGGGCGACTCTTTTGCGGATATCCTGGAGAACTATACAGGCGTCAGCGGCCGTGCACCAGAGTTCCCCTACTGGGCCACCGGCTTCTGGCAGTGCAAACTCCGCTACAAGACCCAGGAAGAATTCCTTGACGTTGCACGGGAATTCAAACAGCGCGGCCTCCCTCTGTCCGTACACGTCATCGACTTTCTGCACTGGAAGCATACCGGAGACTGGAAGCTAGATCCGGACTCATGGCCCGATCCGCCGGCAATGGTCAAAGAGCTAGATGAGATGGGGGTGCGGATCATGATATCCCCATGGATTCTGGTAGACGAGCAAAGCGAGAACTTTGTCCATATGAAAGAACGCGGACTGTTCACCCGTTCAATTGATGGGACAAAGGACACCGTCGACTTTGGTGGCATCTCGGGCGAGAACCCTCAGAAATACCAATATGACCCAACAAATCCTGAAGCGGCCAGGTATCTATGGGACAAGTGGAAGACAAACTATGTTGATCTCGGCATCCGCACCTTCTGGCTCGACCCATGCGATGACTTCCATGCAATCACAGATTATGACCAAATCCTCTACCATATCGGCCCAGCCATAGAAGCGCATAACTACTATCCTGTAGCCCATCAAAAGAACATCTTTGAAGGATTGCACTCTGCCGGCGAAACCGAGGTGGTAACCATCTGCCGTAGCTCCTGGGCTGGTTCACAGCGTTACGGCGCTTCTCCAGCCGTCCACGACATCATGTCCTCATTTGAACACTTGCACGAATACATGATGGCGGGCCTCAACCTTTCGATGAGCGGCATCCCATGGGGAGCCGCAGAAATCGGCGGATTTGTTACATTCGATAATACAAGTGAACGCTTTCATGAATTGATGGTCCGCTGGTATCAATACGGCGTTTTCTGCCCCATCTTTCGTACGCACGGATTTCGACCGAACAATGAGGCTTGGAATATCGGCGGGAATGCCTATCCGTACATCCGCGCTGCCATGTTCCTGCGCGAACGCTTACGCCCTTATGTCATGCAACAAATGAAACTGGCGTCGGAAAAAGGCATTCCTCCCATGCGCCCCGTCTTTTTTGACTTCGCTGAAGACCCACAGGCCTATACCATTGAAGACCAACTGCTTTTCGGCTCTGACCTGTTGGTGGCGCCGGTTACAGCCTATGGCGTACGCAGCCGTCAGGTATATCTACCCATTGGGACCGACTGGTTATGCGCCTGGAGCGGTGAGTTGATTGCCGGCGGAACTACCTTAGATGCAGAGGCGCCTATCGAGCATATTCCAGTATTTGCTCGCGCCACTAATTCTCAACTTCTTGCTCTCTTCAAGGACCTCTACACACTATAGCAGCCGGGAAACTATAGATGACATATTTCTTCTATAAACCTAACGACGCCTGGAGTGCCGACTTCATCCCTTTTTATGAGCGGGGACGTTACCATCTCTTCTATCTGCTGGACTGGCGTGACCGGGCTGGACATGGCGAAGGCACGCCCTGGTACCAACTCAGCACGAATGACCTTGTTCACTTTGACGAGCACGGTTGTATGCTTTCACGCGGCGCCGAGCTGGAGCAGGACCTCTATGTCTTCACCGGCTCTGTGATCCGGGCGCAGGGACAGTATCACATCTTCTACACGGGCCACAATCCATACCTTCGCGAGCAGGGTAAACCCGCACAAGCCGTGATGCACGCCGTCAGTCACGATCTGCTTACCTGGCAGAAACTTCCGGAAGACACGTTTTTTGCCCCGCAGGATCAGTATGAACCACACGACTGGCGCGACCCCTTTGTCTTCTGGAACGACGAAGCTCAGGAATACTGGATGTTGCTGGCGGCACGACTCAAGCACGGCCCCAGCCGTCAACGCGGCTGCACTGCCCTCTGCGCCTCGCAGGATCTCAAACAGTGGGAGGTGCGCGATCCACTGTGGGCGCCTGGCCTCTATTTTACGCACGAATGCCCCGACTTATTCCGAATCGGCGACTGGTGGTACCTGATCTTCTCCGAGTTCTCAGATGCCACGCTCACCCGCTATCGCATGAGCCGTAGCCTCACCGGACCGTGGTTGGCTCCGACGGACGATGCCTTTGATGGTCGCGCCTTCTATGCTGCCAAGACGGCGTCGAATGGGCAGCGCCGCCTGCTCTTTGGCTGGAATCCCACGCGCGAAGGCGAGACCGACCAGGGACGTTGGCAATGGGGCGGCAATCTGGTCGTCCACGAGATTGTGCAGCTGGCGGACGGCACCCTTGCCATTCAAGCGCCGCCCGAGGTAGCGGCTCAATTCTCAGCAGTGCTGGACCTGTCTATCCAACCGGAGATAGGAGACTGGCAGATTGAGCCGGGAACGCTGGCAGTGAAAGCGCCTGACTGCTTTGCATGGTGCCGTCTGGGGACCATGACCGAGACCTGCCGCCTGAATGCGACGTTCACGCCTTCTGCCGAGACAGCAGCTTACGGGCTAACCTTACGCGCTGACCAGGAACTAGATCACTACTATCAGGTACGGTTGGAACCACGCCGCCAACGGCTTGTCTTTGACCTCTGGCCGCGGCCCGGTGATCAGCCGATGATCCTCGAGCGCCCCTGTATACTTCAGGCGGGCCAGCCTGTCCACCTCCAAGTCTTTGCGGATGGCACAGTCTTTGAGATCTATGTGAACGGCACAGTCGCGCTCAGCACGCGCGGTTATGATCATTCAGCGGGGGATTGGGGGGTATTCGTCAGCCAAGGCAAGGCTGTGATCTCGAATCTGCAAGCTGCCGGTTTGTGTGCCTAATCCAGTCAGTCTGCCCTAAGAACCCATCCGTCAATCGTGTCGTGGGGGATGTGAGCCAACTAACCACTGTGACGTAGATAGTCTAGGTTAACGTGAATTCGATACCGTTGGCGAACGTGGTGGGAAGGCAGCTAGAATAGGCTACGACGTGTTTGGCCTTCTTATAGGATAGGAGTAGCGCGATGTGTCTGCATCCCCAAGCGATCCCACCCGTACCAGAAGTGACTACCCAGGTTGCCCGTGCTGCCTTTCCCAAGGGCAATCACTACATGCAGAT
>Ga0334887_1003553_pt1 | contig 15340 bp, 9 predicted proteins | sample GraSluR1_MG_10_FD_207217 | JGI IMG/M metagenome (GOLD analysis project Ga0334887, IMG submission 207217) | Sludge microbial communities from methane-producing bioreactor in Wageningen University, Netherlands - Granular Sludge_18_07-R1 | ecosystem: Engineered > Bioreactor > Anaerobic >...
AGTATTGGGATGGCCGCCGATTTGCGGTTGGCGCGCCAGCCACTTATTCACAGGTTATCCACATTCACGCGTCACTTTTGCGCGCTTTCTACGTCATGAATTTTGTAGCGCCGGGAAATGTTCGAGCAAGCCCTGAACGCTGATGCCGGCCTACCGATCCTCAAGATGCGACGTGGCAGGGTGGTGGCGTCGTGACAAACGGATGTTCCGACATTCATAGGCGAACCGGCCGCGCGATTGGCCGGCGCCTAAACGGCAAATACCCGAGCATACCGCATCAACCGGGGTCTCCACGGCGGCGCGGCTTTTTATTGTTCACTTTGACGTAAGCTGAGGAAATCATTGGCGCCCGCTGGGGTGGTGTGCGCCGACTGGAATGACCAAGCAAGGAGGTTTGCCCTTATGCAGGAGCAACTGCGCAACGTTCTATCCGTTCTACGCGCAGGCAGGCTGCCATTTCGCCGGCAGCCGATCACGCCTGAGCAACGTAAACTCGTCAGCATCATATTGACGATCGCTATCACGGTATCGGCGGCGCTGGTCGCGGCCGTGCCGATGACCACCAGCGCAGCAGAAACCAATGTGCTGGCAAACGGCAGCTTTGAGCAGGGCTTCGTCAACGTGCCGGGCTGCGGCATTGTCGGCGCAGGGTGGAACTGCTTCACCAATGGCGGCGGGGCCAATTACGGCTTCTACGATGATCAGTGGGAGCCGGTCGTCGCCGACGGCAAGCACAGCCAACTGATCGAGATCAATGGCAAAGGCCTGATGGCGCCTGACCATGACCGCTACGCCGGCCTATCACAGACCGTGCGCGTGTCTCCGTGGGGCAAGTACACCTTTACGATGCGCGCCATGGTGCGTACGACCAATCACGAAGGCGACCCGTGGCGCTACCGCGTGGAAGTCGGATGGGTGAAGGGGCCAAACGCGGACTGGCGGCATGTGGACAACTGGACCGACGCCGGTATCAACACCTACTTCGACCGTCTGGAGCCTGGTTATTTCACCGAGTTCCGCACAACGCTGGCGCCGGAAGCGGAGGTCATCACGCTTTTTGTGCGCGTCTGGCGAAAATGGGGCGTGCCCAACGAGGAGTTGGACGTGAACCTGGACGGCATAGCGCTGATCGGTCCGCCGGCTGGCGGGATAGGCGGCAAGGAAAGCCCGCGCGCGCTCTTCGACTGGACGCAGCCGCAGCCGGAACCACAGCCTGCCGTGGTGGCGCCTAAACTGCCGCTGGAAGAACCGCAGTGGTCACCCAGCGCCGGCAAGCCGGAGGTCTGCGGCGGGCCGAACATGGTATATAACGGCGACTTTGAGGACGGCTTCAATCGCACGGCGTTGGGAGACATCGGGCGCGGCTGGGGCGGCTTTATCAACGGCGGCGCGGCTAACTACGGCTTCTATGATGAGCAGTGGGAGGCTGTGGTGTCGATGGCGAGTCGCCAAACTGTGAGCAAGCCCTGCTGCGGCGATGTCGCGGGCAATGGCCAGTTGATCGAGATCAACTCGAAGGGCGTCTATCCGACCGACGCCGACCGCTATGCCGGCATCTTCCAGCGCATCGGCGGTCTGACGCCGGGCGGCGTCTACCAGTTGACCGTGCGCGGTTTGCTGCGCGGAGAAGGCAACGAGGAAGACCCCTACCGCTTTGAAGCGCAGTGGGGCATCAACCCCGGCGCCGACACCGAGTGGCGCAATGTGAGCCACTGGGAAGGTATGGACCTCGGCCCAATCTACGACCGCACCGAACCGGGGCCGCTGGGAACCTATACGGTCAAATTCAAGGCGCCGGCGAGTTCGGTCGTGCTTTTCATCCGCGGTTGGAAGAAGTGGGCTGTCACGAATGTGGAGATGGACTTCAACCTCGATGACATCAGCCTTGTCTCCTGCAGCGGTTCGGGCGGCGGATGGGGCGGCAACGAGCCGCAGCCCTGGCCACAACCCCAGCCTCTGCCGCAACCGCAACCGCAACCCCAGCCTCAGCCGCAACCGGTCGACGAGTGTACACATGTCGTTAGGCCCGGTGACACCTTGGGCGGCATCGCCCGTCAGTATGGCATCTCCATTGACGCGCTGGTGAACGCCAATCGCATATCCAACCAAAACGTCATCTACGTCGGCCAGACGCTGGTCATCCCGGGGTGTTCGGGCGGCGGCGCGGGGGCGTATGTACAGCCGGCGCCGATAGGGCCCCAATCCATGGGGCCCCAATCCATGGGGCCTCAGTCGATGGCGGCAGAAGCCCCCATCTCTCCACTGGGGATGGCGAACTCGCCCGAGCCGATGCGGGAAGGCGGGCCGTTGCCGATGATGGCAGAACAGGCGCTCACGCACGTCGTCCGTCCGGGCGACTCGTTGGGCATGATTGCGCAGCAGTATGGGGTCGATCCGTATGCGCTCGTCATGGCAAACGGCATCGACAACGCCAACGTGATCTACGTGGGGCAATCGCTGCGCATTCCGTAAGCTGGTACGCTAACGCAGGCGGCGTTTTATGAAGGCGGGGCGGCGCTGAGAAAACCCTCTCAGCGCCGCCCCGCTGGTTATTGGGCCGGATTGTATCTTCGCTTCTTCTCCAACGAAAGAATACGGCTTGTCAACCCGTTCGCCTGCCGAACGAAATGGGTCGGCGGGACGGCCTGACTGCCGCCGGATGTGCGATGGGCAGCAAGGATGCTCTTCTACATTGGGGTTTGTGGCTTTGTGGCTATCTCCGCTACTCCAGCGGGCTGAGCCAGCGATCCGTGCCGTCTCCGTCCGCGGCCCAGCCTTCCACCGAGCCGTCGTCGGAGCGGATCTGGTACCAGGTATAGCCGCTGGCCGACTGAGGGCCGGCGATGACGGTGAACTGTGTGCCGGTGTTGACGCGGGCGACGAGCGCCGCGTCGGTGCCGGGCATGACGCGCACGCTCAACTGGCCGCCCGCGCCCATTGTGACCGTCACGCGGTCCTGTATGCGAGGCGAGCGATTGACCGGCTGTGGTTCGCCCAAGCGCGGGCTAAGCCATTCCGTCTCGCCGTCGCCGTCAGCTGCCCAACCCACGTTCCCCTGACCGTCGTCCAGCCGCCACCAGGTGAAATTGTCTGCGGAGACGGGGCCTTCGAGGACGGTAACGATCTGACCTGTGCCTAGTTGGCCAAGCAGTTGGCCTGATGCCGTCGGCCCGTCGCGAAAGTTGAGGCCCGCCGGCGCGGTGACGCGCGCCTGCTGTCCGGATGCCAGCGCCGTGCCTGGGATCGGCGTTGGCGTGAAGGTAGCGGTCGGCGCCGGGGTAGGCGTGTCCGGCAGGGGGATTGGCGTATCCTCCACCGATTGCACCTGAGGTTCGCCGGCTGCGATCTCTGGTTGCGTCGGGGCGGGCGGCGGCGTTGGCGTCGGCGTGGGGCGCGGCGCAAAGCTGCCGCAGGCCAACGAAGGAACCAGCCATAGCAGTGACAACACGAGCAATATGCGCAGCCGCCACAGCGAGGCCAATGGTTGGCTTTTAGGTGGGGATGATGGAGTCATTGTCATGCCGGCCTTCGTGGTCATGTTCGGATTGCTCATCAGCGAGTCCACCCTGAGCATATCACAAGTTGATCGCTTTGAGCCATATGATGTGGTCGAAAGCGGTCAATTGGTCGACAACCTGAGGCGGCGTCGGCTCGTCTGTGCCCAACACCATGATAGCCTGGGTGCGCGGGCCATGCCGGCCCACATGCATGAAACTGATGTTGATGTCGCGCGCGCCAAGATGGGTGCCCACGCGGCCGATGATGCCGGGCCGGTCGTTGTGGCGCGATACCAGCAAATGCCCCGACGCGGGGATATCGACCCAAAGGTCGTTGATGCCCACGATGAACGGTTCGCCCTGCAGGACCGAGCCGCGGATGATCCACTCCTCGCCGCCGGCGAGCACGCGCATGGTCAACACGTTTTCGTAGCGCGCTTCTTGCTGGTGCAGCTTGCGCTCGCTCAGGTTGATGCCGCGCCGTTCGGCCAGCAGGGATGCGTTGACCAGGTTGACGCGGATGGTTGTGACGTCACTGAGCAGCCCCTTGATGGCCGCGGCGGTAATGTGCCCCAGCTCGAACGCCGCAATGTCGCCCTGGGCGATGATCTCCATGTCGGTGATGCCGCCCACGCCGATGAGTTGCAACAGGAAGCGGCCCATGCGCTCGGCCAGGTCGATGAAGGGGACAAGGAACTCCAGGTCCTTTGGCGGGATGATGGGTGCGTTGACCGCGTAGCGCGCCGGCCGGTCGTTGAGAACGTCGATGACCTGCAGCGCCACGTCGACGGCGACTTGCTCTTGGGCTTCGATCGTACTGCCGCCTAGATGCGGTGTAAGGATGATCTTGTCGGAGCGGCGCAGCGGGCTGTCCGGCGGCAGCGGCTCGGCGGAGAACACGTCCAGCGCCGCGCCTGCGATTCGCCCGGATTCGACGGCTTCGGCCAGCGCGTCCTCGTCGACCACGCCGCCGCGCGCCACGTTTAGGAGGCGAGCATTGGGCTTCATGCATTCGAATTGGGCGCGACCGATGAGGTTGAGCGTCTGCGTCGTGCGCGGCACGTGAATCGTGATGAAGTCGGATCGTGCGAGCAGGGCGTCCAGGCCTACAAGTTCGACGCCGCGCTGGGCGGCATAGTCCGGGCTGACATAGGGGTCGTGGGCGATGACGCTCATGCCCAGGCCCTGGGCGCGGCGCGCCACTTCTTGGGCGACGCGGCCGAGGCCAATTGTGCCCAGCGTCTTGTTGCGCACCTCGACGCCCATATACTGGCTGCGCTTCCACAAGCCCTGGCGTATATGGGCGTCTGCTTGGACGACGTTGCGTGCCAGCGACATGAGCATAGCGACCGTGTGCTCGGCCGCGGCCACGACGTTGCCGGTAGGCGCATTGACGACGATCACGCCGGCCTGGGTCGCTGCAGCTACGTCGATGTTGTCGACGCCGACGCCCGCCCGTGCGATCACGCGCAGCCGCTCTCCGGCTTGGATCAGATCCGCGGTGACGTCGGTGCTGCTGCGCACCAGGAGGGCGTCATAGCCGGGGATGATCTCGATGAGTTGCTCCGGCGAGAGGTCGGTGCGCACATCGACTTCAATGCCCGCCGCCGCGCGCAGGGGTGTGAGCCCCGCTTCGGAGAGCTGATCGCTCACCAGTACCTTGTAGGGATCGGTCATAGGGTTGTTCTCCGCGGTCAGGCGCCATCGCCGTGCCTTACATGCTCTCCGGGGCGCTGACGCCCATCAAGTGCAAGACGCGCGCCAGGACGATGCGCGCCGCCTGTGACAGCATGAGCCGCGCACGCGAGAGCTCGGGCGCGTCCTTGTCCACGACACGGCAATCCCGGTAGAAGGCGTTGAAGGTTTTGGCCAGATCGATGGCGTAGTGGGGCAAGTTGTGCGGCGATAACCTCTCGACCGCCACTAGCACTTGCTCTTCGAGCTCTAGCATCTTGCGAAGGAGGGCCAGCTCGGACGGGTGTTCGAGCAGCGCGAGGAGCGTTGCGTCATGTTTATCGTCGTGCTCTGCGTCGAAGCCGGCCTCTGCGGCGCGCGCCAGAATGGAGCAGATGCGAGCGTGGCTGTATTGCACGTAGTAGACGGGGTTCTCGTTGGTCTGCGCCACGGCAAGATCGAGGTCGAATTCGATGACGCTCTCCGGGCTGCGCGTGAGCAAGTTGAAGCGCAGCGCGTCGGCGCCGACCTCATCCACCACATCGCTGATGGTCAAGAGATTGCCGGCGCGCTTGCTGAGTTTGACTTCCACGCCGTCGCGCACCAGCTTCACCAGGTCATACATGAGGATGACCAGGCGGTCGGGGTCCAGGCCAAAGGCTTGCATCATGGCTGCCATGCGCGGCACATGACCTTGGTGGTCGACACCCCACACGTTGACCACGCGGTCGAACTTGCGCACGAGGAACTTGTCGTAGTGGTAGGCGATGTCGCTGGCGAAATAGGTGGGGATGCCATTGGAGCGCACCACCACTTCGTCCTTGTCGTTCTTGGGGTATTTGCTGGCCTGGAACCAGACCGCGCCGTCACGGCGCACAAGCTCGCCGCGCGCGTCGAGGTGAGCCAGCGCTTGTTCGACCAGGCCGTTGTCGTAGAGGGTCTGTTCGCTGTACCAGTTGTCGAACTGCACGTCGATGCGATCCAACTCGGCTCTCAGCATGACCACGACCAGCTTGCGCGCGATCTCGCGCAGTTCGGCGAGAGCGGCCGCTTTATCCATATGAAGGAACTTGTCGCCGTGTTCGTCTACGACCCTGCGCGCGTAGTCGATCAGGTATGCGCCAGGGTAGCCGTTCTCCGGGAAGGGCACGGGCTGGCCCAGTAGCTCGGCGTAGCGGGCGTAGAGGCTCTCGATGAAGTAGCCGAACTGGTTGCCGGCGTCGTTGACATAAAACTCGCGTTGCACATCATAACCGGCGGCTTCGAGCACGTTGGCGAGACCGTCGCCCAAAGCGGCGTTGCGTGCGCCGCCGTAGTGGATCGGGCCGGTCGGGTTGGCGCTGACGTACTCCACCTGCCAGCGTTGGCCCTGGCCGATGGCGATGTTGCCGAAACGGTCGCCCGCCTGCAGGATGGTCACTATCTGGTTTTGAAGCCAACGATCGCTGAGGCGAATGTTGATGAACCCTGGACCCGCTAACTCGGCCGCGCCGATCAGGTCTGCGGCAGGGAGGCGGTCGAGGATGGCTTGGGCAAGCTGGCGCGGGTTGACCTTATCGCCGGTCGCTTGGCGGATGGCAGACGCCGCTATCAGCGCCACATTGGTGCTGTAGTCGCCGTGGCCTTCCTGTTTTGGGTGGGCGACCTCGACGGGCGGCAAGTCAAACGCGGGCAGATCGCCCGACGTTTGGGCCGCGGCGATGGCCTGGGTAAACAGTTCTTGCAGGGTATCGATCAGCATGTGCGTCTCTCTGTCAGCTAAACCTTTTGGGTTGCCTTCGCGGAAATGGGGGGATTTCCCGAAGGTTCTATGAGTCGGGAACCGGATCCATGTCGTACCAGTTTGGCCCGGCTTCGACATCGACCTTGAGCGGCACGACAAGCTCGTAGGCGGACTCCATCACCTCGCGCACGAGGCCGGCAACCGTCTCCAGTTCCTTCATGGGCAGTTCGAGTACGAGTTCGTCATGCACTTGCAGCAGCACGCGCGCCTGATGACCGTCGTTTTGAAGCCGTTCATGCAGTTGGATCATGGCGAGCTTCATGATATCCGCGGCCGTGCCCTGGATCGGCGCATTGATAGCGGCGCGTTCGACGGCTTGCCGCTGGTTATAGGGCAGACGCCGGTTGGCCAGTTCGGGGAAGTAGCGCTTGCGTCCGAGCAGCGTCTCGACATAACCTTCGTCCGTGGCCTTGCGGATGGTCGACGAAATATACTCGCGGATGCGCGGGTAGGTCTCGAAGTATTGGTCGAGGAACTGGCGGGCCTCGGCGCGGCTCATTTCGGTGCGGCTGCTGAGGCCGAACTCGCTGACGCCGTAAATGGTGGCGAAATTGATGGTCTTCGCCAGGCCGCGTTGGCTGCGGTCTACCTGGTCGATGGGCGTGTTGAATAGCCGCGAGGCGGTAGCGGCGTGAATGTCTTGGTCGGCGCGGAAGGACTCGATCAGCGCCTCTTCGCCGGCCACATGCGCCAGTACGCGCAGCTCCACCTGGCTGTAGTCGGCGGAGATCAGCACCCAATCCGGCGGCGCTACAAAGGCGCGGCGGATTTGCCTGCCGATCTCGGTGCGGATAGGGATGTTCTGCAGGTTGGGATCGCTGCTGCTGATGCGTCCGGTGGATGTGCCGGTCTGGTTGAAGCTGGTATGCACGCGGCCTGTCTCGGCGTTGACCAACGCTGGCAGCGCGTCGACGTAGGTGCCGCGCAGCTTCTCCAGTTGGCGCTGCTCGAAGATGATCTCCAGCACGCGCACCTGCCGGTCGTCCAGTTCATCGGGCGACGCAGCGAGTTGTTCGAGCGTGGAGACCGCTGTGCTGTAGTGACCGGAAGCGGTGCGCTTCAGCCCTTTGGCGGGAAAGCCCATCTCGTCGAAGAGGACCTGGCTGAGTTGTTGCGTGCTGCGCAGATTGAATTCGTGGCCGGCAAGCTGAAAAAGCGCCTGCTCCAATTCCGCCAACCGTTGACCCAGTTGCTCCGACATCTTATCCAGGAAAGGGATGTCGAGCAGCACTCCGTTCATCTCCATCTGCGTCAACACGGGGACGAGCGGCAGTTCCAGGTCTTGATAGAGCTTCCACAGTCCCTGCTCGTGGAGCTGCTTTTCGAGGAGCGGGTAGAGCTGAAGCGTGGCATCTACGTCGGCCCCGCAATAGGCCGCGGCTTGGTCGATGGGGACCGCATCCATCGTGATCTGTTTGCGACCGGAGCCGATTAGGTCCGCGATCTCGGTCATCTGCCAGCCCAGCTCGGATGCGGCTTGCGCCTTTAGTCCCAGGTCGCGCCTGCCCGGGTCGAGGACCCAGGCCATGTTCATCGTGTCGTGGATGGGCGCGGCGATCTCCAGACCGTAGCGCCGGCAGACGGTGAGGTCGTATTTAGCGTTGTGCGCCAGCTTCTTGCGTTCCGGGTCGGCGAAAAAGGGCTGAAGCTTGGCGCGCAGCCGTTCCCAGTCGAGCTGCTCGCCCTGTGCATGGGCGACGGGAAAGTAGGCGGCTTCGCCGGGGGCCCACGCCACGCCGAGTCCGACGAGTGTGGCGCTCATGGCGTCGGTGCTGGTGGTCTCGACGTCGAAGCTGAGCCATTCGGACGCGGCGAGCTTGTGCAGGACGGCTTCGAGCGCCTTTTCATCTTGGACGCATAGGTAGGGGCTGTCGACAGGCGCCTGAACGGCGGCGGTCTCTGCGCCGGGGAAGAGCGATATTTGGCCGGTCTCGCTGACGCCTGCGGCTACGTCGTCTGCAGCCGCGTCGGCTAGGGATTGCGGCAATTCGCGGGCCAGGCTGCGGAATTCCAACTCTTGGAAGAATTCGAGCACCGCGTCGCGGTCATAGTCGCTTAGGCTGAAGCGATCGGCGTCGTATTTCAGGTCCAGGTCCGTGACGATGGTCATGAGACGGCGGTTACGCGCCACATCGTCTTGAGCGTCGACGAGGTTCTGGCGCGTCTTGGGACCCGACACCTCTTCGATGTGGCGGTAGAGGCTGTCGATGTCCTCGTACTGGGCGAGGAACTTGGCTGCGGTTTTTTCACCCACGCCCTGCACGCCGGGGATGTTGTCGGACGAATCGCCGGTCAGAGCCTTGAGGTCGACGAATTGCTCCGGCGATAGGCCGTAGCGCTCGTTCACCTCGTCCCGGCCGTAGATCACGGTTTCAGGGTTTGGCCCGCCGCGGGTGTAGAGGACGCGGATGCGGTCGTCGACAAGCTGGAACATGTCGCGGTCGCCGGTCAGGATGAGGACGTCGACGCCTTGCTCCGCGGCGCGACGGGCGAGCGTGCCCAGCACGTCGTCCGCCTCGTAGTTGGGATAAGTGACGACCGGGACGCGGAACGCTTCCAGGAACTGCTGGATGCGCGCCATCTGCGTGCGCATCTCGTCGGGCATGGCGTCGCGGGTCGCTTTGTATGGTTTATATTCGACGTGCCGCCAGGTGTCCCCGGCGTCGAAGGCGACGGCAACTTGGTCGGGCTTATATTCGCGCAGCACACTGAGGAACTTGCGCACGAAGCCGAAGACGGCGGTCGTCGGCTCGCCGCTGCGCGTCGAAAGCGGCGTCTTGACGCCGAAAAACGCTCTATACGCCTGGGAATGCCCGTCGATGAGCAGAAGCGTTGGCATAGTATGTCGACCGTTCTCTAGCAGGGCGGGCGGTCGCCTCGACCGGCGACCCACGGCCTATGCTTCGACGACGAGATCGCCCTGATCTACCAATTGCTTGACCTGTGCGATGTTCATGATGGATTTGAGCGTGCGCATCTTACGGCCTGCGTCGAGCCGGTAACGTCCTGTGGGCAGTTCCAAGATGTAGTTGTTGGCGGACCGATTGGCGAGCACGATGATGTCCGCCGGGTTTTCCTGCCACGTATTATCGGCCATTCTCTCAGACATGAACTCCGCTCCTCCACATGAACAGCTATGCGTCATCGAAATAATGCGCTTGCACAGGTTGACGTTATTGTACAGGCGAGGAAAGCGTTGACAAAATCACCTTCTCCGCTCTATTGGCGTGCGACTTCCGAGAGATGCCAGGCTATGCGCTTGGGGCGATCTCTCGCATGCAACGTCTACGCCAGCGATCCTTGTTCCGACATCCGGCTGCCTTTACGGCGTCGGTTGGCGAGCCAAGCTTGGGAGGCTTGCCACAGGCCCATCGCTGCTGTCAGACCGAAGCCAAGTGCGTAGAGCAAGATGAACGCTGCACTGAGCCATTTGCCGGATGCGGCCAGGAGCGCGGCGGTGAGCAGGGCGTAGAGTGCGAGCGCGATTTCTGCAAGGACGAGCGGCTGAAGCCGTAGGCGGTAGGCGCTGCGCTGCCATGCGCCCCCGTTGCGGGTGGCGTGGAACTTAGGCGTGCGCATGAATTCGCTCTCTTGGCCGGTCAGCCCCTGAAAGACGGCTAGGGTGTTGTTCAGGCTCAATCCGGCGCCTAAGAGCATCAACAACGGCAGGCAGGCCCAATTTCTGAGCCAGCGTCCAGGGTGAAGTCGTCGCTGCCCTACTGCATAGAGGAACGGCGGGCCGAACGAGGCGACGCTGAGAAAGGCAAGCGGCGTCGCAGGGTCCACGCCGAAGATCGTTAGGGGCAGCGTAACCAAGAGCAGGCCGAGCAGAAGCGGGTGGACCAGGTAGCTGCCCAGATGCAGTAGCCCCGCGATTCGTTTGGCCACGGGCCAATGCCCAGTCCAGACACGCCTGCCCAGCTTGCGAAGCGTCTGGATGCTGCCTTTGGCCCAGCGGAACTGCTGGCGTTTGAAGGCGAGCAGTTGCGGCGGTATCTCGGCGGGGGCATCCACGTCGTCGAGATAGGCGCCGCTCCAGCCTGCAAGCTGGGCGCGGTAGCTGAGGTCTAGGTCTTCGCACAGTGTATCGGTATGCCAGCCGCCAACGGACGGATCTTGGATACAGGCGCGACGCCAGACGCCGGCGGAACCGTTGAAGCCGAAGGCATAGCCCGCTGCTTGTCGGCCCCCCTGCTCAACCACGAAATGACCGTCCAGCGCCAGCGCCTGGCTGCGCGTGAGGAAGGAGAAGTCTTGGTTGAGGTGCGCCCAACGGGCCTGCACGAAACCGATCTCAGCGTTGCCAGAACCGAGCAAGTGTGGCACAGTACGCAGCAGAAAATCCGACGGCGGCTCGAAATCCGCGTCGAAGACGGCGATAAACTCGGCTTCTATTGTCTTCGCCAAAGCGTACGCCAGGGCGCCGGCCTTGTAACCTTCACGCGTTGGGCGGCGCACGACTTCGATGCGGATGTCCTGTTCCTGCGCCTGTTGCACAGCTCGGTTTATCAGGGCGCATGTCGCGTCGTCCGAATCGTCGAGCACCTGGATAAGCAGGCGATCACGCGGGTAATCCAGGGAACAGCAAGCGCGTATGATGCGTTCGGCAACGTGGCGCTCATTGTAGATGGGCAACTGGACGGCTACGGTTGGCCAACTATCCGGCTGGGCGAAACGGCGAGACGCAAGCGGTCTGCGGAGGTAATGCCGGGTCAGCCAGAACGCCTGGAAACCATACAGGGCGAGGCCGAATATACAGGCAATATAGAAGCTGTGCAGCAGTATATTCAGGAAGGGCATGCGGAATTGCCTGGGTCCTTTGTCCAACGGCAATAAAATTAGCCGACGACGGGCCGCCGGCTCAACACGTTGCCATTATACGCGGATCGGATAGGGGATCAAAATCCGGCGTGCGAAGAAGCGTCGCGGATGAGCGGCAATGAGAAAACAGACTTGGCATGCGGGGTTATGTGTCGCGCTGCCCTGTGTAGGGCTCGCACACTGAGCGGATTGATGAAGTGGAGAAACACGCGAACGTGCATACTAGGAGGAGGAACCGGCGGTGAGTGAGGAACGTGGCGAGACAGGACGACCGGCGATTGACCCGGCCGGGTTTTCTGCGCTCGTAGAGATGATCGGGCCGGACATGCCCGAGGTCATAGTCGATATCGTCGACACCTACCAGCAAGAAGCGCTTGCGCTGTTGGAGGAGATCGAGCCTGCTGTGGCGGACAACGACGCCGAACGGATGGTGCGTCCGGTGCACAGCCTCAAGTCGAGCAGCGGCAGCGTCGGCGCGCAGACGCTTTCGCAACTCTGCGCTGAGTTGGAAAGCTACTTGCGCGGCTTTGGCCCGCCGCTGGACATCGCCGCGCAGGTCGCCGCGATCCGAGAGGAGTTTCAGCGCGCCAGCGCGGAACTGGCAGTCTTGCGCCGCGATTTGATGGAGGACTGAGCGGCGGCCATACTAGGAGAGAATAAAACAAGCCGGCGCCATGGCGCCGGCTTGTTTGCTTCATGTCGAGCGAGTTATGCTTCGGATTCTTCATGTCGAGCGAGTTATGCTTCGGATTCTTCCAACTTGCTCTGGGCTACGATCTCGTCTGCCAGATGCTTCGGCACCGGTTCGTAGTGATCGAAGTCCATGCTGTAAATGCCGCGCCCCTGGGTCATGGAGCGGAGGTCCGTGCCGTAGCGTAGGATTTCCGACTGCGGTACGAGAGCGCGTACCACAGTTCGGTTGCCTTTCTGCTCCATGCCCAAGACGCGACCGCGACGGGTGTTGAAGTCGCTCATGATGTCGCCCATATACTCGTCCGGGACGGTGACTTCGAGGCGGTAGATGGGTTCGAGCAGAGCCGGGCCGGCCTGCTGCATGGCGAGTTTAAACACCTCCCGGCCCGCGGTCTGGAAAGCGATGTCCTTCGAGTCGACCGGGTGTTCTTTTCCGTCGAAGACGATTGCCTTGACGTCGACGACAGGATAGCCGGCGATCACGCCCTGCTCCATCACCTGTCGCACGCCTTTTTCGATCGAGGGCAGGAAGACCGAGCTAATGGCTCCGCCGAAAACTTCGCTGACGTACTGGAAGCCCTCGCCGCTCTCCAGCGGCTCTACGCGCATATGAACCTCGGCAAACTGCCCTGCGCCGCCGGTCTGTTTCTTGTGGCGATATTGGGCCGAGGCAGTGCGGCTGACCGTCTCTTGGTAGGCGACCTTGGGCACGGCCGTTTCCACCTTGACGCCGAATTTCTGATCCAGGCGTCGCACCGCGACGTCGATATGGCTTTCACCCATGCCCTGCAGCACGTTTTGCTTGGTGGCCGGCACATACTCGACGCGCAAAGTGGGGTCTTCTTCAGTCAACGATGCCAGCGACTGGCCCATTTTGGCGCTGTCGGCCTTGGTCGACGGGGAGACTGCGACGCCGTACAGCGGCTGCGGGTATTCGGGCGCAGGCAGCGTCAGACCGGCGCTGGGTGCAGTCAACGTGTCTCCGGTCAGAACATTTTCGAGTTTGGTGACGACGCCGATATCGCCGGCAGCGAGCTCGTCGGCGGCGATCAGCTCCTTGCCGCGCACGTAGAACAGGTTGGCGATACGATCCTCGGTTCCGGTCCGCGGGTTGACTAGGCGGTCGTCCTTCTTGAGCGTGCCGGAGAAGCTGCGGATGTAGTTCATGCGCCCGACGTAACGGTCGATGATCGTCTTGAAGACCTGGGTTACAACGGGGCCTGCCGGGTCATTGGCAAGCTCGACGGATTCATCGCCCTTGTTGGCGACGACTGTGCGCTCGCCCGGGGCAGGCACGTAGCGCAAGAGGGCTTGGAGCAGGCGATCGAGACCGATATTGGCGACGGCTGAACCGCAGTAGACCGGGGTGATGGTGCAGTTCTTCACGCCCTGGTGCAGACCGTGGCGGACTTCCTCTTCGGAAAGCTCTTCACCTTCCAGGTACTTCATAACCAACTCGTCGTCCGTCTCGGCTGCGGCTTCGATCATGGCCATGCGCGCCGCTTCAACTTCTTCGAGCATGTCGTCGGGGATCGGGGCTTCTTTGCCTTCGACGCCCATGTAGGCTTTCATGGAGACGAGGCTGACGACGCCTTTGAGGTTTTCGGCTTCACCAATCGGCAACTGGAGCGGCAGAATGGTCGAGCCGGGCAGGGTTTCGCGCAGCGAATCGACAGCTTTCTGGAAGCTCGCGTTCTCGCGATCCATTTTGTTGACGAAGATCAGTCGCGGCTTGTTGAGCGTTGAGAGTCGGTCCCAAGCGAGTTCGGCGCCGACTTCAGCCCCGGCGACGGCGTCTATCAGCAGGAGACCGGCCTCGGCGGCGTGCAGACCGCTGACCACCTCGCTGACGAAGTCCAGGTAGCCGGGGGTGTCGAGGAAGTTGATCTTGTGGTTCTGATATTCGATGGGGACAACCGAAACATTGATCGAAATGCCGCGCCGATGCTCCTCCGGATCCCAGTCAGAGACAGTCGACCCGTCCTCGATGCGCCCCAAACGCGTGATCGCCTTCGTCCGGAAGAGCAAAGTCTCGGTGAGCGAGGTTTTCCCGGATCCGCCGTGACCGAGCAGGGCGACATTTCGGATCTGGTCTGTGCGGAACGTTGTCATTAGTCCTCCTACAACAGCGTCAATGGTCTAGTTGTTGGCCGGAAGAACACAGGCAGTGCTGGCGTCTGACCAAACTCACATGGTTAGTGACGTGGGGGTTCTGCACTGGCATTGCGTTGGGGCGGAGGCCTGATGCCAACCTGCTTCCGGCAAACGGATGGCAGAGCCAACCTCTCCGAAAATCAAGGTCGTCTCTGCCGGATTTCAGCTCTCGGACTCGCCAGTTCTTCGCAGCCCCTGCAGTTTCCAGAGTCAATTCCCGATTGTACAGAAAAACCAGAGGTCTGTCAACGAAACGAGGTTATGAAAATAACGGGCGGCAGAGCAGCCGACCTACAAGCAGTGACTTCTGCATACCGGCATCATTGTGCAGCGTGTCTCTGCCAGTGCAAGGCAAACCATCATGCGCTGCGCCTCCGTTGGGGCCTTCGGGGATATCATTGACTCAGAATTATCACATTCCGAAAAGCCGTTCTGTTATGTCATGTAAGGCGCGAATCTGCCAAACGCACAGCGAGCGTATCACGTTATGCTACAGAATGAATGAGGCGTTCTCCGACCATATTCGGTTGTGGCTCCTCATTCCACTGAGCGGATTTGCCCCTCTTACGACGATTCGGACCAACACGTAATGCACCAGCGCACGGGTTCGTTCCTTCTAGTCATGCGAATTCGAAATGCATGACTGCCGCTTTAGGATTGAGGCGGATCCTTTTCATCAGATTCCGTGGGACAACAAGGCAAACAATAAGGCCGACGG
>Ga0334887_1003559_pt1 | contig 15300 bp, 11 predicted proteins | sample GraSluR1_MG_10_FD_207217 | JGI IMG/M metagenome (GOLD analysis project Ga0334887, IMG submission 207217) | Sludge microbial communities from methane-producing bioreactor in Wageningen University, Netherlands - Granular Sludge_18_07-R1 | ecosystem: Engineered > Bioreactor > Anaerobic >...
ATCAATCTCTTATTAGTTAAGATTAAGGTACCTTGATCAATCTTCTTAATTTCATCATGAGACACACTACGAGCTGAAACACCACCAAGACGGAAAGAAACACCCTTAGCCACCCTAAAAGAAGGACTACCATAACCCCCAATGGTTTGTCTTACTGCTCTGGCCTCAAGAAAGGAGACGTTAGCCATAACCAGGGAAGTCACTTCATTCTTTTTAGGAATAATAGGTGATTGGCTACTGCTAGTGAGATTTACATTGCCTTTAACCAGTTTATCCATAAAAAGGTTAATATCCCTATTTCTCTGTTCTTCGACTTCCTGTTTCTTTTTTAGTTCTAATGCTTTAGCTTCCTGTATTTCTCTCTGTTTTCGTTCCCTGTCAATTCTTCTCTGTTCTTCATCAGAAACTCCACCGTTAGCTATCCTGGTCCATTCCTCAAAGGTTAAAGGTTTATTTTTATATTTCTGCCAGATTGGATTGTTAAGTTCACCGATGTGGGTGAGTTTGTATTTATCGCCTTTCTCTTCAAATACTGCTCCACAATGGCTACAGGTATAGATTACTTTATCTCCAATTCCCAGCGCCCCTTTATGAACACTTTCCGTTAGGAATCCAGTGTTACATGCCGGGCAATCAGGATCCTTTTCTTCAGTTAAACTTTCGCCACATTCTTGACAGAATTTAGCATAATCAGGATTTTCAGTGCCACAAATTTTACAAACAACCATATTAATCCCCCTACCCTGATGAAATAAATCAAATTTAGTAGTCTTATCCTCCCTGTAACTCAGTACTGTTCAGGTTGAATTCCATATGTATAGGTGAATGATCAGATATTCCACTTTCTCTTACTTTAGAGTTGTGAAAGATATCGACCACGTCGATCTCTCCATTAATTTAGGAGATAGGAATATATAATCCAGTCTGAAACCATTACCTGCATTACTGAACCAGGTGTAACGTTCTGAATCATCATTTTTATATGAAGCCCAGGAATCTATCCAATTTAAACTTAACAGTTCTTTCAGTTCCTTTTCACTGTAAGTGAGATTCATTGTATCTTCCTTACCACAACTATTGAAATCTCCAGTAATGATGCAATTTTTATCCTGGTTTTCCCGAGCATAATTCAGGATCTTTAGCCAAAACGAATCCTTAAATTCTTTATCACCACTACCGGTAGGTACGTATACTCCTAAAACTTTCAAATCATTATCTTTAAGTTCTATTTCAACCCAACGAGGATTTTTATCTATAGTTGTAAAAGGATGTTTAGAAGCAACTAGGACACCTAAAACTTTATCTCCAGATTCTTCAAAATAAAAACCTTCTTCTTGTAAAGTTGTCTTCATTTTCTGACCATTAACATCGTCTTTATATTCACCAAGGACCAGTATATCTGGCTGTTGGTTGTTTATATAGTTTAAAATAGAATCAGTTCTACTTTGACCGCCATAGCGCAGATTTAATGATAATAGTTTCATATTTTTAATCATATAGTTCACCCCTATAATCTGGGTTAGTTACTAGTTCTCTTTTCTTATACCATTTTTTTCCAAACTTAACCCAGTTTTTAGGGTCGTATTTAATATTTCCATCTTTATCAAGAATAGTTGCCTTACTTAGATCCCAAATAAATCTGCTATTAGGATTTCGATCTCGATCTTTTATTTCTTTAATGCTTATGAAAATATCTTCTGGAGTTAAATCGGACACTAGTCCCATAAAGAACATCACTTCCTCTGTAGTTATCATAAATTCCGAGGAGAGATACATTAAAACAATTTTAGAATTTATTTTATACTCCATTTCTACTTTTCTAAGTAAAGATTCAACATTTTTTAAAATTGTTTCATAATTAAAATTTATTAATTGTCTTTTTTCAATTTTTTCACCATTAAACCCCATTTTCCTATTTAAAACTCCTTCAAAGTCTTCTGATTCTAATCTTTCTATGAATTGTTCCAACTTTTGGATTTGTTCTTTCGAAGACATATTATCCCATTTAACAATCTGGCCAAATAATAAACTAATAACACAATGCCTCAGGTCTGAGCTAAACTGGCCATAACTAAGGTATCTCCTACTGCAAAACTGATTAAGACATTCCTGAATTAGACTGTGAATTATTCATTTAAATATTGCATTTCACAGTTTATTGGATATGTTAGATTATTTATTGTAGGATTTTTTAGTGCAAATAAAGCTAAAGGAACAATTATCACAGTCCCTTGTCTGTTTTTTTTCGAAGATGTTGCTGTTAATGTTTTGAGCTACACTTGTAATTTTATTTTGGAAATTATTTAGATACTCTTCATCTATATCAAAAATTAGCAATTTATTGTCCTTAGGAGCCAATACCATCTTTAAAGGGTTCTATTGCAACTACATTTTTCTTAGCATTAATCTACATATTTGTAAAATTAGGATTATTTTTAATATAACGTAAAAGTTCCTCACCTTCAATTGACCGAGTAGTATTGCCAGATCGTATGAAAAAAGTTTCTTTATCATAACATGTGATAAAAACTGCATCATTACTTGGTTTAATGTCTACAATACAAACTTCATGTCCATCTTTTTCTCCAAAATTAATTTCTGTAAAGGTTGTTCTTGATCCTCCTAGATTATTAACAATCGTTTGGATCAGATATTGTTGATAACCATCTTTGTTTTTATTGTTCACGTATGGAAGATCCAATTCAATGCCACAAATATTTCCATCATCATCGACTCCAATTAACAATGTTCCACCATCGGTATTTAAAAAACCTGCTATACTTCTAGCAATAATTTTTGGCATCTTTTTTCTATTTGGTTGATTGTTTTTTATATCAAATATCATAGTTGATTTAAATTCAGTTTTAGAACTTTCACCCATTATAATATCTTCTAACCATGATTTTGATTCTGTTTCTATTTCTGAATTTGTATTTGAAATTTCATCATAAAGGTCTAATAATATTTTTTCTAACTTTTTTTCAAAATTTCCATATTTTGCACTAACTTCATCAGCTAATAACTGAATTCCCCCATTTGCATATCTTTCAGCAATTGAGTAAATATCTTTTTTATTAGATAACACATCTATATTTCCTTTACTTTCAATTGCTACTGCATTTAAAACAGCATGATCTTCCTCTTTAAGATAAGAAGTCCTTGTAATAAATTCTTTTTTATTTAATGAAGGCTTAAAATCATTGATATAACCAAACGCAAGTGCAAACATAAATTGATCTTTTCTTTCAAAACCTTGGAGGAAATTTATATCGTCATATAAATGTTTATTATCTTTATCTACATAAAGCAATTCAGGCCCATCAACATCTTCACTCATTATAATACCCCCAATTCAGTAATTTTATCGATTTTTTTGAATTCATATTTGTTACTTACATTATCTTCAAACAAATCTTTGATCTCTATAGAATACTCGTTTGGAGTAAATAATAATATTATTTGTTTATTTTTTGTTACATCTAAAAATGTATTAGCAAAATTTGTTCGATTGTCATCAGAAATTCTGGCTACTGGAGTATCAATTAAGATAGGAGCTTCATAACCCGATATTTTATGCAATGCTAAGGTAAAAGATAAAACTAATAATTCTCTTTGAGCGGCGCTTAAATCGTCTAAACATTCATAATCGTGCTCATGAATAACACCTAAATTATAGTTTTTATCAATTATGATTTTTTTATAATTTCCTTCATCCCACAATAATTCAAAGAAAAGCTTGTTTGTTTCTTTTCCAATTTCTATTCTAGTTTCATTCATGATATTTTCTTTTGAAGTCAAAATAACATTTAATGCTTTATTAACAAATTGGATTTTTTTTCTTGTTTCATTGGCTTTTTTATTTTCCTTTAAAGCTTGATCAAATTCCTTTTCTAGCTTCTCTTTCTTTTGTTTAAGAGATTTTTCATTACTTTCTAAATGACCAAGACTAATTAAATTTTGATCTCTTATTTTCTCAAATTTATTCCTCTCTAAATGCCACTTTTTAATTTCTTCAACGTTATAACCGCCTAACTCATTATTAATGGCACTTATCTGGGAATCAATAAAATCATAATCATTATTTGAATCTTTTATTAAATTATTAATATCATCTAAATTTTCTTTAAAATCATTGATTTTAAGATTAAATTTATTCAATGGTTTTTCCATCGGTTCTAATAGTTTTACTGATTTTGATGTGGATTTAAATTGTTCTAAAAGTAATGACATTCTTTTCTTAGATGTTTTATCAAGTGGATTACCACAAATATCACAATTTTCATGTTTTAAAACTTTCTCAATAATCTCCTCTTCAACTGGAGGTAATTCTAGATTTTTCCTTTTTTCTTCAATCAAGTTTAGAGAATGTTTACATGAGTGCCAAAGACCCATATTTATTGTATTTTTAAATAATATTCTTCTTTTTTTAGTTTCGTATTCTTTTATTAGTTCTTCTTTTTTTTCTCTGTGTAATTTTAATTGTTTAAGTTCTTTTTCTTTTTCTGAAACATCAAGTTGGTTTTTTAATAAAGAATGATATTCTGAGACCTTTTTTTTAGCAATCTCTAATTGTTCATTAGTTTCTTCTATTCTTTCAGAGATATCTTCAAGTTTTGTTAAATTTTCTTCTTGTTTTTCTCTTATCTCTTCAATATTTGCGCTAAATTTACCTCCTTCTTTTTCTATATCTTTGATTAATAGTTCAGTGTGATCTTTCATCTGCTCTAAAGCATTAATATACGATATCGTGAAAATTTCATGATTAATGTCTTTAGAAGTAGCAATTTGGAAATATCTATCTAAACGTTCACCATCAAAGAAGAAGTATTCGCTAATAGCTTCTGGGAAATATTGTGATACAACGAGATTAGCATCATCATCGGTTAAAATTTTTCTATTTCCTTTTTCATCGGGGATATCAACATAAAATTCCTTTTCTATAGGATGTGATAAATTTTTAACATCATATACTTCTTTACGATGGAATATAATGTATTCATTGTTATCTTCCAACCAAATTTCTACAATTAGATTATTATTATCAGAATCAACTGTGTAAACGTTTATTCTTGGTAATTTTTCTCTTCCATCTTTAGAATCCAATTTCGATTTTCTTTTAGTTTTGTGAGGTTCCGTTTCATATAAACACCAATTAATTGCATTTAAAAAATCAGTCTTACCTGAACCGTTTTTTCCAATTATAAAATGCAAGTCATTGTCTGAATTTTTAGGAAAAGATAGTTCAATTTCATTAAATCTGCTATAGTTTTTTATATAAATTTTTTCAATCCTCATATCTATCCCAATCCCCAATAAATTCATCAAGTGTTTTTTTATAATATTCTCTCCAGCGATGCTTTCCTTTAATTTCCTCACTTAATATGGCCTCTAAGAATAATTGTAAATTTTTATCTTCTTGACAATTTTTTCTTAGATCTTCTAATATTCTAATCGTACTGGTTGAAGCCATTTTATCACAACATTCTATATTTTGCATTATAAATACTATCTAAAGCTTCGGCATTATTTATAGCAAGATTAGCTATTTCTTCGTACCGATTAAATTCTTTTTCAAATATTTTTTTTTCTAAACCTTTAAATTCCGATGGAACTTTTTTTAAATTTGGTAATACAAATAAATCGTAAATAATTGCCTTTTTTTTCCCTGGATATCTTCTTATTATACGGCCTAGTCTTTGGATATGTTCCCTTGGGTTTCCACTACTTGCCATAATTATTGCAATTCGGGCTGGAGGAATATCAACTCCTTCGTCGAGACATTTTATGGCAATTAATACTTGATAATACTCTTCATTGAATTTTTTTAAAATAAATTCTCTTTCTGTTAAACCTCCATACTTTTTATCTGGTTTTGTTCCTTCACTCATAGTAAATAGATGAGCAGAAATGCGTTTTTTTTTAAGAATTTCCATTACCTTTTTTATTTGATGTTCTGAACAATATATGATTGTCCATTTTAAATCAGACCCTAATTCATCCAATATCTCTTCTAATTTATCATATTTTTCATTCGCATTCTTAATTATGTTAGATCGTTTGAATAATAGTGAATTCATAAAATTTTCATTATTCTTTTCTTTTTTTGAATAATATTTTACTGCTATTTGCTTTGATAGCTCAAAATATTCATCTAATTCTTTATTATTCAAACTTAGAAATTTGGGATTATAAATAAAAGGTGTAAGATAAGATTCATCCGTTGCAGGATTGATTGAGTTAATTGCTTTTTCCATATTAAACTCATATATAGTCCCACCAAAATAGTTATAGATTATTTCAGTACCATACTCATCATAAAACCTCTTAGGAGTAGCACTAAGCCCTAATCTGTAATCATATTCTTTAATTAAGCCCGATTGACTATATTCTGCTCCTAATCCATGAACTTCATCAGCAATTAAAAAAATTTTAAACTTATCTTTATAATTTATAAACTCTTTAAATAGTTCAGAAGAAAAAGTTCGATGCGTTGTTATAATAATGGCTTTGTTTTTATGCCCTAAAGAGATATCTAAATATAAATCAACTACTTGGTCCTTCCATTGTTTATTTGAGCTGTCTGCTATAATTAGTGAATCATATTTAATTCCAAATTTTATAATTGAAGCTTTCCATTGTTGAATTAAATGTTGTTGTGGTGCAGTTATAATGGCTAAAATGTGTGAATTCTGATTGAATTCGTTATTTAAACATCCTAAGGCCGTAAATGTTTTTCCTGTACCTGTAGCCATTTCAAAAATGCCTTTTTTGCCATTTTTATTCCATATATCTATAGCTTCTTTTTGATAATTCCTTAACTCGATATTTGGTTTTTTTACGAATGTTTCACTTAAATCTAAGTTTTCAATATTATCTGGGGCTATGTTTATTAATTTCAATTTTAAAGCTTTGGGAATATCCAAAATTTTCATTCGTCTTGATTTACCTTTCCAATAAGCCTCAAATTTTTCAATATCCGTGTTCAGATATTCCTTTTCATGATATTCCCAGCTACGGAATACTTTAAATTCCTCGATGTTGGATTTCCATGCTGCTGCAGTTTCGTTATTAGACCCACTGAAAGAAAGCATGTTTCCTTCATTATCTCTAAGAATTCCAATTTTCTGATGTAAAATCCCTCTGTTTTCCTCTAAAGGAATGCCATTTTCATCATAAAGAATAGCTACTTTTATTTCAAGGTTTTTTTTAGCTAACATCCAGCCTAAAGCTTTTAAATGATTTTTTATAAAACCTTCTTCTAAATATTCCATTTCTTGTATAAAATAGTCTTCAATAACTTTTTCAGGGTCTTGTTGAACTTTTTTAATTACTTTTAAATCATTATTTTTTAACTTAGCTCCACAAATCAGTTTCATTTGTCCGCCATTAATTATAAATTGTGATATACCTCTAGCAGCAATTGCTAGGCTAGTTGAAGAAAAAAAACCTACTGATCTTTTATATTCGAGTGAATTAGATAAAACAGGTATATAAAAATCATTTAATATATCATCTTTATCTGAATCATAACTGATCTTTATGTTTAAATCTTTTAACCCCATTAAATCCCCCTACATAAACATAAATATCTATAAAATATATTAACGCGTTGAAAATTTCGAAATTCAAATATTAATTGCTAATTTATTATAAATATCCTTTTCTATAAGATAATAAATAAATGAAATTATTTTAGAGAGAAACAATAGAGTAAGATTAATATACTATAAAGTATTAACAATAATAAGTAGAATTAATAGGTTAGTTTATATGTCGAAATTAAAAATATCTTCAAAATTTAATTCAGATGCAGATCTCGTACTTTATGAAGGGGATTGTCTGGATTTACTTTCTCAAATAGACGATGAATTTGTAAAATTAATTATAACTTCTCCTCCTTATAATTTAGGAAAGGATTATGAAACAAAATTAAATATGAATGATTACTTAAAGCAACAAGCCCAGGTTGTAAAAGAATCCATTAGAATTTTAAAAGACGACGGTAGTATATGCTGGCAAGTAGGAAATTATGTTGATAATGGAGAAATTATACCATTAGATATTTTGTTATATCCTATTTTTGAAAAATATGATTTAAAATTAAGAAATAGAATTATTTGGCATTTTGGACATGGATTACATGCTACTAAAAGATTTTCAGGACGATATGAAGTGATATTATGGTTCACGAAAAATGATGAATATACCTTTAATCTTGATCCAGTAAGAATACCACAAAAATATCCTAAAAAGAAACATTTTAAAGGACCAAATAAAGGTGAGTTGTCAAGTAATCCAAAAGGTAAAAATCCATCTGATATTTGGGAAATTCCAAATGTTAAAGCAAATCATGTTGAAAAAACTGCGCATCCATGTCAATTTCCTGTTGAACTAATTGAAAGATTAGTTTTATCGTTAACAAACGAAAACGATTATGTTTTTGACCCATTTTTAGGAGTAGGTACATCAGCAATAGCTGCACTAATAAATAGAAGAAAAGCTATAGGGGCTGAAATTAAATCAGAGTATGTAAAAATAGCTTATCAGAGAATAAAATTAGCTGAAAAAGGACAATTAAAGATACGTCCGATGGAACGAGATGTTTTCAATCCTAATAACCCTAATAATATTCCTCCGAAATTTGCTGAAATAAAACTATCTAAACAATCTAAATTAATTTAAGTTACTGAAAATTGCATTAATTTTCCAAATTAGTAATATCTATTAAAAAAGAATAGTATAATATCTAATTATATGTAGATCTTAATTATTTTATAGATGCAATTTAATAAAAATAGAAGTTTATCCACCACATCAGCAAAGCCGAAGTTTCTGCGGGTAGTGTTTATCCTTATTTTTACTTCATCGCCTACTTTGGGCGCCCTGATACAAAAATCACAAACCGTTGATACAGCAATTCCGTCTCCGTCACGATCAGTATTTTCTATTTTAACGTCGTATTCTTCTCCCATATTCACAGGAGCATTAAATCTTTCTTTCATTGATGTAGTCCATTCCAAACAATTAATTAATTCCATGATTCGACCTAAAAAAAAATAAATTTTGACCTAGTTTTACTTACTTATAAAAGGATCAGTCCAGAAAATATCTATTAAATACATATAAAATAAATAAAGAACGAAATTAAAATAGTTATAGATTGTAATTTTAATAGAGAATATATATAAAGTATTGGTAGATAAAATGCTGAAATATTTTTTACCTGATTGGGAAGATAGAGTGGATCCTAAATTTGATTTTCAAAATGATAAGTTTTCAGAAAGTCATACAAAGGATACATATAATAATGATAATTATGCGCATCAAATTTTCGATAAAATTCCATATGACGGTATTTTAGTAAGTTTGGCTATTTTTGAAAAAAAAATTTCATTAAATCGTGATGAAGAAAAATACACAATCAGAAATAAGGATAGTATCAAAGACTATCTTAAAATACATAATTCTTCAAATTTAGAAGTAATGGGAGATTGTGGGGCATTTAGCTATGTTACAGAAAAACAACCACCTTCTTTTTATAATGTAGAAGATATAGCTAGCATATATCAAAATCTTGGATTTGATTATGGAGTATCCGTGGATCATCTTGCTGTAGATTATATTTTGATAAAAAATCCAAAAACAGGAAAAAGAGAAAAAAAGGATATTTCAGATAAAGAAAATGATCGGAGGATAAAAATAACACTTAAAAATGCAGCTAAATTTTTAGATTTGTGTAATGATAATAACTATTCTTTCCATCCAATTGGAGTAGCTCAAGGATACAGTATAGAAACCTACGAACACTCAGTAAAAAAATTAGTGGATATGGGGTATGATTATATTGCATTAGGTGGTATTGTTCAATATTCCACCCGATATATATTAGATATCCTTGAAGCTATTAATGAAGATACGAAGAATGTACAAATCCATTTATTTGGTGTTTTAAGAAAAGATTATTTAAAAAAATTTCAGGATTTAGGAGTAACTAGTTTTGATAGTGCATCTTTCTTTCGTAAGGCTTGGTTAAGATCTGGTCAAAACTATTTATCAACAAATGGAAAATGGTATAGTTCCATACGTGTTCCACAATCTTTCAATCCAAGGATTATAAAAAAAGTTAATTTTAATGAATTATCACTTAATAAAATAAGAGATATGGAAAAAAAAGCTTTGAAAGCTCTTTTTGATTATGATAATGGGAAAATTGATATAGATACAGCTTTGAATACTGTAATGAAGTATGATAAGTTATTATTAAGGAATTCTAATGATGGTGATAATTTAAAAATAAAATATCGTCGTACATTATTAGAAAAACCATGGGAAGATTGTGATTGTCCAATGTGTAAGGAATTAGGAATAAATGTTCTAATTTTTAGAGGTACTAATCGTAACAAGCGAAGAGGTTTCCACAATATATGGGCTTTAAGGGATATCGAAAATACTTTATGTGTTGTATCTTGTGGAAAAAAGAAAATCTGGGACAAATATCCTAAAACTGGACCAACTCCTGCAGGAGATGTTTATATAGGTAGTTATACTAAAAAATGCCAAGATTATGCAAAAAAATTTTATCCAAATTCATGGTGTATTATATCAGCTAAATATGGATTTTTATTTCCTGAAGAAGAAATACCTTCCAATTATGATGTTAGCTTTAATGATTACAATTCAAAAACTATTAACATTGATGAATTGAACATCCAAGCAAAACAGAAAAAGTTAAATAATTATGAGAAAGTTGTAGTAATAGGTGGAAAAACTTATTTAAATATTATTAAAGATGTTTTTCCCCAGAAAAAAGTTTTAGATCCTTTAAATGGATGTAAAGGCATTGGACAAATGATGAATAGACTTAATAATTTAATAAATAATTAATATAAAAAAATTTAATATTATTACTTAATTTTTAATTTAAAGGAAAATATTATCCCTTTAAGAGTTATTACTATAAATTAACAAATGATTTCATTATAGAATAAGAAGGGATAATAATTGGTAAGTTGGGAAAGATTCGAACAGGTCGTAATAGACAACATAGTCGATATAAGTCGTGATAACAATGAACCTCAACATGTTTCAATTAGTGCCCCTATCCACCAATCATTATATTTGGTTGCAGGTCCTGGAAGTGGAAAAACAACAGTTATTGTTTTAAGGGTCCTTAAATTAATTTTTGTTGACAATATTGACCCATCAAATATAATGGTGACCACATTTACAAAAAAGGCAGCTGCTCAATTACTCTCCAGAATATTAACATGGGGAGAAATTTTATATGAATGTTTCGATGAAGAAATTGAAAAACCTATTAATTTTAATTCTATTGTCATTGGTACATTAGATAGCATTATTGAAGAGATACTTGGTGATTATCGTGACCCCGGAACTGCAAAACCCGTAGTAATTGAAGATTTCGTGTCTAAAGCTTTAAATATTCGGGTTCTATTCGATCATGGACGGCATCAAAATGAAGATTTAATGGATTATTTAAGTTATTTAAAGGGATTCAACACAACAAAGGTACCTGAAATGAATAAGTTAATTCTTGAAGTAAAAGACAGAACTTTTCATGATTTAATTGATACAAATAGACTAAAAACCGATGCTGAAGCTGATGGGGCTCCAACACTATGTGATATAATAAACGATTACAAAGATAAATTGAATAACGAATTTTTATATGATTTTACAAGGTTAGAATATGAATTTTATCAAAAGATTAATTCCAAAGATATTGAATTTTTTGAAGATCTAAAATTCATATTAATAGACGAATATCAAGACACTAATTATTTACAAGAACAAATTTATTTTAAATTATCACAATATCCTATAAATAACGGAGGCAGTATCTCAATAGTAGGGGATGATGATCAATCACTATATCGTTTTAGAGGAGCCACTGTCGAGTTATTCCAAGATTTTCAGGAAAGGATTAAAGATCAAGTAAATGTCGAGTTAGAACCTGAATATTTAGTTAAAAATTATAGATCTACAGAAAATATTGTAAACTTCTGTAATAGTTACATTACACTAGATCACGATTATCAAGATGCTCGAGTAAAAGATAAACCTCCAATTGATAGAGGCAGGAAAGAAGAAGAATTTATTGATTTTCCAATTTTGGGCATGTTTAGAGAGAATCTCGAAGATTTATCCAATGCTTTAGCTTCTTTTATAGATGACATTATTAATGGGGATGGTTATACCTTTAATAATGGTGAAGAAGAGTATACTATTAAAATAAACCCTGATGGAGGTTCAGCTTCAGATATTGCTTTATTATGTGGATCTCCAAAAGAAATCGCACCTTTCATTGGAACTAAAAAATTCCCTTGTTTGTTAAAAAGGAAATTAATGGAAGTCGATAACCCTATCAAAGTTTTTAACCCACGTGGTCAAGATTTTCAAAAAATTGAAGAAATAAAAATTTTATGTGGATTAATTTTAGAATGTATTGATCCAGATACAGTTGTACAGGAAGCAGAACTAGAAGAATTTAGGAATATAAATAACATTTTTAATGACTGGAGAACTTCAGCTACTTCTTTTATTGGCACAAACCCCCTACCTCATGATCCTACTTTAGGAAAGTTTGTAGAAGCATGGAAAGATCGAACCCCCTTAAATCAGACCAGTTGGCCCAAAGAAGTTATGTTAATTGATTTAGTTTATAAATTAATTACTTGGATTCCTTATCTTCAAGAAAATTTAGAAGGATTAGTATTTTTAGAAGCTGTTGTAAGGGCAATTTCTCAAGCTGCTATCTTTAGCTACTCAGAATCAAAAATAACTTTTGATGATGAACATCCGAATTATGAAACAACTTCTATAAAACAGATTCTTAAAGATATATTTGTACCAATCGCCTTAGGAAGTATTGATATTGAAGAAAGCCTAATTGAAGAAACTTTACCTCCAAATATGTTAAACATTATGTCAATACATCAATCTAAGGGTTTAGAATTTCCCCTTGTAATTGTTGATGTAGGTTCTGATATAAGAACGGATCATTGGGCAAACTCCCACAAACGATTTCCACAATACAAGACCGGTACAACCCAAGTGATTAGAATCAGTAGCGTTAACATGGAAGATGAATTTCATGAATATTCTAATATCGCACCAGTAACACGATCAAATTTAGACAGGGCATTTGATGATTTAATAAGACAATATTTTGTAGCATTTAGTCGAGCTGAAGATGTATTACTTCTTGTTGGATTGAATTCTGTTAAAGAAGGATTTGAACAAAGAGGTAGGTTTAAAAATCTTCCAAATATTTCCACAGGTTGGGATAGAAGAAAAAACTGGCATTGGGGAAGTGGTTTAAATAATTTAATCCAGATTTAGGTGTAAAAAATGTCTAATCAATATTTATCTACAAGATCGAAAAGTAAAATAATACCAGAATATAGCTTAACTGGCGATTTACTATCTTTTCTTCGATGTGGCTTACAATATCGATATCATAATAAGGGTTCTTTACCACCATCTACTCCTGTTCAATTATGGTTTGGTGAATTTATTCATGGAGTTATGGAGCAAGCTTATATTGAATGGCGTGATAATGATGCTAAAAAAAGATTTGATTGGGAGTGGGAAGTAGATATTAGACCTATAGAGATGGATATTCATCAAAGATTAAATGCCGCCGGAATTAGACCTTCATCCAAATTATTCTGTCATTACGACGAAACAGAAACTAAAAAATTCGGATGTGTAGATGAAAATCATCCTCATCAACGAATTAGTTCGAGAAGAACAGAATTAGCTATTAATACATGGGGTAAACACTTATTTCCATTAATTAAAAGGGCAGAAATTAAATTAAAAGATATTCAACCAATGCCAGATTATGATGGAAAAAAAAGTAGATCCCGATATTTTGGCATAACTGGTATTGTGGATGTTATAAGTTCAGTTAACATCCGAAGTGCCCCGGCGGGAAATTTGATATTACATTATTTAGAGACTTTTAATCTACTTGAAGATTTGGAAGACGATGAATATGAAATAATAATAGATTATAAAGGTATGAAAAGACCTGCTATCGATGATGACACTTGGAAACATCATGAATGGCAAATACTTACTTATTCTATGTTGAGGAGTAAACAACCAGATTCCAAAAAAATTGTTGCTGGCATAATATTTTATCTAAATGAATTAGAATTATCTGAGGATAACATGGATGAATTAAAACATGATGTAATTAAAAAATCAACGGATATAATGCCCGATAAAATCGATCACAATAAAATAATTAGGTGGAGAAAAGGTCATCGCATTCCTGATTTAAGTTCTACATTCAGGGAAATTAGATCAATTAGAGTTATACAAATTGAAGAAGAACAAATTGAAAATGCCCTACATCAATTTGAAAAGACTGTAAAAAAAATTGAATCTTCAGTATTTAAAGAAATTCAAGGGCAAAATATAAAAGAAGCATGGGATCCACCGGAATATCCTAAAGAAAGCACTTGTACAGTTTGTGATTTCAAGACTATATGCCCACATCCATCAACTAAAAAATATAAACCCACAGTACCATAGTCTTAATAGATAATTGTTTCTTTGGCATTATGTCGCTTTTAGAAAAACTGAAATGTAAATTAAATAATTTAAAATTAGTCTATAAATTTTGTATTACTCCCCACCTTCCCTCTTCTCCACACACTCTCTAGCAACACGAAGCAATTTAGTCAATTCCATCCCTATCGCACCTTTTTTCATCATGCCAAAGTCTTCGAAGGCCTTGTTTTCTAGAAATTCTGCAACGTCTGGTGGTACTGATCCGCGCACTAATATTTTCTTGGTTTCGAGCCATTCTTTTTTAGTTTTTTAGTTCTAGTGTTTCTTTGACACAAGGATTTATTTGGTCGCATTTCATCTAATAGTGAGAATTTAAAGTAAGTATTATATGTCAGAATGTAACGAACATGTTCTTAGAAGAACAAAAAATCAAATAAATTAGTCCAATTCAACCTTCAAAAAATCCTCATAAAGAACTGTATTTTCCTCACCAATCAGATTCAATACATCTCTAATTAATCCACTCTGCCTAATAGTTTGTGAATTGCCAATTATAATTAGTTTTTTTCTTGCACGGGATATTGCAACGTTTATTTGGCTTGGTTTTCCTATGAATTTAGTATAGCATTTTCCGACTTTACTTTTACAGAAGCTGAGGATAATAACATCTTTTTCTCTGCCCTGGAATCGGTGCACAGTATCGACTTCTACCTGTGAGTTATCTAATTTATCAGATATACATTTTCTTTGTTTAAC